>Ga0187849_1000727_pt1 | contig 41421 bp, 40 predicted proteins | sample June2016WEW_4_10_2_FD_132412 | JGI IMG/M metagenome (GOLD analysis project Ga0187849, IMG submission 132412) | Peatland microbial communities from SPRUCE experiment site at the Marcell Experimental Forest, Minnesota, USA - June2016WEW_4_100 | ecosystem: Environmental > Terrestrial > Soil >... | reverse complement strand
ACGTGGAAGTGTTTTATAATCGTCAGAGGAGTCATTCGGCATTAGGGTACAGGAGCCCAGAGCAGTATGAGAAGCTCCTTAGTGAAACTTAATCATGTGTCCACTTTTTCGGGGAAAGGTCAATCCATAATCAGCAAGTCTCAGAGTACGACTGAGCTGTAGATTCGTAGGTGAAAGATGTAGGTCCCCTTTATAACTCTTCCCCTCCTCAAATTACTTGACAATTCAATCAAAAATCGTTATATCTTCTCAGAATTCAAGGGGATATTTCGGTTTCCGGTTAAGCCATGGAATGGACCTTACTTCTCAACTCCACTTTCGAGCCGCTCAAGGTCGTGACCTGGAAAAAAGCGATCATCATGGTGACGCTTGAAAAGGTAGAGATCGTTGAAGAATATGATCGCATGATTCGTGGCGTCAGCTTCTCCCTGCGTCTGCCTGCGGTGATTCGACTAAACCGCTTTATCAAGAGAAACACTCCCATCGTTAAATTTTCCCGCCAGAACCTTTACGTCAGGGATCGGGGAAAGTGCCAGTACTGCGGCACTCCTTTTGAACAAAAGGAGTTGACTTATGACCATGTCATTCCCCGTTCCAAAGGCGGACTGACAGAATGGACGAATGTGGTGACCTGCTGCACGGCATGCAATCTCAAGAAGGGTGGGAGGACGCCTGAGGAAGCAGGGATGTCGCTGATCCGGAAACCGCGGGCGCCCATCTGGATACCCCTCTTGCCGATGAGCCTCGGGATCAAAGAGACCCCGGATCCCTGGAAGGATTACCTCTACCTCAATTTGGAGTTAGCTTCTTAACCCAGGTGCGAAGGGATGAAGAGAGATGAAATATCTTTGGGCCCCGTGGAGAATGGATTATATATTGGGGGAGAAAAAGAAAGGATGTTTCTTTTGCAGAAAACTTAAGGAGAAAAAAGACAGAGAAAACCTCATCCTCTATAAGGGCGAGCACGTGTTTGTGGTCATGAACAAATACCCTTACAATAACGGTCATCTCATGATCGTCCCCAAGCGCCATTACCTGGGCCTGGAGAAATTAAACGATAAAGAATCAAAAGAACTCTTCGACTTGTTGAGAGCTTCCGTAAAGGTGCTGAAGGCATGCTTCCGCCCCCATGGGTTTAATATCGGAATGAATATCGGGAGAGTTGGAGGTGCCGGAGAAGACCATCTCCATCTCCATATTGTACCGCGCTGGGCGGGAGATACCAATTTTATGCCGGTGATGGCGGAAACGAAGGTCGTCCCCGAATACTTGGAGAAAACGTATCAAAGACTTCACTCTGCCTTTTCCGATCTCGTTGTAAGAAAAGAGAGCCCAGAAGGGAGGATGAAAAAATGAGAGGGGTCAAAACACTCCTTTGGATGTTGGCCATTTTCGTGGTGATCGTTTTTTCCGTCCAGAATCAAAATGAAATCCAACTTCGCTTCGCTTTCCCCTGGGAGAGTCATCCATGGTTTGAGGTTCCAAGAGTCCTGCTCCCTCTTTTCTTGGTCATCCTTTGCGCCATTTTCCTGGGAGTCTTGATCGGCGGGGTGGGCGACATGATTCAGCGGTTTCAGCTCAAAAGGTCCCTTCGCAAAAACCAGAAGAAGATGGAGATGCTGGAGAGAGAAATAGAATCTCTTCGAGGCCCTGGTTCGAGTCAAACCTCTTCGTTCAAAGAGGAGGGTTAACCTTTTGATCAACCGAGGGAAATTCGATCGCATGACGAGCAAAATCTTTTTGGGATGGGTTAAGATTTTTCTTGCATTTCAGCACGGGTTATAGTATATTATTTTTAGATTCCGTTAGTCTGCTGAAAAAGCGGGCTGTTTGCCCGCTTTTTTTTTAAGAAACTTATAGTGTAAGGGCAGAGAGGATGGAGAAGGTGATTGTGGATCGAGTCCGCGCGATAGCGGATCCGATTGTTTCGGATGAAGGAATGGAGTTGGTAGATGTCGAGTATCGAAGAGAATCGAGAGGATGGGTCCTTCGCCTCTACCTGGACAAGGAGGGAGGGGTCACCCTTGACGACTGCACACGAATTAGCCAGGAAGTCGGAAGGAGCCTGGATGTCGAGGATTTCATACAAATTCCTTACGCGTTGGAGGTCTCCTCTCCAGGTCTTTCCCGTCCGTTGAAAACCGAAAAAGACTTCATGAAATATTGCCACAGCTTGATTAAAGTTAAGACTCTCGACCCCATTCAGAATCGTCGGCAATTCAAGGGAAGGCTTCTGGGGGTTTCCGCAAACCAAATTGAAATGGAAGTAGAGGGGGAAATCTTTCGGATTCCTCTTTCCAATATGACAAAAGCCAACTTGGAGGTTGACCCGGACCTGCTCCGCAAGGAGCAGGCTCCACAATAGGATACCATTTACAGGAGACCCATCGTCCTTCAGGGGAAGACGGGAACTTCCTTTTAGAAAGGGAGAGATGAGTTATGCCGTCCAATCTCAATTATGTGATTGATCAAGTGGGAAAGGATAAGGGGATCGACCGGAAGGTGATCATCGAGGCATTAGAACAGGCCGTGCTGACAGCCTCGAGAAAGAAATATGGGCACCAAGGGGAGATAGAAGTTCACTATAACGAAGAGGCTGGCGAGGTGGAGCTGTTTCAGTTCAAGCAAGTGGTGGAGGAGGTAACGGATCCATCGACGGAGATCTCTCTGAAGGAAGCGCGAGAATTGGACAGCGAGGCTCAGATCGGGGACAGCCTGGGAGTGAAACTCAATACCGATTTTGGCCGGATTGGAGCCCAAACCGCGAAGCAGGTGATCATCCAGAAGGTGAGGGACGCCGAACGGGAAAATGTCTATAACGAATTTAAGGACCGAAAGGGAGACCTGGCAAGCGGAAGCGTTCAGAGGATGGAAAAAGGAAATGTCTATATTAGCGTCGGCAGGGCAGAAGCCATCCTTTTGACGAAGGAGCAAATTTCTGAGGAGAGCTATCGACAGGGGGAGCGACTTCGGGCCTATATTGTCGACGTGCAGAAGAACTCAAAGGGACCGCAAATCTTCCTTTCCAGAACCCATCCAGGGCTTCTGGTCAAGTTGTTTGAGATGGAGGTCCCCGAGATCTCTGAAGGAGTGATCAAGGTCATCAGTGCGGCGCGGGAGCCGGGGCAGAGAGCGAAGATCTCTGTCTATAGCTCTAACCGTGATGTGGACCCCGTGGGGGCTTGCGTGGGCATGAAGGGCTCTCGAGTCCAGAGCGTCGTTCAAGAACTTCGAGGGGAACGGATTGACATCATCCCTTGGTCTCAAGATCAAGCCAAATATGTGTGCAATGCCCTGGCTCCGGCCAAGATCTCCCGGGTGTATATTGACGAGGAAAATCGTCATATGGAGGTCGTCGTAGCAGACGATCAGCTTTCCCTCGCGATCGGGAAAAAAGGGCAGAACGTCCGGTTAGCGTCCAAGTTGACGGGCTGGAAAATCGACATCAAGAGCGAATCGAGGATGGAGAAGATCTCCGGTGAAATTCTCGAAAAGTTCAGCGGCCTTCCTTATGTCGGAGATGTGGCGAGCCGTATCCTGTATAACGAAGGCTTCCGATCGATTAAGGAGTTGGCCGAGGTTGATCCGGAAGAGCTCGCCAAGGTCTTGGGGATTGAAAAGGAAAAGGCTGCAGAGATTGTCGAAGGGGCGGTTCAGTTGTCGAAAGAGGGGGGAGGGACAGCGGTAGCCCTAGAGACCCCTCCGACAGCAGGCGATCCTGCCTCCGACCCGGTGGACCGGTTGGAGGGGGTAGGAGAAAAGACAGCTCAGCTGTTGCAAGAGAATGGATTTAAAATCGTTCGTGACATTTTGGAAGCGAGTAGCGAAAAGCTCTCCGCCATTCCAGGGATTGGGATCAAGAAGGCGGAGAAATTGATCCAGTCCGCAAAACAGTATATCGAAGGAAAGAAGATATGAGCGGGGCAGGACATATTCCCGTCCGCACTTGTGTGGGATGCCGACGAAAAAGAAAGAAGGAAGAAATGATTTGGCTGATCCAGCGTCCAGAAGGAGTGATGGTTGTGGACCCGAAGAAGCCCCATCAAGGCCGAGGACTTTATCTCTGTCCAGATCATAAATGTTTGAACATGGCAAAGAAAAAGAACAGAGGGATCGCATTTTTGGAGACGACAGATTTCCGACGTCCTTCGGTAAAGGGTTCTCTTACACAGGAGGTAGGAAATGGCAAAGAGTAAGGTCCTCGATCTTGCAAGGGAAGTCGGGATGGAGGATGATAAACTGCTTCTCAAACTGAAACGCCTCGGGGTGAAGGTCCGGGATAAGAAGCCTACGGAACCCGAGAAAAAGGTCTCTTTATCGGATGAGAAAATCATCGAGAGAGATTCTGAGAAGGAAGTCGTTGAGAAGCGCGTCAAACCTACCGTGATTCGGAGAAGAGCAAGAACCCTGGAGGTCAAAGCGGAGCCCGCATCGCCTCCGTTGAATGTTGCGGAACCCGAGGTTGTAAAAGAAAAAATTCCAGAGGCAAGAGCGAAAGAAATTGCCGGAATCGAGTTGGAGACCCCGAAGAGGGCAGCAGAGCGAAAAGAGCTGGGGAAAGAGCCCCCAAGAGGAAGGAAGAAGGAGGAGGCGACTGAGCAACCGGCGGCATCTGTTGACGCAAAGGCTGCAGTAAGAGAGGCGGCGCCATCCAAACCCGCTGAGGCACTACCCTCCGGTGTATCACTTAAGGAGGTCAAAGAGAAAACCGGCCACGAGAAAGAGGCCGAGGAAGCTAAACCGAAGGAAGCCCCTGTTAAAAGAGGCGAGGTGAAGGTCTTAGAGAAAGAAGAATTATTGGAGAGAGAAAGACTGGCTGCCCTCGCGAAGAAGAAGGGTTTTGTGAAGAAGAGGAAGAGAATTGAGGAAAGGATGCTGGGAGAGGACGAGGTCGAAGAGGGAAAGGGAGAGGGGAAGGAAGCGGAGGTCGTCACCTTCAGACCCTTCCGTCCCATGAAAAAGAAGGTGGTCTTAAAGACGTCCAAGAAGACAGAGGTAACGGTTCCCAAACCGATTAAGAGAATCATTCGAATCACCGAGGTCATCGCTGTTGGGGATCTTGCAAAGAGGATGGGCGTCAAAGGCGGGGAATTGATTAAGAAGTTGATGGAAATGGGCGTTCTGGTCAATATCAACCAGCCCATCGATGCGGATGTCGCCTCTCTGGTGGCCGGTGAATTTGGCTACGAGGTGGAGAGAGTCTCTTTAGAGCGACAGGAGCTGCTGGAAAGAAGAGAAGACCTCCCCGAACAGCTGAAACCCAGACCCCCGGTGGTGACGATCATGGGCCACGTGGATCATGGAAAGACCATGCTTCTGGATGCGATCAGGAAGACGAATGTCGTCGGGGGGGAGGCGGGAGGCATTACCCAGCACATTGGAGCCTACGATGTCAACCTGGAAAATGGGCATGTGGTCTTTATCGACACTCCCGGCCACGAAGCCTTCACTGCCATGAGGGCAAGAGGAGCTCAGGTGACGGACATCGTCGTTCTCGTAGTCGCTGCGGATGACGGGATGATGCCGCAGACGAAAGAAGCGATCGACCATGCTCGAGCGGCCAAGGTTCCCATCGTGGTCGCCATTAACAAGATCGACAAACCGACCGCCAACTCGGAAAAGGTGAAGAAAGACCTTTCGGAATATGGACTCGTCCCCGAACAGTGGGGAGGAACTACCTTGTTTGCTGAAGTTTCGGCCAAACAGAAGACCGGAATCAAGGAGTTGCTGGATTTGATCCTTCTTCAGGCAGAGGTGCTGGAGTTAAGAGCCAATCCGGATAAATCTGCTCGAGGGGTCATCATTGAGTCCAAATTGGACAAGGGGAGGGGGCCTGTGGCCACCCTTCTGGTTCAAGAGGGAACCCTGAATACGGGAGATGCCTTTATCGCAGGCTCCCACTACGGCAGGGTCAGAGCCATGCTAAACGACAAGGGGCAGAAGATAGGGGAGGCGCCTCCCTCTATCCCTGTGGAAGTGGTGGGTTTTACCGATGTTCCCGAGGCGGGAGAGCCGTTCATTGTCGTTTCTGAAGAGAGGATGGCCAAGCAGATCAGTCTCTACCGGCAGGAAAAGATTCGCGCGAAGGAACTTTCAAAGTTGAGCAAGGTGTCGCTCGAAGAACTTTATGATAAGATTAAAAAGGGGGAAGTGAAGGAGCTGAACGTCGTCATTAAGGCGGATGTCCAGGGATCGATTGAGGCCGTAAAAGAGGCATTGAAGAAGTTCCCTACGGACCAGGTGAAAGTCAATGTCCTTCACGACGCGGTCGGCGGCATCACAGAGACGGATGTGAATTTAGCATCGGCCTCCAATGCGATCATTATTGGGTTTAATGTGAGGGCGGGTGTGAAAGCCCAGTCCCTGGCCGAGGAAGAGCACGTGGACGTCCGGACTTATTCCATCATCTACGATGCGATCACCGATATTAAGAACGCCTTGGAAGGATTACTGGAACCCACTTACAAGGAGCATGTCCTCGGAAGGGCGCAAGTGATAGAGGTTTTCAATATCCGAAAAGTGGGAACCGTTGCAGGCAGTCTCGTGGTCGACGGCAAAGTGGTCCGAGGATCTCATGCGAGACTGCTGAGGGACAATGTCGTCGTCTACGACGGCCGGATCTCCTCGCTGAGGCGATTCAAAGATGACATGAAGGACTGCAGCCAGGGGCTCGAGTGCGGGATCGGCATCGAAAATTTCAATGATATCAAACTCGGGGATGTCATTGAGTCCTATGAGGTTGAAGAAGTTCAAACCCGGCTGGCATAAGGCTTGACTCTAAACACTAAATTCAAGACAGGTCCAAAATCAAAAAGTCAAACGGTTATAGGGCTCTGAGTTTTCCGTTTTAGAAATTTGAGTTTAATTAGAGTTTAAGGTTTCGAGTTTAGGGTTTAGGATTTTTTTGATGAGTCTGTGGCTCAGATGGTAATTGGGATTTGCCAGCTCGACCTTCGAATTCCGGAAAATCATTCTTTAAAGGGAAAGCGGCATGTGCTCCGGAAATTGATCGATCGGGTGAAACATCGGTTTAACGTATCGATTTCAGAGGTCGGAGATAATGATCTTTGGCAGCGGGCACAGATTGGCTTTTGCACGGTCGGCAATGATCGGCGACATATCAATTCAAGCTTGGATAAAGTGGTTCACTTTATCGACGAAATGAACCTTGTTGAAATGGTGCATTCGGAAATTGAAATCATTACGGTGTAACGGAGTCGAATGGAAGGAAAACGTTCTGAAAAAGTGGCGGATTTGATCCAAAAGGAAATCTCTCAAATGCTGGCGAAATCGGTCAAAGATCCTCGTATTGGCTTTGTCACGATCACAAGGGTGACTGTTTCTGAAGATTGCCGGTTTGCGAGAGTCTATTATAGTGTAGCGGGGACCCAGGCAGAGAGGGAGAGCTCCATGAAGGGTCTGGAGAGCGCCAAAGGATATGTCCGGAAGGAACTGGGTCGCCGTATCCGACTGAGATACACGCCGGACATTATGTTTCAATTCGATCCTTCCATTGAGTATGCGATTCATATGGAGGAGTTGATCCAGAGCCTCCATCAGGAAAAGGAGGACCATGGGGAAGAAGGGGATTGACGGTCTCCTCATCGTGGATAAGCCTGACGGGATCACCTCCCTCGATGTGGTCAGGGAAATCAAGCATCGATTTGGGGTGGAGAGGGCAGGTCACATCGGAACCCTCGATCCTTTTGCCACGGGTGTTCTGCCCGTCGCTATGAACGAGGGGACCAAACTGGTTCCTTTTTTGGAGGGGGGTCCAAAAGACTACCAGGTAACGCTCCGATTAGGGGAGGAGACAGCCACCGACGATTGGACCGGCCAAGTGGTCATGCGACAGGAATGGGAGGGACTCGTCCCCGGGGAGATTACGGCTCTTATCCACACCTTTCGCGGAAAGATACTTCAGACTCCTCCTATGTTTTCAGCCGTCAAAATGCAAGGGAAACCTCTTTACCGGTTAGCGAGAAAGGGGATCGAGGTCGAGCGAAAAGAGAGAGAAGTAGAGATTTACCGGATTCAAATGGAAGAGGTTGACCTGCCTCTTGTGCGTTTCAACGTTTCCTGCTCGAAGGGGACTTACATCCGCGCGCTGGGGAGAGACATCGGAAGGAAGTTAGGATGCGGGGCTCACGTCCTCCGTCTGAGAAGGGTGCGAAGCGGGCCTTTCACTCTGGAACAAGCGATTTCCTGGGAGAGGTTGACAAATCTCTCCACGGCCGATGCCCTTCATCCTTGGCTGATTTCCTTGCGTGCGGCCTTGCCCGATCTGCCCGAGGTGATCGGGGACGAACGATTGGTCAAGAAGGTGCGCTTCGGAAAGGAGATGATAGTCCAGGATCTATCTCCGCAGTCCCTTCCAACCTTCGAAAGAGGGGAGTGGCTCAAGATGTCTTCTCTGAAGGAGGGGTTGGTGGCGATCTTAAGATCAGAAGTGAAAGGATCGGATATCCCGCGGGCAGATCCGGAACGGGTAGCCCTTCGTCCGTTAAGGGTATTCCGGCCCCAGGAGTGATATTCTACAAGCAATCGCGGTTACTCTAATAAGGAGGAATTTCATGACACTCGTTCAGGAGAAGAAAAAAGAGATCATCGAACAGTTCAAGAGCCACGAGCGGGACACGGGTTCTCCAGAAGTTCAGATCGCTCTTCTCAGCGAAAGGATTCGATACTTGACGGACCATTTTAAGGTACACAAGCGAGACCATCACTCCCGCAGGGGTCTTCTCAAATTGGTCGGGCAGCGGCGGAGGCTGCTCAATTATCTAAAGGAAAATAAAGTAGATCGATATCGAACGGTCATCGATAGGTTGGGTCTGCGGAAATAGTACAATACGCTCTAAGTGAAAAGGAGTAAAGAGATTCCTATGAGTTCGAAACGACAGATCGATTTTGGAGGAAGGCCTTTTTCCATCGAAACCGGAAAAGTGGCAAAACAGGCAAATGGTTCGGTGATGGTTCAATATGGAGAGACGGTCGTCCTGGTGACGGCGGTGGCATCCGAAAAGAAGCGAGAAGGCCTCGATTTCATCCCCCTCACGGTGAACTATTTGGAAATGACGTATGCCGCCGGCAGGATCCCGGGGGGCTTCTTTAAAAGGGAAGGGAGACCCACCGACCGTGAAACTCTGATCTCGCGTTTTATTGACCGACCCCTGAGGCCTCTTTTCCCGAAAGGGTTTCAAAATGAGGTCCAGATCATCGCTACCGTTCTTTCTGCCGACTTAGACAATGATCCTTCCATCTTGGGAATGATCGGAGCCTCCGGCGCGCTCTCTCTCTCCGATATCCCCTTTGACGGTCCAATTGCGGGAGCGAAAGTGGGCCGGATTGACGGAGAGTTCGTCCTCAACCCCACTCACGAAGAATTGGAGATGAGCGATATCGATCTCTTTGTGGCGGGAAGTGAGAATGCGATCATTATGGTCGAAGGAAGCGCAAAGGAGGTCAAGGAAGAGGAGATCCTGGAGGCGATTTTATTCGGGCATCGATCCTTGAAGCCGGTCATTGCTCTCCAGGAAGAGATGAAATCGGCCGCGGGGGTGACCCTCCGGAAGTTTGAGCTCCGAAGGCCGGAAACGACCCTTTACGAGAAGGTAAGCGCTGTCGCTCAAGAGAAGCTGAAAGAGACCGTTCAGATTACAGAGAAAGGGAAGCGAAGAGAAGGGTTGGAAAACATCCTTCAGTCGACCTTTCAGGAGCTCGGGGCCGAAGACGAACCTTCACAGCAGATGGCCAGGGTCGCCTTCGAAGAGGTCTATCGCAAACTGGTGAGAAAATTGATTTTGGAAAAGAAGCAGAGAATCGACGGAAGAGGGCTCTCGGAAATTCGCCCCATTACCTGCGAGGCAGGAATCCTCCCCAGAACGCACGGCTCCGCCCTTTTCACACGTGGAGAAACTCAGGTGCTGGCAGTGGTTACTTTCGGAACCTCTGAGGACGAGCAGAAGATTAATTCCCTGACCGGAGAAACTTACAAGTCCTTTATGCTGCACTACAATTTTCCTCCTTTCTCTACTGGAGAGGTCTCCCCGTTGAGGTCGCCCAGCCGGAGGGAAATTGGACACGGTGCCCTGGCCGAAAGAGCCATCTTGCCCGTTCTTCCTTCTAACGAAAATTTCCCCTATACCATCCGAATCGTCTCGGAGGTGCTGGAATCAAACGGGTCGTCCTCCATGGCCACGGTGTGCGGATCAAGCCTCTCGCTTATGGACGCAGGGGTTCCGGTTAAGGCTCCCGTAGCCGGCATCGCCATGGGGCTTATCGTGGAAGAGGGAGAGAGTATTGTTCTCTCAGACATCCTCGGGGATGAAGACCATTTGGGGGATATGGATTTCAAGGTGGCGGGCACTTCCGAAGGGGTGACAGCCATCCAGATGGATATCAAGGTTCGGGGCATCTCGAAAGAGATCATGAAAAAAGTTCTTGATCAGGCCAGGGAGGGCCGATTCCATATATTAAGTAAGATGAACGAGACGATCTCAGAGCCCCGAAAAGATCTCTCGCGGCACGCGCCTCGGATCGTCAGCATCCAGGTGAAGCAGGAGAAGATTCGGGATGTCATCGGCCCGGGTGGGAAGAACATTCGAGCCATTGTCGACCAAACGGGTGTCAAGGTGGACGTAGAGGATTCGGGATTGGTGAAGCTGGCCTCTCCGAATTACGAGTCCATCGAGAAGGCCATCTACATGATCAAAAGGCTCACACAGGAGGTCGAGGTGGGCGCTCTTTATAACGGGAAGGTTGTGCGGATTCTGGGGTTTGGCGCGATTGTCGAACTTTTTCCGGGAACCGACGGCCTTGTCCACATTTCCCAGCTGGCGGAGGGCCATGTGAAGGAGGTTTCGGATATCCTGAAAGAAGGGGATGAGGTACTTGTCAAGGTGATCGATATCGACCCGCAGGGACGAATTCGTCTGAGTCGCAAGGCAGCCTTGAGAGAGACAAAGCAGAGTGCAGGGGAAAAGAGTAAAGAGGAGCGAAGGGAATAAGAAGGAATGGAAGCCGACACGAAGAAGATACAAGCCTCCGTCAATCCGTCATGGATTGATACGGGTTCTGGCTACCAGAAGACCACTCTCGATAATGGCATTCGAGTGATTACGGAAGAAATTCCTTATCTCAGGTCGGTGTCCATTGGCGTGTGGGTGATCACCGGGTCGAGAGATGAACAACCCCATGAAAACGGAATCTGCCATTTTATTGAACACCTTCTCTTCAAAGGAACAGAAAAGAGGACGGCTTTTGAGATCGCCAAGGAGATCGATTCCGTCGGCGGAACACTGAACGCCTTTACGGGCAGAGAGTACACCTGCTTTTACGCAAAGGTGATCGACAAGAACCTGGCTCTCGCCATCGATCTTCTTTCAGACATTTTTCTCCACTCCGTCATGGGTGGAAAGGATATCGAAAAGGAGAGGATGGTGATCCTCCAGGAGATCAAAATGGTCGAGGATACCCCTGACGACTATATCCACGATCTTTTCAACCAGGCCTGCTGGCGAGACCACCCGTTGGGTTTTCCGATTTATGGGACATCAGAGCTTGTTCAATCCTTCGACCGGGACAAACTTTATCATTTTTTTAAAGAGAACTACCCACCTGACCGGATTATCGTCTGCGCGGCCGGGAATCTAAAACACCAGGAGGTGGTTCACCAGATCGATGCGACATTCGGTCAGATTCCAAAATCCGCTAAACCGACGGAAAGGAGCAAACCCGATCCCAACGCCGCGACCCATAGCTTGAAGCGCGACCTGGAGCAGGTTCACTTTTGCCTCGGCACTCGGGGGCTTCCGTACAACCATTCCCTCCGGTTCACCTCATACGTCTTGAACACGATTCTGGGCGGGGGAATGAGCTCAAGACTTTTTCAAGAGATCCGTGAGAATCGCGGCCTGGCCTATTCCGTATACTCTTATCTTCCCACCTACATCGACACAGGGCTGGTGGTCGTTTATGCGGGGACGAACGAGAGTTCTTTTCGGGAGGTCATCGAGCTGGTTCTCAAAGAGTTCGATCGCCTCAAGAACGAACCCTTAAAACACGAAGAATTAGAAACTGCAAAAGAGCAGTTGAAAGGAAACCTCCTTCTCAGCCTCGAGAGCTCTGACAATCTGATGACCCGCCTGGCGAAGAATGAGATCTATTTCAAGACCTACCTCCCTGTCGGAATGATCCTCAAAGGCATTGATCAGGTGGAGGAAGAAACCGTTCAACGTTTGGCGCGCGATATCTTCGACGAACGCTTTTTTTGCTTGACCGTCCTGGGCCCGATGAACGGGGATGATTTAGATCAGATCCGCTGGGAGGGCAAAAAGCGGAACCAACCTGCTCCGAAGGCGGGGACTCAACGATGAAAATCTACTTCAAGCGTTTGAGAAAATCCCCTTGCGCGCCCCTCCCCCAGTACATGACCCCAGGTGCCTCAGGAATGGACCTCTTCGCCTCCCTCGAAAAGGAAATCACCCTGGAACCAGGGGAGAGAAAAATCATTCCCACAGGGATTGCCGTAGCCATCCCCGAGGGGTACGAAGGCCAGGTCCGACCCCGCAGTGGGTTGGCCATTCAGAATGGGATTGGGCTTGTCAACGGACCGGGAACGATCGACTCCGATTATCGCGGCGAGATCGGCGTCCTTCTGATCAATTTCGGAAAAGAGCCGTATACCATCCGTCACGGGGAGAGAATCGCTCAGATGGTGATCTCTGAAGTTCATCGTGCGACCTTGGAAGAAGTGGATGACCTCCCGGCGACCCAGAGGCAGGGAGGGGGATTTGGTCACACAGGGCTCTAAGGGGAGAGTGCACACAATGATTTGAGCAAAAAAAGCAGAGGCAACCGTCACCTCTGCTTTTTATTTGGCTCCTGGAATACCAGGGAGATTGTATTGTCGTGGGAATAGGGGACCGGTGGCCAGCTTCGGAACCTTTAGAATTGCGGATTTTTGAAAGATATGGTTAGTTATTCTTGCGATTGGAATGATGCCTTTATGAAATATATGCGTACTAACTTATACGATAATAGGTTCCGCTCTAAAGCTTCCTCAGCCGGCCGCCTGTCCCCCGACATCCCTGGATTCTCCAACAGAAAGGAATCATTTTCCCCGGGGGGGGGAATAGGTGAGGGCGATTAGGAAATAGGCATGGATCAATTATTGGACCAGTTTCTTCATTACCTGATCGTTGAAAAGGGCCTTTCCAGAAATACCATCGATGCCTACAGCCATGGTTTGACTCGGTTCTTGAGACACCTGAGGGAAAACGGGGTCCAGGACATCCGCGAGATTGGCAAATTCCATATCAGGGGCTTTCTCCTTGCCCTGAGAAGAAAGAACCTTAACGCAAAGAGTATTGCAAGAGACCTGGTCGCCATTCGTACCTTTTTCCGATTTTTGATTCAAGAAGGCATTCTGGAGTCCAATCCCGTCGAGAATTTGGAATCCCCCAAGGTGGCCAGAACGCTTCCAGAGATCTTGACGTTGAAGGAGATCGAGGAAATTCTTGAACAGCCTGATCTTCAGACTCCTCTTGGGATTAGAGACAGGGCAATGTTGGAGGTGCTTTACGCCACAGGGATGAGGGTTTCCGAGCTGACTCAGCTTCCAACGCATCAGGTTAACCTCGAAGGAGGATATGTCCTCGTCTACGGGAAAGGTTCGAAGGAGAGGATTATTCCGCTTGGAAGCGAAGCATTGAAGTGGGTCGGCGTTTATCTAAAGACCGCCCGCGGATCCCTATCGAAGGGGAAAGAGAGCCCATCGCTTTTTGTCAACCGCTCGGGGAAGGGGATGAGCCGGCAGCGATTCTGGAAGAGCCTCAAAGATTATGCGCGAAGAGCCGGCCTTCGAAAAAGGATCACCCCTCACCTCCTTCGTCACTCCTTTGCGAGCCATCTCTTGGAGAGGGGGGCGGATCTCCGTTCCGTGCAGATGATGCTTGGTCATGTGGACATTTCGACCACCCAGATTTATACGCATGTGGCCGGAGAGAGGTTAAAGAAAATCCATAAACAGTACCACCCGAGAGGCTAAAAATTATCAGTTAAGAGTTTGGAGTTTAGAGTTTAGAATTAAGAATTAAATTCTTTAAACTCATAACTCATAATTCATAACTCTTAATTCAATGTCGTTATGGAAGTGATCACCACCCATACCAATGCCGATTTTGATTCGCTGGCTTCCATGCTGGCCGCCAAGAAGCTTTATCCTCAAGCGGTCTTGGTCTTTCCCGGCTCCCAAGAGAGAAGCCTTCGCGATTTCTTCATCCATTCCGCCGTCTATGCCTTCGAAGTGGAGCGGATCAAGAATATTGATCTCCAGGAAGTGAAGCGATTGATTTTGGTCGACACTCGTCAAACCAGCCGGATCGGGAAGTTTTCAGAGATTCTTTCCAAACCCGACTTAGACATTCACATCTATGACCATCACCCTCCCTCCTCCGAGGACCTTCACGGGTCCCTGGAGGTGATCTCGGAGGTAGGGGCAACGGTAACCCTTCTTCTCGATATCCTTCAAGAGAAGGAAATCGAGATCACACGCGATGAAGCCACGGTGATGATGCTGGGGATTTATGAAGATACCGGGAACTTGACCTTTCCCTCAACCAGAGAAGAGGATTTCAAAGCCGCTGGGTACCTGGTCAGGAAGGGAGCAAACCTGAGCGTCCTGGCGAATCTGATCACCAAGGAACTGACGGCAGAACAGGTCTTCTTGTTGAATGATTTGATCCAATCCGCTGCCCGGTACAACTTTCACGGGATCGACGTCGTCATTGCCCAGGCTTCTGTGGATCGGTATGTGGGCGATATTGCCGTCCTGGTCCATAAGTTGAAGGATATGGAAAACCTGGACGCCCTCTTCGTCCTGGTCAGGATGGAGGACCGCATCTACTTGATCGGGAGGAGTCGCCTCGAAGAGGTGAACGTTTCAGAAATTGCCGGCGAATTCGGAGGAGGGGGGCATCCCACCGCAGCCTCCGCGACGGCGAAAGGAATGGCCCTCGTAGAGGCCCATGACCGGTTGATCAAAGCGCTAAAAGAGATGGTCAGACCCAAAAAGGTGGCCAGGGATGTCATGGTCTACCCTGTGAAGACCATTGAGATGGAACGAACCCTGGAGGAAGCCGGGGAAATAATGACCCGGTATAACGCGGCTGTCCTTCCTGTTCTACAGGATGGAAAAGTGATTGGCTTGATCTCCAAGCAGGTCGTGGAGAAGGCTGTGTATCATGGTTTAAGAAGCTTTCTGGTGAAGGAATACATGACGACCGAGTTTTCAGTCGTCTCCCCTGAGACTCCTTTCTCCCGCGTCCAGGCCATCATCATCGGACAAAGCCAGAATCTTCTTCCTGTCATCGAAAAGGATCGATTGGTGGGAACGATTTCTGCCGCCGAGATTATGCGAATCCTCCAAGAGGAGATGATGAAATCGGAAACGGGGACTTCCGCCTTTGAGAGTCAGCCCCTCTACGGTCGCAAGAGGATGCTCTCCAAATTGATGGAAGAACGCTTTCCCGGACCCCTCTACGACCTGTTGATGGAATTTGGCAAGGTGGGGGATGAGCTGGGGTACTCCGTCTACGCCGTCGGTGGGTTTGTCAGGGATATTTTATTGAAAGTGGAAAATTTCGATGTGGACATTGTGGTGGAGGGGGATGGAATCCGGATGGCTGAAGCATTTGAAAAGAAGTACCCCTGCCGAATTCGAACGCATAAGAAATTCGGGACAGCGATCATTCTCCTTCCTGACGGGTCGAAAGTTGATGTGGCTACCGCTCGCTGGGAGTTTTATGATTCTCCCGCAGCCCTTCCCACCGTGGAAAGGGCCTCGATCAAGACGGACCTCTACCGGAGGGACTTCACCGTTAATACCCTGGCCATTCAGCTCAACCCAAGATCGTTCGGAGAACTGATCGATTTTTTCGGGGGGGTGAGGGATATCAAGGAAAAAGTGATCCGGGTCCTTCACAATCTCTCGTTCGTCGAAGATCCCACCCGGGTCTTTCGGGCAATCCGTTTTGAGCAGCGTTTTGGATTCCAGATCGGAAAACATACTCAGAATCTGTTGAAAAACGCCGTCAAGGTGGGCTTCTTGGAACGTCTCTCAGGGGGACGCGTTCTCTCCGAGATCATCCTCATCCTTCAGGAAGAAGACCCTCTCCCCGCTCTGAAACGGATGAGGGATTTCAATCTCTTTCATTTTCTCCACCCTGCACTTAAGTTTGACGAGCACGGGGAAGCTCTTTTTGAACAAGTCCGCCATGTCATCTCTTGGTTCGACCTCCTTTTCCTGGAGCAGCGATACGAACGCTGGCTGATCTATTTTTACGGGCTCATCGATTCCCTGAAAGAAGGAGAGAGAGAAGCGCTCTGTCAAAGATTGGCCATGAATGAAAAGGTTAGAAAGAAGGTGCTTGAAGGAAAGGGTCAGGCGGATCAAACGCTTCTGCAAATTCTCTCTTGGATCCAAACAGAGCGACAACCGAAGCCGTCAGAAATTTATGACGTCCTTGATCCTCTTTCTACCGAATCGAAACTCTTTATGATGGCCAAGACCACCCAGGTGGCGACACGCCGTTATATCTCGACGTATTTCACGCAATTGAAGGACACAAAACCTCTCTTAAGAGGAAGGGATTTGATCCAGATGGGAATGAAATCGGGCCCTTTGATCAAAAGGGCCTTGGCCGGGTTGCTCAAGGCAAGATTGGACAAACAGGTAATCACCCGTCAGGACGAGATGGAGTATATCTCGAAGGTCCAGGGGATGGAATAATGGCTGAAGACGCTTTACACCCAGAGGGAAGAGACGATTATACCTTCCGATTAGAGGGGTTTGAGGGGCCCCTCGACCTGTTGCTTCATCTCATTCAGAAGAACGAGCTGGATATCTTCAATATCCCCATCGCCCTCATCACGGAGCAGTATTTAGAGTATCTTCAATTGATGAAGGTCCTCAACTTGGATATTGCCGGGGAGTACCTCCTGATGGCATCCACGCTTCTCCATATCAAGTCGAAGCTGCTGCTCCCAAAATCTTTAGAGGGGGAAGAGGAGGAAGAGGAAGATCCAAGGGCGGAACTGCTCCGGAGGCTTTTGGAGTATCAGAAGTATAAACAGGCAGCGGTGGAACTCGAGAAAAGGCCGTTGTTGGACCGCGACGTCTTCATCCGACTGGTGGCCCAAGAGCCCGAGCCGGAGCCCGAGGAAGAAAGAATCGAGGTGAATCTTTTTGAGCTCCTCGAAGCCTTCCGGAAGGTTCTCGGGAGGGTCAAACCGGAGACCTTCCATCAAGTTGTCTTAGAACACATCAGCGTTGAGGATAAAATTCAAGAAATACTGACACTGCTCGAAAGGGAAAATCGGAGCATGGCCTTCCATCGTCTCTTTCCCGAAAAGGCTTCGAGGAGGGTCGTTGTCATCACCTTGCTGGCTATCCTCGAATTGGTTAAGATGAAACGCATTCGGATCTTCCAACTGGCTCCTTTTGAAACGATCCGAATATCGCCCTTTTAAAACATTTAGTGATGGGTAATGGTGGTTGGTGTTGCTGAAAGGCAAGGTTCTTGAACACGGAGACGAGTCACGAATGACGAGCACGAATTACGTCATTTTCGAATGAATCGGGAGGGACCCATGAAACGAAAACGAATCTTCATTGGTTTGGGTGTCATTGCAGCACTTCTCATTTTCTTCTTCGGTATTCTCTCCCTTATTGGACGCTATTCGGGGGGGAAATCGAGCCGACTGGCCTTTGGAGATAAGATTGCCATTGTGGAGGTGAAAGGAGTGATCTCCCAATCCTCTGGAATCATTGAAGAGCTCCAGCAATACGTTGACGACAAAGACGTCAAGGCCATCATCCTGAGGATCGATTCTGCGGGGGGGGGCGTGGGCCCGTCGCAAGAGATCTACCGGGAGGTAATGAAGATCAGGCCAAAGAAAAAAGTGGTGACTTCCATGGGGTCTGTGGCCGCGTCCGGAGGCTATTATATCGCCAGTGCCTCTGATCTCATCGTGGCCAATCCTGGGACAATCACCGGTTCGATCGGTGTGATCATGCAGTTCTCAAATTTTGAAGAGCTTCTCAAAAAAATCGGAATCAAGGGAGTGGTGCTCAAGAGCGGGGAGCATAAAGATATTGGCTCTCCTTTCCGCGAGATGACCCCGGAAGAGAAAAAAATCATGCAGGAAGTGCTTGACAATGTCCATCAGCAATTCATTCAGGCCGTGGCGGATGGTAGGAAACTGGATCGAACGAAGGTGGCTGAGATCGCCGATGGTCGAATCCTGACAGGGGAACAGGCGAAGAATTTGGGTCTGGTCGACCAGATGGGAAATCTTCAGGATACGATCGAGATTACGGCCAAGATGGTAGGAATCTTGGGTAAGCCGAACGTTATCTATCCCAAAAAGAGACTTTCCATTTGGGAGCTTTTGATGAGAGACATGGCTTCTGCAGTCATCGATGTATTGAACGAGAAAGGGTATGATCTAAGCTCTGTCTTACAGATTAAGTAGGATCAAGGGGGGATAAAGGGGGTTACCTATCGCGTTTGCATCAGTTCGGCAATTTTTTTCATATCTTCCCACACCTCTCTCTTTCGCTCAGGATTCCTCAAAAGAAAGGCAGGATGATAGGTCGGGATGACCTTGATTCCTTCGAGATCGAAGAGCTTCCCGCGAAGGGCTGTGATCTTCGTGTCGGTCTTAAGCAGAGTCTGGGCCGAAAAAGCCCCCAAAGCACAGATGATTCTGGGTTGAATTACGGCGATCTGCTTCATCAAAAAGGGGTTGCAGCTCTGGATCTCATCAGGCTCTGGATTTCGATTTTGCGGGGGCCGGCACTTGACGATGTTGGTAATGTAAACTTCTTCTCTCGTAAGGTTGATCGATTGAAGGATTTTTGTCAACAGTTGTCCAGCCTTCCCAACGAAAGGTCTTCCCTGGACGTCTTCATCATATCCAGGGCCTTCGCCGATAACCATCAAGCTTGCTTTTTCATTGCCCTCGCCGAACACAATCGTCCGTCTTGCCCGATGAAGCTTGCATCTCTTACAATCTCCCAGCTCTTTTCGCACCTCTGCCAACGTTAGGATCGCTGTTCGAGTTGCTTTTTCAGAGTCGCCTTCCGAAGTGGGCAAGAAGGCAATGCCCATTCCTTTGAGATATTCGAGATAAGACTTAAGATTGCCTATCATTTCGTTTATGTGCTCGTCCATTAAACATCACCCTTCATCGTCATTGCGAGACCAAGTCCCTGCCTGGTGCCGGGCAGAAAAGCAGTTTCTCTCTCGGCCATTAATAACCCAAGTATCCTGATTCCTGATCGCTTGTCAAGGGACGAAAAGATAATCATGAAGGAGTATGGAAAGATGTTCGGCTGTCCCAATCGCTTTGTCGGACGCCGGCCCGCTAAAGCCCCAAGTACGTCTTACGAACCACCTCGTCTTGAAGCAATTGCTCGCCGGTTCCTTGGGCGATGATTTTCCCGGAAGAGAGGACATAGTTGCGGGAAGTCATTTTGAAGACCGTGCTCACATCCTGCTCGACGAGCAAAACGGTGATACCCAACTTACTGATGTCTCCGATCTTCTGAAAAACCTCTGCTCGCAAAATGGGCGCAAGTCCCGTTGAGGGCTCGTCAATGCACAACAGTTTAGGCTTAGACATTAATGCCCTGCCGACGGCGAGCATTTGCTGCTCCCCGCCGGAGAGCGTCCCGGAAATCTGTTTTGTTCGATTCTTTAACACCGGAAACAATTCATAGACTTTATCCAAATTATTCTGAGCTTCGTCCTTGTCCTTTGAAAGATATGACCCAACCATCAGATTATCGATCACCGTCATTTCTCGGAATGGCCTTCGCCTCTCCGGGCAAAGGATTAGACCCCGCTTAACGATTTCATGGGCAGGTACCTGATCGATTCGCTCTCCATCAAAGGTGACCGTCCCCTCCAGCTTAACTTCGCCATGGGTTGACCTGCGAGTCAGCTCCCTCTCCCAGGCTACCAATCCGGTGATGGCTCTAAGCAAAGTCGATTTGCCGGCCCCATTGGGACCCACGAGGCTGACCAGCTCACCCGTATCTACCCCCATGCTCAAATTGTTAATGAGCATGGCCTTGTCATACCAAACCGATAAATTGGCAACTTCAAGCAGCAAGTCTAAATCCCTCCTCCGCCAAGGTAGGCCTCAACCACTTGAGGATTCTTCGTGATTTCATCGGGCGATCCGTCGGCAATGAGATTTCCAAAATTTAAGACGATAATACGATCCACGATCTTCATCAACCATTGAAGCTGATGTTCGACGATGATCATGGCGGGTCCTTCGCTGTGCAACCGGCCGAAACGGCCACCCTTGTGCAAACGTTTGATGGATTTGGCCATGAGCTCAGTCTCCGCAGGGCTCAGACCCCCGAAAGGCTCATCCAAAAGTAGCAATTCGGGCTCCGTGGCCACGGCCCGCGCCACTTCGAGTCTTTTTAGATCGCCCTGTGAAAGCACAGAGGCTTTTTCCCGCGCCATGTCGGAGATACCGGCGAATTCCAATGCATCCATCGCCTTTGCCTCCAACCGCTTGACCCATTCTCCACTCTTCATGGCACGCGGGCTCATGCAGGAAACCATGACGTTGGCGATGATGGGGATCCGGCGGAAGGGTCTCATGTTCTGGAAGGTGCAGGCGATGCCCATATTGACGATGCTCCACGTCTTGCGTCCTACGAGCTCCTTCCCCATGAAACGGACGCTTCCGGTGTCCGGTTTCAGGATGCCGGTGATGAGCCTTAGCAGTGTGGTCTTGCCTGCGCCGTTCGGACCGATCAGACCCAGGATCTGATCCCTTTCCATGGAAAAGCTGACGTCGTTGACCGCCTGAAGGCCGCCGAAGCTTTTGGTGATCCCTTTAATTTCAAGGAAGGATGGAGCCATATCAGCCTTCGCTTTCTTCTCTCAACTCCCTGCGCGAAACTTTTCCCACGTCCGTCTTCGGAAGCTCCCCCCTGAATTCGATAATCTTGGGGACTTTGTAATGGGCAAGATTCTTCTTGCAAAACTCAATAATCTCCTCCTCAGAAATTTTGCCCCTGGCTTCGCTTTCCAGAACCACATAGGCCTTGATGAGATGGCCCACCTTCGGATCGGGCACTCCCACGACGCCAGCGGCCTTGATCTGAGGATGCTGGAAAAGGACCTCTTCGACATGCCTCGCGAAGACCGAATATCCCTTGTACTTGATGAGATCCCTTTTGCGGTCGAAAAAGTGGAAATAACCTTCCTCATCCATGCTGACAATATCTCCGGTCCGAAGCCATTTCTCTCCGTCAATATCGATTAACGACTGGCGGGTTTCCTCCTCCCTTTTCCAGTAGGCTTGCATGATGTTCGGCCCGCTCAGAATCATTTCTCCAACCTCGCCTACGGGCAGGTAATTGGTTCCTTCGTATTCGACAATCGCAGCCTTCACGCCGGGTATGGGCACTCCGAAAGAGGCCTTTTTGGGTCTGAGATAAGGATTGCCATGGCTCACGCCAGTGGTTTCAGTCATCCCATACCCCTCATAGATCTGCGACCCCGTTCTTCTCTCCCATGCTTCAATCGTCGATTCATGAAGTGTATCCGCACCACACGCGATCAACTTAAGCTTTTTCCAATTGACCCTGCCTGTTTTTTCATATTCTTTGAGGTATTCGAACATGGTAGGGACACCGTTAAACGTGGATGCCTTATACCTTTCCATGGCCGATATGATATCATCGATGTCAGGTGTGGTAAAGAGAACCATCGTGAAGCCCCTGCAAAGACTCGCGAGCATCACGACCACCTGACCGTAAATATGGAAAAAGGGCAAAAAGGCCATGACCATTTCTTTGCCTTCCTCAAGGAAGGGCCAGAACGCTTTTCCCTGAGCGTACAGGGCTACCATGTTGTAGTGGTTAAGCACAGCTGCTTTGGGAAGACCCGTGGTGCCGCCTGTATAGGGAAGGATGGCGATGTCCTTTTTCGGGTCGATGTTTACCTGCGGGGGGTTGGGCGGATACTTCTTGATGAGTTCCTGAAAATCAAGGAGACCGGCCTGAGCCCTGTGCTCGGGGGTGGGAACCTGCAGGTCCGCATAGTCCTTTCCCAGCATCCCCTTACCCAAAACCTTCTTGAGCGTGGGCAGGTATTCAAGAATACCGGTGAGGATGATGTGCTTCAGGGCGATGCCGGTTTTCTCCACATTATCGTAGAGGATGTCCTGGCAGATCATCGTCGTCGCATCGCTGTCCTGGAGCTGATGCCTGATTTCATGACTGGTGTAAACAGGGCTGATGGGGGTCACCTTCGCGCCGATTCTCAACGCCGCAAAGTAGGCAACGATATACTGCGGGCAATTCAGAAGGTAGAGGGCCACTGTGTCCCCTTTCTTCACTCCTAAATCCGCCAGGGCTGTGGCAAAGCGGTCGATCAGCTCTTTTAGTTTTGTATAACTGATCTCTTTCCCGTAGAAAATCAGTGCGGGTTTCTTGCCGTATTTTTCCGCTACCTGATTAAAGAGGTCGGAAACAGATACGTCTGGGACGTCCACGGTATGAGGGACGCCCTCCGGATAGTGTTTCAACCAGGGTTTTGAAGCATAGATTTCTTTTGCGTTCATTTCCTTCCCCTCACTTTTTTATTATCTTAGTCCAACGGTGCTGTGCACACGCGGCACGTATGACGCGTGGCGATATTTCTGATTTTGCATCGCGGACATTCCTTTTCTATCTTATCCCTAAGCCAAGCAAAAAGCCCGTCCGGCATATAGAGAAGAATCAGCAACACCACCACTGCGAACATCAATGTTCGATAGTTTTGCACGACGCGTAAAAACTCCAGTAAGGGAAAAAGGACGAATACCGCTCCGACCGGACCATAGATGGTCACAACCCCGCCGAAGATAGCATAGATGACCACCGAGAAAGACAAGAACAAGTCGAGGGTTGAGGGGCCTGCGATCCTCATAAAATGAGCATATAGCCCGCCGGAGATCCCGGCAAAAAAACCGCTGAGGCTGAAGGCCAAAAGTTTATAGCGCGTCGTGTTGACGCCGGAAGCCCTGACAGCCACTTCATCCTCGCGGATGGCATGGAAAATAATGCCAATATTGGAGTCGGTTATCTTCCACATGACGGTGCAAAGGCCGAGCATCAGTACCGCTACGGTGTAATAATCGCCGACCCGAGACTGTGTCAGTCGAACAATTCCTGAGATCCCCAGTTCTCCGCCCGTGAAGCTGGGAAATGCAAAAATGAGCCCTGTCAGGATGATGGGGAAGGCAAGGGTGGTCAGGGCCAGATACGTACCTCTGAGCCTGAGGCATGGTATCCCTATGATAAGGCCTGCCAAAACTGCACATAACGCGCCAAGGGGAACGCTGGCCCATGGAGGGATACTCGCATGCAGATTGAGCAAAGCTGCGCCGTAGGCTCCCACCCCAAAGAAGAGGGCATGCCCGAAATTCATTTGGCCGGTAAAGCCGGAAAGCAGATCCCAACTCGCAGCGAATATGGCAAAGATACTGGTAAGAGTAAAGATACGCAGAAGGTAGATATCCTTGGTAAATAATGGCAAGAGGAGCATGAAGAGAAAAAAGAGGCCGACAGCGACACGTGATGGAAGTACAAGCACTTCGTTCTTGATTATGGTGAACAGTTTTCCCAGATAAAAAAAGATGAGGCGCATAGCTACCTTTCTTCCTCGAAGTACACGCCAAAGAGGCCTTCCGGTCGTATGAGTAAAACCAAGATCATGATGGAGAGGGCGACTGAGCCCTTCAGGTAGGCGCCCATGGGAGCAAGAAAGACTACCAATGCTTCTGCAAAGCCCAGAATGTATGCCGCAATGAAGCTGCCCTTGATACTGCCAAGCCCGCCTAATACGACGACAGCCATCATCATGACCAGCGGGCCCCCCCACATCTGCGGTTCAAGTACGGTGAGGGGTACGACGATGGCGCCTGTGAAGGCGGCTAACCCAACGGAGAGCCCCATAGTCATCATGGCCACGCGAGCCTCGTTGATCCCCATGAGGTTGGCCACTTCCCTGTCTTGAGCAGTGGACCGGATGGCCAAGCCCAGTTTGGTCTTCATCAGAAGAACCCACAGCACCACCATCACGAGCAAGGCCGCGCAGAAGGTCAGGAGCTGTTGGTAAAAGACCTTCACCCCCAAGAGTTTAAAATAGCCGCCGATCAGTGCGGGGACACTCAAATAGGTGCCCGTAAAGATCAGAGACATAACCTCCTGAAAGATCATAGCCAGGGCGATGGTGGCTATCAGTACGGCACCTTCATGCTCTCGGATAGGGTTGATGAGGGCCTTGTAGGAAATCATGCCCAACAGGGCGACCAGAACGATGGCCGCAAGCATCCCCCAAATGGGATGAAGGCCCATCAATTGGGCCGCGACATAGATGCAGTAGGCGGCCAACATGTAAAAGGCGGTGTGAGCGAAGTTTACGATACGGGCTACGCCGAAGATAAGTGAAAACCCGATAGCGAGAAGGGCAAATGTACTCCCACTGATCAGGCCGCCTATGATAATGTTTATAATGAGATTCATCTTATCTCATTCCCAGGAAGATAAGAACTTCGTCACACGGTAAGGGCAACGATGCCCGTTCCTTGGGACGACGAACGTTAAACGATGAACAATGAACAGTTCATTGTCCATTGTTCATCGTTCATCGTATGAATTCCAAGGCCCTTATTTCTTGTACTTCTCGATCATCCAGGGAGGTAGCTTTATTGGAACGACTCCCTTGTAAGTAACCTCAGGCGACTCCGGGGTCAGCTTCCACTTATAGGGCCAGACACCCATTATCTTGCCATCCTGCCATTGGGTGGCAATGCCGGTCGTGAATCCTGGTCCCCATGTTAGGTCGTGGAGAGGCTTTCCTTCGGCATTTTTCATATATTTTACTGTGCCGGCAGGGATCTTGTACACACGCTCCTCCAAGATGGACACCAGCTTATCGGAATCGAGGGTCCCGGCCTGTTCGATGACCGGCGCAAGCCCGTAGACAATAGCGGTGTAGGTATCCGCGGTGTAAGTAGGGACCTCGCGGAATCTTTTTATGTAGCCATCCACAAACGGCTTTGTGAGTTCATTGTACTCAACCCCGCGGGCATAGGTATCCGAGGTCATCACATAGTTGCCCATGCCCTGAGTGGCCTGCCAGAAGCCCTCCTTCTGGGCCTCCACATTGATGCCGACCTGAAAGGCCGGGATCTTGAGTTCGCCTGCCTGTCTGGAAAAGGGAATACCTACCGAGGAAGAAAAGATTTCGAAAATGATTTGGGCCCCTGAACTCTGTATGGCCGATAACTCCGCTGTGACGTCCGTGGCCACCGGAGAGGGTCTCCAAACGCCTGCTATCTCCATGCCCATCTTAGGGATGGCGCCTTGGGCCGCTGGGATCATCGGATCCGCCCACATGGCCTTTTCCATGACGATAGCCACCTTTATCATGGGTATGTTCAACGATTGCTTCATAACGGCTCCAACAGTGCCCAAATGGATGAAGGCCGTTCTGACAAGGTATGTGGAATTGAAAGGGGAGCCCCGGAACCAATATTTATAGGTGTTGTAGTTCTTGGCCACCCGCTCGCAAAGCTCAGGATGAGCAGCCCCGATGCCGATAAAGATCTTTTTGTGGTCCATTGCAATGTCTTGCATGGCAAGGACAGCCTCGCTCCGGAAACCGCCGACAACAAGATCCACCTTGTCCTGGGTCATTAAACGCTCCATGGCGTTGGTGGCATCCGTGACATTCAGGAACTCGTTGGAATCTGCTTGAACCAGCTTGATTTTCATCTTTTTGTTGCCAACCTGTATGCCCCCCTTGGCATTAATCTCCTCGGCGGCCATGGTTGCCCCGTTCCACTGACCAATGCCCTGCACGAATTTCATCGGGCCGATCACGCCGATCTTAATCTCCTGCGCAGAAACGACTGCCCAGGGCGACATTGCGAATAAGAAAACAATTACCGAGATAATCATCCCTTTGCCTAATTTGTTCATTTGTCCTTCCTCCTTTCTTTTTTTCTACCCCCTAAAAGACTACACCCGAGATGCGTGTGTCATCCCTAAAATAGTTCCAAAATTCTTTACAGAAGAAGAGACTCATTTCAGTCTTGAAATTCTATTAGGTGTATTTCGGAAAAATAGAATCCGGCCTCTCTAATAAGAAAGCAAAACCTGTTCTTAGAATTTAGTGGAAAGTCCATATTAAATATCAACATAAGAATAATTTGTCAAGAAGAAAAGTTTACCATCATATGCAGATGTCTAAGATCTTGGGTCGATTGGAGAATTTGGAAGATTCGAATCTGGTTTTGGACCAGTGGTCAGTTGCCAACGAGGTTGATTAGGGCCTTAGCGTCTTTGTATCCCTGAACAACTCTCCCGTCAGGTAGGATTAAGACAGGGGCACTCGAGATCCCCAGTTTTTCAGCCAGCCTAATATTTTCATCGATAACTGGCGTTTCGCATTTAGGCTTGGGCAGCGTTTTCTTCTCAAAAGCATCCTCAAGAAGTGCCAAAGAATGCTCACAGGCAATAGCCTTTGACTTTTCGTAGGCCTCAGGATGAATCTTCAGCGGAAAAAGCTTTATATAAAAGGCGATATCTTTCCTCTCTTCAACAACCTTCTTCATCTCCTGATGAAGTTTGGCGCAGTACGGTCAGTCGGGGTCGCTGAAGGAAATAACCTTTATCCTGGCCTTTTGATCACCCAGGACAAGGGCATCTTTGAGGGGAATCTGCGATACGTCGACCTTGCTGAGCTCTGTGAACCTTTCCTGGGTTAGATTTTTTCTTTCCTTTATGGATATCAATGATCCAACGAAGAAATGCTTTTTTGCAAAATCCACGTAGATCAATCCTTTTCTGCCACCTGCCTCTAAGTATACCTCCCAGAATCCTTGGGGCGGGGCTAATTCCACACTGACTATTTTTATATCCGGGATAGCTTCTTTGAGGAGATCTCTGGCCTCATCGTTGCTTAGGGTATGACATTTGGAACAATCTTGGCCCTTTCCTTCAAAGCAAAAGGAGGGATTGGGGGAGAAGAGACAAAATACCATCAAGAAAGCAAGCAGGTGCATCTTGGGCATAGTTCATTCTTAGCATAAGATGTTTGTCTTTTCAATAGAAAAGAAACCGGCTTGGCGTATCCCCTCAGAACGGATTCACCCTCAATAAATGGGGGGGTTGCTTCACAGTTTTTACGGGGAACGAGACCCCTCACCGCCCTCAAAAAAGATTTGCCAATAAGTGACAAAAATGCTAATTAATACTATTAAGTGGGGGTATTCTGTAAAATGTGGGAAAAATGTTAGGGCTATGGAGAATATAGGCATCCGGATTGCATACTATTTGGTTGAAAAGGGATTGATTCAGAAAGAGGATTTAGAAAAGGTTTTGCCTCCGGATCAGCTGACAGGGGATCTCTCTGTTGAAGAGCAACTGGTCAATGCTGGGCTTCTCAATCCGGAACAGTTTCGCTCAGTCGCGGAAGAATTTTTCGGAGTCCCTTTCGCGTTTCAGGACGATTTTCCGAAGGAATCTTTTCTGTTCGATCGTCTCTCGGTCCAGTTTATGAAAGAGTCGAAATTTATCCCCTCTCGCCTGACGGATAACACGTTGACGGTCATTATGAGCAACCCCCTCGACTTTTATACGATCGACGCCATCCGATTGGCGACCAACTACGAGGTTCATGTGCTCGCAGGCCGGGAGAGCGAAATCTTAGGGGCGATCGAGCGGTCTTATGGCGCGGGTGGGTCGTCGATGGAGAAAATTATTGAGGACACCGAGACTGTCCCAGAATATCGGGGAGAGGATGAAGAGAATGTCGACCATCTCCGAGATATGGCTTCCGAAGGACCTGTGATCCGTCTCGTCAACCTGATCATCACCCGGGCGATTGAACTGCGGGCGAGTGATATCCACTTCGAACCTTTTGAGGAGCAGTTCAGGGTCCGGTATCGAATTGACGGAGTCCTTCATGATGTGGAATCTCCTCCCAAAAGGCTCCAGCCAGCCGTCGTTTCCCGTGTCAAGATTATGGCCAAATTGAATATCGCAGAAAGACGTCTTCCTCAGGACGGACGGATCATGCTCCGGGTAAAAGGGAAGGAGATTGACTTCAGGGTTTCATCGATTCCAACCATCCATGGGGAGAGCATTGTCCTACGGATTTTGGACAAGAGCAGCATCGTCCTGGACATTGCGACCGTGGGTTTCCTCGAAGACACGATGGCGGGGTTCACAGACCTCATCCAGAGGCCTCACGGAATCATTCTCGTCACTGGTCCGACCGGAAGCGGAAAGACGACGACGCTCTACTGTGCGCTGGAAAAGATTAATTCCCCCGACAAAAAAATTATCACCGTGGAGGACCCCGTGGAGTACCAACTGAGGGGGATCAATCAGATCCAGGTCAAGCCTGCGATCGGACTTACTTTTTCCAATGCCTTACGGTCGATTGTGCGGCAAGATCCGGATGTCATTCTCATCGGTGAGATTCGGGATGCCGAGACGGCCGAAATCGCCATTCACTCCGCACTGACCGGGCACCTCGTCCTCACGACCCTCCACACGAACGATGCTCCCAGCGCCATCACGCGACTGATTGATATGGGAACGGAAGACTATCTGCTCTCTTCCACCGTCATCGGCATATTGGCGCAACGATTGGTGAGGGTCGCCTGTCCTCACTGCCAGGAGCCTTATTTGCCTTCGCCGGCCGTTTTAAGAGAGATGAAACTAACTGCTGACGACCTGGGGGGCCTCAAGATTTCCCAGGTGAGGGGTTGCGAGAAATGCTCAAACACGGGGTATTGGGGACGGACCGGGATCTTTGAATTTCTGAAGGTCACCGACGATATCCAGAAGCTCATCCTGGGGAAGAAGGATTCGAACATCATCAGGGAGGCGGCCAGAAAGAACGGCCTGCGGACGCTGAGAGAGGACGGATGGTTAAAGGTGAAACAGGGGATCACGACCATCCCCGAAGTGTTGCGCGTCACCCAGGAGGAAGAGACCCTTTAGCATTATGGTGGAATACCTGTACAAAGCAACTACCCTGAGCGGACAGACCGTGGAAGGGGCAATGGACGGGAAGGACGAAGAGGCCGTTATTAGGGGTCTTCAGCAGATGGGCTATATCCCAATTCGGATCACCTCCGCCGACGAGAAGACCCCAGGCTTCCGTTTCTCTTCCCTCTTGCCCAAGCGCGTGGGGACAAAAAACCTCCTTACATTTACCCAGGAGTTGTCAACGCTTGTCTCGGCAGGATTACCCATAGATCGGAGTCTCAATATCCTGGGGACCCTGACAGAGAACGAAACATTGCGAGGGACGGTGAAAGACTTGTTGAAGCGAATCGAAGGAGGGAGTTCTCTGGCCGAGGCGCTTGCGTTCCATCCCCGTATCTTTCCGAAACTTTATATCAACATGGTCAAGGCCGGAGAATCAGGCGGTTTCTTAGAAACGATCCTCTCCCGGTTGGCTCAATATCTTGAGAGTACGAAGGCGATCAAAGATCAGATTATTTCAGTATTGATCTATCCGGTTATTCTTGCGCTTGTCAGTGGGGTCTCTATCAGCGTCTTGGTTACTTTTGTCATCCCAAGGTTTGCCAACATCTTCTCTGCCATGGGCCAGGCAATCCCTTTACCGACACAGATCGTTCTTTCATTCAGCCAATTTGTAAGGGGATACTGGTGGGTCGTCCTGGGGATGATCGCCATGGCTTATTACGGGCTGAAGACTTACAAAAAGGACGAAGAGCGAAGGTGGAAATGGGATCGATTCAAGTTGAGATGGGTTGCCGTGGGAGATCTTATCACAAAGGTGGAGGTGGCTCGGTTTGCAAGGACGCTCGGAACCTTGCTCCAGAGCGGCGTCTCCATCCTGCCGGCATTCAATCTGGTCAAGGAGATTTCTCAAAATGAAGCCATTTCAAGGTCGATCGCGAATGTTCACGACCGATTGAGAGAAGGCAAAGGGATGTCCAAGTCATTGGAAGAAACGGGGGTCTTTCCGCCTCTCGCTATCCACATGATCGGCGTGGGCGAGGAGACAGGAAGGCTCGATGAGATGCTGGTCAAGGTGGCTGAGACGTATGAGGAAAATGTTCGAACAGCAGTGAAGCGGGTCGTCTCGCTCGTAGAACCTCTCATCCTTCTGGTGATGGGCGCAGTGGTGGGGTTCATTGTCCTCTCCATCCTGCTTGCGATTTCCAGCATCACTGACATTTCTTTTTAGGTCGCATTTGAAGGAGGCATCATGAAAAAGAAAATTAGGAGAAGAGAAGGCGGGTTCACATTCTTCGAAATATTGGTGGTGGTCATGATTATCGGATTACTGGCCGCCTTGGTGGTACCTAAGTTCTGGAAAAAGATTAGCGGCGCAAAGCAAACGGCTGCAAAGATGCAAATTGAGCAATTCGGCACAGCCCTCGATGGCTTTCGGCTTGACACAGGTCGGTACCCCACGACCGACGAGGGACTGAAGGCTCTTCGCGAAGCACCCTCCGGAGTGAACGGATGGCAGGGTCCGTATCTTCCCAAGGAACTCCCGAATGACCCTTGGGGTAGGACTTATGTTTACAAATGTCCGGGGGACCATGGTGATTACGATCTCATTTCCTACGGTGCAGACGGCGTGGAGGGAGGCGACGGAGAAAATCAGGATGTCGTCAGTTGGAAGGACATTTCGAAGGACGCTGCAAAATGAGATGCAAGGGCTTTACATTGATTGAGGTGATCGTTGTCTTATTGATTATCAGCCTGAGCATCGCCTTGGTCACGCCCTCCTTGTCCCGTTTCTCATCAACGGTCGAATTGAAGGCGACTACTAAAAAAGTCTCAGCGATCCTGCGCTATTATCGAAGCGAAGCAATCAATCGAGGCAAAGTTTATCATATCCTCTTTGATTCCGATCTGAATGAGGTCAGGATTCAACCCGTGGTGTTAGCGGAAGAGCAAGGAGAGGGTGAAAAAAAGGAAGAGGATATCCCCCCCAAGACATACGCGATTCCTAAGGGGGTCCACATCAAGGAGGTTAAGGTCGAGTCGACTCAATACCCTTCCGACTTTCCAACCATTGAGTTTTACGCCAACGGTGGATCGAACGGAGGGGCAATTACTTTGGATAGTCAGGATCGCCAGGGATACAAGATCGAGGTTGACTTCTTAACAGGGGTCGTGGCGGTTCAAAAGATATAAGGCTTTGAATGATGAAAAACCGAGGGTTCGTCCTACACTTGATAGGATATGGAAAGCGTTCCTCTACAACGCCCGGGTTTACCCTGATTGAGACCGTGATTGCCTTGGCAATCCTGGGGATTGGACTGACAGTGATCATCGAGCTCTTCTCCGGGGGACTTCGGCTGGCGAGAACCTCTGAAGAATATACGAAGGCGATGAATTTTGCACGCATGAAATTGGAGGAGATTATCTCGCAACAGAAGATTGAAGAAGGAACGGACGAGGGGGAGTATGATGATACGTATCGTTGGCAGGTGAGTATGAAGAAAATGGATCTTCTTCCAGTGGAAAAGGATTCAGACTTCAAGCCGCCGGTGGAGCTCTTCCAGGTGAAGGTCGATATCCTCTGGAAGTCGGGGTCCAAAGAGAGGTCTGCGACCATCGAATCCTATAAGGTCAACAAACCGGGAGAGGATGAAAAGAAAAGCTAAAGACAGTAACACCAGGGCGACGGCAGGGTTTACCTTACTCGAGGTGGTGGTCACCTTGACGATACTCGGGCTTATCCTCCTCATTATCTCCGGGGCCTTTCGCCTCGGCCTCTCGGCGTGGGAGAAAGGGGAATCCGCAAGGGAAGGGTACGAGAAGGTGAGGACGATCTCGAGGCTGGTTTGTCAGCAGATTAAATCCGGCGTTCCGTATAAAATAAAGACCGAAAAGGCAGAGGGAGATTATGTTGCCTTCGAAGGAACGCCCCACTCCCTTAAATTCGTATCCGCCCTTCCGATCAAGGCGAAACAGCCGCAGGGATTCGTCTACGCGATCTATGAGTTCCAAGAAGGGGGACAGGAAGGGGGGCGTTTGGTCTATTACGAGCAGCGAGTTCTCAATAAGAATTTTTTCGAGGAGAAGCCTAATGAGGAGTTGAGCGTCTCTCTGATGGAAGGGATCTCGGACGTCCGGTTTGAATATTTCAGGAGGGAAGACAAAGACAAGAACCGGACAGAAGCCTGGGTGGAGAACTGGAATGCAAAGGAAGAGAAAGAGCTGCCCAAAGCCTTACGGATAACGATCACCTCGGGGGATAAGAAAGGCGGTAAAGAAGACGTCCCCCTGGCCCTTCTGGCCTCCATTCCGGCCAATCGATATGAAGAGATCGTGGCGGCTCCAACGAGATTCAGCGCACCGACCCTTAAGCGTTAAGGCAAGTGACAAGTTGAAAATCGGAGACTCATCGTTGAAACTTCAAACTTCAAGCTTTGGACCTCGAAATTCCAAAGGGATTGTTTTAATCATGGTGCTTTGGGTCATCGTCATTTTATCCATGATTGTCTTGGAATTTTCTTTTGCCATGAGAACAGAGGTCAATATTGCCAAGAACTATAAGGCGGAAACACAACTCTACGCCATGGCCGAAGGGGGGGTTCAGCGCGCGATTGCGGAGCTGATTTATAAGCAAGACCCGAGGGTTCAGCAGAAGAGGGATAAGAAGCTGGAAGAGGTTCCTCCCGACCAGAGAGAGTGGATGACGGACGGAAGGGCCTACCGCCTTCCGTTTGACCAAGGGATTTGCGAGGTGAGAGTTTTTAGTGAAACCGGCAAGGTGAACATTAATATAGTCTCTGATCCAACTCTGAGAAAGATTATAGGCCAGCTGGGTCTGGAGGGGGAGGCAAGGGATATTGTCGTCGATTCTATATTGGACTGGAGAGACCCGGGCGATTTGCATCGGATCAACGGGGCGAAGAATGACTATTATCAGTCTCTGAAAGAGCCTTACAATTGCAAGAGCGGCAATCTGGATTCGATTGAAGAGCTTCTTCTCGTCCGAGGCGTCACGCCAGACCTCTTTTACGGGAGGAAAGGAAGCAACAAAGGAGAGGGGAGTGCGAAGTCGGAAGGCATCGGGTTGAGAGATCTCTTTTCGATCTATTCCTCCGGAGAGCAGGTTGATATCAACAGCGCTTCTTTACCGGTGTTGAGGGTTGTTCTGGGAATTCCGAAGGATGTTGCAAGCGCCATCATTAAGGCCAGGGAGGATAAAGGCTTCCAGGATCAAGCGGATCTCCTGCAAAGGGTGCCTGAACTTTCGCCATTGATCGCGCAGATCTCGGGGCTCGTGGTATATTCATCCATGACATCTTACTATACCGTCGAGTCAAGGGGAAAAACGAAAGAAGCGGATGCCATTCGAGGTGTGAAGACGATCGTCAAAATAGACCCGTTAGAGAAGGACGGTTACAAGATCGTTCAATGGGTTGACACGATCATTTGATCGGGTGATCCCTTACCCTTTTGGAGAAATTTGCTTTCGACAGGAAATTGGTATGAAGATTTTCGATTCATCATCCATTGGGATTGATTTCAGGCAAGACCATCTCATTCTTACCCTGCTAAAGAGGTCCTTTGGCAGGATAAAGTTGGTCGATTACGCCATCCATCCCATTTTGCCGGAAACCCAGAAGGAAGAACGGCAGGCGCAGGTCATCAGCCTGGTCAATAGCTTCTTTTCCAAACATCAGGTCAACAAGGAGAGGGTCTCCATTGCCATCCCGAGGGAAAAAGTGATTGTCCGTTTCATGAGGCTTCCCGTGGCTGCCAAAGAAAATCTGAGAAAAGTGCTGGAATATGAAATGCCCAAATACGTCCCTTTTGAAAAGGGGGAGATCTATTTTGACTACTGCGTTCTCAAGGAGGAGAAAGACTGGCTCCATCTTTTTGCGGTGTTTGCGAAGAAGGCAGAAGTGGATGCTTATTTGTCACTGTTGAAGAAGATGGGGATTCAACCGATCTCAATCCAGATTCCCTCTACCGCCGCGGTCAATCTTTTTCTGTACAACAAGGGAGGCGGCGAGAGCGACACCTCGGTTTTGATTGATGTCTCAGAACCCTTTTTTGAGATGAATCTGGTCCAAGGAAAGGATTGGAAGGAAAGCCTTCATCTGCCTCTTCCGGAGGAAGAGAAGGAAGCGAGGATGATCAGCACCTTCCAGCGTTCGGGAAACAATCCCCCCCCTGCAAACTCCACTTTTTTTGTTTACGGGTTGGGTGTCGATGAGACCACTCTGGCGAATCTCAAAGAAACGAAACAGCTCAAGGATGTTTTGCTCCCTCCCATGAATCGAATGCAAGTAGGGGAGGTAGCGCCCAAACCGTACAAAATTTATTCTTCCGTCGGCATCCCGCTCAAGGGATTGGTCAGCCCACGGGTCGATTTGAATCTACTCCCTTTTGAGATGAGGAAGAAGGTGAGAGAGATCGGAAAGCCTGTTCTCATTGTCCTCACCTCTTTGGCGCTCCTCTTGACGATGACGTGGGGAGGAGGGATTTTTATTCGATATACAAACGAATTGAATACGGTCAATGCCGAGATAAGAAAGAGAAGGCCAGAAGTGGAGGCCCTTGAAAAGTTACAGAAACAGAGAGACAATTGCTGCAAGGAAATGTCCGAACTCGATCAGATCAGGTCGGCCGAGATCAGCAAAGTAGAGGTCCTCCAAGAGCTGACCAAAGTGATTCCCGATACCACCTGGATCTGGAATCTAAAATATAACGGCAAAGAGATTGAACTGAGCGGGTTTGCGGATTCAGCTTCTGATCTGATTCCTCTCCTCGATAAATCTCCTTTCTTTGAGAAAGTGGAATTCATGGCCCCTGTGACCAAGGAGATGCAGATGAGAGGCGACGGGAATAAGGAGAAAGAGAGATTTAAGATCAAGGCGAGGATTGAGAGGAGGAAGTAATCTCTTGAAAAAGTTTTCGTTTCCCGACAATCTGAAGTTTCTGAAGAACATGAAATTTTCCCAGAGAAGGTTTCTTTTTGCGGTCACAGGGATCGCGACAGTCATCCTGATCATTTTCTTCGGAATCACCCCCCTCTTCGAGGCGAAAAGGGAGGCTGAAGAAGAGATCACCATGAAAAGAAGTGCGTTATTGAAATACGAACAGTATCTCCGGAATCGAAAGACAATCGAGGAAGAACTCGGCCGGACGGTCAAACTGTATGAGGAGGCTCAGCAAAAGCTCCTTTCGGGAGATACACCCCAACTCGGCGCGGCCAATCTTCAGGAGATCGTGAAGCGGCTTTCCGAGAAGAATGGGATTGGCATCCGGAGTTTCAGGATGCTCGAGCCAAAAGAGATGAATATCTACGTAAGGATCCCCCTTCACATTGACCTCAACCCCGTCAACAGTATGTTGAACCTGGGGCAATTTATGTATGACATTGAGCACCACGAGAAAGAATTGATGATCTCTGAAATGGATTTCCTCGTCTTCAACCCAAGGATGCCCAATAGCATCCAGGGAAGTTTGGTCATCTCCGGCTTGATGAACAAGACCAAAACCAAGGAAAAAGGGAGGCAGGGATAATGTCATCCAGGTATGGATTTTTAGCCTTCTTCGTTCTTGCCTTGGTTCTCCTCCTGATCCTTAAGAATTATGAGTTGTGGACTCAACCGATCAAATTCGTGCCCGAAAAGAAGGTGGCGAAGAGATCGCAGAGCAAGCCAGAAGGCAAGCCGGGGGTCCCCTCAACGATAGGAACTGAGAAGAATCCCACCTCTATCAAATCTTATATTGCGATCGCTGAAAAGAATATCTTCAGCCCGGAAAGGAAGGATTTTCCGATTCCCGCAGGGAACGGGAAAAAAGAGCTTGTGCGTCCTCAAGTTGTTTTGTACGGCGTAACCATTCTTGGGGATTATCAAGCCGCCTCCATCGCCAACCCGGGAAGGCCCCTCCGAAAAGGGGAGCGAGAGACGTTCAGCGTGAAACCGGGGGAGCGGATTGGGGAATATAGGCTGACAAAAATATTATCTGACCGGATTACATTGGAGGCAGAGGGGGATACTTTCGAAGTCCTTCTTTACGATTCGAAGATGCCGAGGAAAAGGACGGATGTCAGAACAGAGGTCAAGCCATCAGCGCCCTCGGGTACTCAGCCTGTTCCCGCGGGTCCACCTCCACACACTACCGCAACCGCTCCAACCCCGACACCACCCAGGCCAACTCCTCCTGCAGCACAGGGAAGAGTTGCCACGCCTGCGCCCCCTGTGCCTGTGAGTCCATCCCCTCCTGCTCCCTATACCAGAAGAGGAGGGAGAATGCCTTTTCCAAATTATCCATCTTCTCCGCCGACTTCCGGAAATCCAGCACTTCCGGCAGCTCCCGCAGGGGCTCCGGAAGCTGCTCCAACGCAAGAAACGGAGTGAGATTGAAGAATGGAGATAAATCTATTAAGATGAGAAGCATGAAGCGTCTCTGGATAGGTCTTCTTAGTGTCTGTCTGGTGGGCGGCATTCTGAGTTGTGCTGGAAACAAAGCTCAATTGAGGAAGGCGCCGGCAGAAACCTCCACGCAGCAGGTTAACAATGCTAAGGAACAGATGGCCGTATCACCGTCTGTTTCTGAGCCCGAGAGAATTCAAACCCCGGAATCGAAGCTGTCCTCTCAGGCGCCAGCTCCCACACAACCAACTGTTTCAGCCAAATCACAACCTGCAACTCCAGGTGGAGATCAATCTCCGACACCATCACAGCCTGCAACGCTAGTGGAAGCCCAACCTCCAACACCAACGCAACCTGCAAGATCAGTGGAACCCCTAACGTTGACATCATCTCCAACGCCTTCACCACAGCCACCCGCTGCAGCCGCATCGCAACCTGCTGCCCCTGCGGCAGTTCAAACTCCGGCACAGACGCAGCCTGCGAAGTTAGCTGAAGCCCAACCGCTGGCATCGCCCCCAACGCCCTCAGCACAGCCGCCGGTGGCAGCCACATCGCAGCCTCCAGCTCCCGCAGGAGTTCAGACCCCAGTACAAGCGCAACCTGCGAAGTTAGCTGAAGTCCAACCGTTGACATTGCCCCCAACCCCTTCACCACAGCCACCTGTTGCAGCCACGTCACAACCTCTAACCTCCGCAGGAGTTCAGACCCCAGTACAAATGCAACCAGCGAAATCAGCTGAAGTCCAACCGTTGACATTGCCCCCAACCCCTTCACCACAGGCGCCTGTTTCAGCCACATCGCAGCCTCCAGTTACTCCAAGGACTCAACCACCATCACCACCACAGCCATCTATTCCTCAAATGGCAAGACCCGGGATCCCTGCAGCAGGTCCTGGAGTCATCTTCAATTTTGACAATGCAGACATCTACGAAGTGATACGGGTGATGGCAGAAATAATGAAGATCAACTATCTCATCGACCCCAGGGTGAAAGGGGTTGTCAATATTCATACCACTGGTCAGCTCCCGGCCGAAGAGGTCTTTCCGATCTTCCAGTCGATTCTAAGGTTAAACGGCGTTACGGCGGTGAAGAAAGACGGTCTCTATGAGATCGTTCCTTTAAGCGACGCCAAAAAAACGTATGTCTCTCCTACAATCACCCGGGGGGGCGCGAAAGTGCCTTCTGAAGAGAAATATACGATTCAAATTATTCCTTTGAAGTATATTCCTGCGACAGAAGCCTCCAAATTGATCAAGCCCTTTATTTCGGACGGGGCGGAGATTGCCGAGCACGCTCCTCAGAATATCCTTATTATCAGCGATGTGGCCTCCAATATTAAAAAATCGCTCGAGATTCTTGCGCTCTTCGACGTCGATATTTTTGCCGATACGAGGGTGAGGATCTATCCGGTCTTGAACGCCGATGTCACTGAAGTGGCTAAGGAAATGGAGCGCATCTTCTCTTCCTTTGAAGTCTCTACAAAGTCAGCGAGAGGGGTCGGGATTACTTTCACCCCCGTTACCCGGATCAATTCGCTCCTGGTCGTCAGCTCCATTCCCAATATCTTTGAAAAGGTGGAGGGATGGCTCAGGGAACTGGATAAGATACCGGGAGAGGGATCGAAGTTAAGCGTCTTCGTTTACTACGTCCAGAATGCGAAGGCCAAAGACCTGGCCGACGTCCTGAAAGAAGTATTTGTAAAGGCGAAAGAGAAGAAGGGAGAAAAAGCAGCAGCAGCACCTGCTGAAACACCCCGGGGGGCAAAACCAACTCCAACTCCCGCCGCTCCTACCACTCCTACCACTTCTTCAGCCCCTGGAAAGGAAGAGGCAGGGGGCATTCCAGAAGGCGAGATCGGAATTGTCGTTGATGAACCCACCAACTCATTGGTCATTAAAGCCTTTCATAGGGATTATAGAGCAATTCTTGAAACGATCAAAAAACTGGATATCTACCCAAAGCAGGTGCTGATCGAGATCTTTTTGGCTGAAATCACGCTTGATGAAACGAACCAGTTCGGCATCGAATGGGCCAAATTCGTGTCGGGCTCGCCTAATTCTCGTGGTCAGGCGGCTGTGTTTCAGCAGCAGCCACCTGTTGCAAGCACCACCACTGATACTAGCGGCACAACAACGACTACTCTCGGTCCTTTTGACACAGCCCTCGTTGCCGGTGGTTTACGGTACGCCATTGTGGAGTTGGGCGGGAGACTGTCCGCAGCAGTCGATTTGGCGGCGACACAATCCCGGTTGAAGGTAATCTCTTCACCCCACATCATTGCATCAAACAATAAAGAGGCGAAAATTCAGGTCGGGTCGTCCCAACCCATTCTCACCAATACTTATTCGACGCCGGGAGTCACAAGTAGCACGGGTGCAGGCACGGTCGAGGGGACAATCGAATATAAGGATATTGGCATTATTCTCACCATTACGCCTCGCATCAGCGACGGAGGACTGGTGAGCCTTGAGGTCAGCATCGAAGATAGCGACTTGCAGCCGACCGCCAACCCCCTTGGCAATCTTAATAATGTTCCTGCATTTACTAAGAAAACTGCTAAAACCATTCTGTCGGTCATGGAAGGACAGACTATTGTGATCGGTGGAATGATTTCAGACACTAAGAGCAAGACGACGTCGGGCATCCCTCTGCTGAGCAAAATTCCCCTAATAGGGGGCCTGTTTGGGTTTCAGACCTACGAGAAGAAGAGAACAGAGCTGGTCCTTTTGATGACTCCTCACATCATTAGCGACCGATCTACATCCGATGCGGCCACCAGGGAATTCAAGGAAAAGGTGGAAGGCATCAGATGGCATATAGAAGAAAAGGAGAAAATGGATAAGGAGATAAAGGAGAAAAGGGAAAAAGAGAAAAAAGAGAAAAAAGGAGAATGAAGCTCATCCTTGAACCCACTCGCTCTTCCTCTCTTCCCCCGCATCTGGAGAGAGGGGAGGCAGAGATTCTGCATCGAGCCTCAGGTTACCACCTTCTAAGAAGATGCCGATGTCACCGTCATAATCGTACATTCTTCGCCGTCTATAATCATCTTATCCGAGTCGCACACATAACTTTTAATGAGGAGAATGGTGGACGAGGGATTGATTGAGCAATAAGGGACGTTCAGACTTGCTAACGGTCTTGATCCTCGATAGAAGACAACATTGTGGCTGTCTTGCGCAAACCAATCGGTGAAACTAACCAGACTCACGCAGTCCGCCAGGGCCAGATTTGGAGAGAGCAAAAACATTGTGAGGCTTAACAAAAGAACTATTCGGGTTCCCATTTTTTGACCTCCCATTTACTCCTCTTCTGCATACTTCCCTTTATCTCATCAAACATTTATTTATTAACTGCCTATTTCTAAAGTTATTAGATGACCTCGCGAATGTCAACCAAAATTCCAGAATGGCAGAAATCACCATTGACGAAGATATAACAAGCTTGTATAGTTACGACCGATGCCCCTGTAGCTCAGGTGGATAGAGCAACGGATTCCTAATCCGTGTGCCGCGTGTTCGAGTCACGCCAGGGGCGCCAAGGAATTTAGGCACTTGCAATGGGGTAGGGTTCTTGGGGTAGGGTGTTTCCCACTATTTTTCCACTATTCAGAGCTAACTTTTCCGCTTGCTGCCTTTGGTATTCGATATTCGACCCGATGTAAAAACCTTCCGTTGTTTTAACGGAAGTATGTCTGAGTTGGTCCCTGATCGATAGCGGCGGTGCTCCCTTCAGATTCATAATAGAGGCCGTGGTATGTCTCAACTCCTTCCATGAGTAAAGTTTCGTATCGATCCCCAAAGACCTCAACACTTTCCTAAAAGGCTTAAAGATGTTCCAATGGTTGTATGGAGTGCCGTCAGGCTTAGAAAATACCCACTCCCCACGCTTAGAAAACCCCTGGAAGAGGTCTATTAGCTCCCTCTGCATAACAACCCTTTGACCCTTGCCAGTGGCATCCTTGAGGGTTTTGGAAGAGGGGAGATAGATAACCCCGCTGTCAAAATCAACCATTTCCCATCGAAGGCCCCTGAGTTCGGATTCCCTCATTCCCGTGTAGTAGGCCGTGAGGATTATCGGTTTAAGCCATTCGGGAGAGGCTTCAAGAATCTTCTCGATTTGATCCTCTGTAAAGAAATTTCTAAGGCCCTTTTTCTCGGGATAGAAGAGACCGCTTTTTGTAGTAACCGGGAATGGGTTAGATTCCATCAATTCACGCCCTACGGCAAAATTGAAGAGTCTCCGTAGGCCCGCCAGGGTCCGGTTGATATGGGCCTCAGTGACCGGATCTCCACCACGTTGTTTTGGGGTGGATTTGACTTGATCCCTGAACGCGAAGAGGTCTTTTCGGGTGATCTGTGATAGCTTGCGTCCGGTGAAAAAATTCAGATAGACAGATTCCTTGCCCAAGATATATTCCTTGTGATCGCCTTCTCTTCGGTAGAGTTCCATCAACTCATCAAAACTGATTTTTTCTTGCCTCTCAAGCACCGCGTAGCGACCGCCCTTAACCCTTTTCTCTCTGTCTATCTTTTCTCTAACTGCCATGGAAAGTTTAGGTCCCACCGCTCTCTCATGCTTCTTTGAATGCTTGTAATAGGTGATGTAATAGATTTCACCAACCTTGTAGATCCCCTTATGCTTCGTCTTCTCACGTTTCATACTTCCTCCTAACCGTTAGCGAAACGACCCACCTCCTTTCTTGGATCAACTGCTTCTGGAAGACATTTTAAGTCCTGATATCCAACCCGCTTGTTTCATTTTTTCTGCCCATTCACTTTGTTACATCCCTGAGTTGAGATATCAGTGAGTTTGAACGTTGAGGTTGTAGAAAAAGTCTTAAAAGCGTGATAATATCGCCATATCAGTAACAGAAAAAAGAGCGGAGACCGGTTAGTAAGAGAAGGAGAGATATGGCGAGATATAAGGACTATGATT
>Ga0187849_1000716_pt1 | contig 41840 bp, 35 predicted proteins | sample June2016WEW_4_10_2_FD_132412 | JGI IMG/M metagenome (GOLD analysis project Ga0187849, IMG submission 132412) | Peatland microbial communities from SPRUCE experiment site at the Marcell Experimental Forest, Minnesota, USA - June2016WEW_4_100 | ecosystem: Environmental > Terrestrial > Soil >... | reverse complement strand
CTTAAAATCCCCAGGGGGCGACCCCATGCGGGTTCGAGTCCCGCCCCGGGCATCTCTGCAGCCGCAACGGGTCTGCCCCATCGGAGCCTGCCGCGATCGTCGGCGGTGAGCCGGGCGTGAACAGCAGTGAGGCCGCAGTGCGGCTCCGGCGTCTCCGGCGCTTCGCGCACTGGATGGATGACGGCATCCGGCTGCCGGGGATAGGGCTGCGGGTGGGGCTGGACCCGATCATCGGGTTGGTCCCCGGCATCGGCGACGCCGCCGGGGCGGTCCTGGGAGCCTGGATCCTCGTGGAGGCGGCCCGCCTCCGCGCATCGCGCGCCACCCTGGTCCGGATCTTCTACAACATCGCAGTGGACGCCCTGGGCGGGACGCTCCCGCTGCTGGGCGACGCCTTCGATGTCTTCTGGAAGGCGAACCTCCGCAGCGTCGCGCTCCTGGAGCGTCACCTGGCTGACCCCGCCCGAGCGGGCAAGGCCGATCGGCGTTTCCTGGCCCTGCTGTGCGGCGCCGTGCTCGTGCTGTGCGGGGGGCTCGCTGTAGTCGGCGTCCTCCTGGTGGCCGCGCTGATCCGTTTCGTTTCGGGACACTAGCGGCTGCGCCCGGACCCGTCAGGTTAGATTCGATGACGCCTCCCGATCTCGCGTCGAACCTCAAAGCGGGGCGACCAGCCATGCGCATCCCTCAGTTCGGCCCGTGGCGGTTCATCGGGCTGGTGATCGTCCTCGGCCTTGGCGTCGTGCTCGGCCTGACGCTGTCCCGCGGCGCCGGCCTGCTCTTCCATCCCGGCCACACGACCATTGATCAGTCCGTCGTGGTCGAACGGCTGGAAAGCGTCGCCAAACTGATCACGACCGAGGCGATGGTTCGCGACGTCGTCACCTATGAGAACACCTGGCTGGGCTCGACCAAGCGATCCCTGGTGATCGTCACTGGAAAGACCCTCGTTGGGTTCGACCTGCAGATTCGGCCGAGGATCAGTATTCGGCAGAGCGACCGGCACATCGCGCTCGTCTTCCCGCACGCTCGCCTGCTCGGCGTGGACATCGTCGAGCTGCGCACGTACGACGAGAGCCGCGGCCTCTGGAACCCGTTCCACCCGGCCGACCGCGACACCATCTTTCAGTTGGCCCGCCGGCAGCTGGCCATGGCCGCACAGGACCTGGCCGTCATCGAGCACGCCGAGCAGAGCGCGAGGACGTTGCTCGTCAGTCTCTTCGCTCCAGAGGGATACTCGGTCGAAGTCTCCTTCGAGCCGGCCGCCCAGCTGACCCCTCCCTAGAGCGGCCCTCTCTCTTTCACCCCTTGACGCCTCCCTCACGCCTCCCTCACGCCTCCCTCACGCCTCCCTCACGCCTCCCTGACGCCTCCCCATATGTTGTCCATCGTCGGACAAACCAGTCCCCGCTGCCGATCGCAGCGGGCGCGGCGTTCTCACCCTGCATGGCGGAGGTGCGCGGTGAAGCCCTTCAGAACCTCGCTACTCCTGTGTCTGGCTGGCGCGCTCACGATTGGGGCGGTCCCCGCCCTCGGCCAGTATCCGCAGACTCGCAAGGGGTTCTGGTTCAACGTAGGTCTTGGGTGGGGCTCGCTGGGCTGCAACGGCTGCGGGAGCCGGACCGGCGGACTGAGTGGAGGGCTCTCTCTCGGAGGAACCATCAGTCCGACCTTCCTGCTCGGAGGAGGGACGACTGGGTGGACGAAGTCCGAGAACGGAGCCACGCTCACGGTCGGCACACTCGATCTGCGGGCCCGTTTCTACCCTGCGGCGAAGGGGGGGTTCTTCCTCACGGGCGGCATCGGCCTCGGCTCCATCAGCGCGGGCTTCGGTGGAATCAGTGCGAGCGAGACAGGCGTCGGCGTGGTCCTGGGTCTTGGGTACGACTTCAGGATCGCCAGGACCGTGAGCCTGACGCCCTACTTCAACGGCATTGGCGTGAAGACTTCGAGCAGTGACGCCAACGTCGTCCAGCTCGGCCTGAGCGTCACGATTCACTAGGACGGGCGCGGCGGGCGCTGGATGCCGCCGCGAGCTTCTGAGGGCAACGATGACGAGAGGGGCCGCAACCGCGGCCCCTCTTGATCGTTCCGCGGCGTGTTAGGTCGGTCGGCTCAGGAGGCCGCGGGCTTGAGCGCGCCGTCCGGGCCCAGCCGCTCCACCACCGCCAGCAGGTCGTGCTCGGTGATGATGCCCACGAGGCGGCTGTCGTCGACGACCGGGAGGCAACCGTACTTGTGCTGCCGCATGAGCCGGGCGGCCATCTGGACGTCCTCGTCGGGACCGATCGTCAGCACCTCGCGGCGCATCACCTGCGCGAGCGTGACGTGGCCCAGCTGGTTGCGGCGGTCCACCTGCGTGCTCGCGAGATCGGAGAGGGTGGCGCGCAGGACATCGCGCTGGCTCACGAGGCCCACGAGCTTCCCCTTCTCGTCCACCACCGGCACGTGGCGGATGTGGGCCCACCCCATGATCTCGTCCACCGCCAGCAGCTTCTTGTCCATCCGGATGGTGAACACCTTGGCGGTCATGTGATCGCGGACGTGCATGCGCCTTCGCTCGCGGGAGAACGGGTCGTCGGCTCGACGTCGAGCCCACCCGGGTTGAGTATCCGCGCCGCCGGCCCAAGCTTCAAGGGCGCCGACTTTCGCGCGGAGGAGAGCCGATGCCGGACTACCACTATCTGATCGTCGGAGGCGGGATGGCCGCCGACGCCGCCGCGCGCGGGATCCGCGAGGTGGATCGCGAGCGCGACATCGGCCTGCTGAGCGAGGAGCCCGACGCGCCGTACAGCCGTCCGCCGCTCAGCAAGGGGCTCTGGAAGGGGGAGGCCCTCGACAGCGTCTGGCGCAAGACGGAGGAAGCGGGAGTCACGCTCCATCTCGGCAAGCGCGCGACGCGGCTCGATCCCGCGGCTCGGCAGGTGACCGACCACCGCGGCGCGACCTACGGCTACCGGAAGCTGCTGCTGGCCACCGGCGCCCGGCCGAAGCGCCTGGTGGCGGGCGGAGAAGAGGTCGTCTACTTCCGCACCCTCGCCGACTACCGGCGCGTGCGCGAACTCGCCGACAGGAAGAAGCGGTTCGCCGTGATAGGCGGCGGGTTCATCGGTTCCGAGCTGGCCGCCGCCCTGGCGACCGCAGGGTGCAAGGTCACGATGCTCTTTCCCGAACCTGGCATCGGCGCGCGCACCTTCCCGCTCGATCTCGCGCGCCACCTCAACGCGTTGTACGAGGCGAAGGGCGTCACCATCCTCGCCGGCCAGTCCGTGATCGGGCTCGTGAAGAAGGGCCGCTCCTACGCCGTGCGCACGCTGAGCGGGGCGGACGTCGCGGCCGACCTGGTCGTGGCGGGTCTCGGGGTGCAGCCGAACGCGGAGATCGCCGAGGCGGCCGGCCTCGCGGTCGAGAACGGCGTGGCGGTGGACGGGGCTTTGCGGACGACCCATCCGGACGTCTACGCCGCCGGCGACGTCGCCGCCGCCCCCAGCGCCGTGCTGGGCCGGCGCGTGCGCGTCGAGCACGAGGACGCCGCCCTGACGATGGGGCGGTTCGCGGGACGGGCGATGGCGGGCGCCGACGACGGGCCCTCCGCGCACCTGCCGTTCTTCTACTCGGATCTGTTCGACGTCGGGTACGAGGCGGTGGGCGACCTCGATCCGCGGCTTCAGACGGTGAGCGATTGGAAGGAGCCTTTCCGCGAGGGCGTCGTCTACTATCTCGACGGCGGTCGTGTCCGGGGGGTGCTGCTCTGGAACACGTGGGGCCAGGTGGATGCGGCGCGCCGGCTCCTCGCCGAGAGCGGTCCCTTCAGCGCCGCGGACCTCCGGGGACGGCTGCCCGAGTAATCCCCGCTGGGGGACCAGCATCGTCGCTTCCCCCGGCCAGCCCCGGCGGCGGTTGCGGGCGGGCCGCGGACTCGTAACTTCCCGCTTCCATCCGGTCCATCGTTCCATGTTTCGGAGGCGCTCGTGTTCGCTGGCCGCTCGTCGCTCCTCGCCCTGCTGCTGATCCTCCTGGCCGCCCAGGGCGGCCGGGCCCAGACTCCCTACGACTCGACTGCGTTCGCGGCCCTGCATTGGCGCGAGATCGGCATCTTTCGCGGCGGGCGCACGGTCGCCGCGGCGGGATCCGCGACGCGCCACGACGAGTACTGGATGGGGACCACCGGCGGCGGTGTCTTCAAGACGACCGACGGCGGCAACACCTGGCTCCCGGCGGCCGACAAGTACTTCGGCGGCACGATCGGCGCGATCGCAGTGAGCGCATCGAACCCGGACGTCGTCTACGTCGGGACCGGCGAGTACGCCGTGCGCAGCAACGTGTCCCACGGCGATGGCGTGTTCAGGACGACGGACGGCGGGAAGACCTGGACCTCGCTCGGCCTCGCCGAGACGCAGCAGATCGCCCGCGTCGTCGTGCACCCCACGAATCCGGACATCGCCTACGTGGGCGCCCTGGGCCACACCTTCGGCCCGAACCACGAGCGCGGCGTCTACAAGACGACCGACGGCGGTAGGAACTGGACGCAGGTGCTCTTCCGGGACGACTCGACGGGGATCTCGGACCTCGCCATGGACCCCTCGAACCCCGACGTGCTGTACGCCGCCTTCTGGCAGGTGGAGCGGACGCCGTGGGGGCTGACCAGCGGAGGGAAGGGCGGTGGCCTCTTCAAGACCACCGACGGCGGCGCGCACTGGACCGAGATCACGGGAAATCCGGGGTTGCCGCGCGGCCTGTGGGGGAACGTCGGACTCGCCGTCTCGCCCGCCAGCCCCAAGCGCATCTGGGCGATCATCGAGGCGGATTCCGGCGGCGTGTACCGGTCGGACGACGGCGGCGACACGTGGACCTGGGTGAACCGTGACCACAAGCTGCGGCAGCGCGCCTGGTACTACATGCGTCTCACCGCCGATCCCAAGGACAGCAACGTCGTGTGGGCCGTGAACACGGGGCTGTTCCGGTCGAAGGACGGCGGGCGGACCTTCGAGCACGTGCCCGATCCGCACGGCGACAACCACGACCTGTGGATCGCGCCGAACGACCCGCAGCGGATGATCGAGTCGAACGACGGCGGCTCCAACGTCTCCACGAACGGCGGGAAGACCTGGACCGACCAGGACTACGCGACGGCGCAGTTCTACCACGTGATCACGACCAACCACTTCCCGTACAAGGTGTGCGGCGCGCAGCAGGACAACTCCGGCGTGTGCGGGCCGAGCCGCTGGCCCGGCGGGATCCCCCGCTCGGAGTGGTACGACGTGTCCGGGGAGTCGGGCTACATCCAGGCGCGTCCCGACAGCGCGGACATCACGTACGGCGGGGACAACAGCGGGTTCCTGGCGCGCGTGGATCACAGGACCGGCTTCTCGCAGATGATCAGCCCCTGGCCCGACGACCCGGACGGGCACCCGGCGTCGGAGGGGAAGTACCGGATGCAGTGGACGGCGCCGCTGCTGCTCTCGCCGCACGATCCGAACACGCTGTACGCGGGGGCGAACGTCCTGTTCAAGTCCACGGACGGCGGGCAGCGCTGGACGGCGGACTCGCCCGACCTCACGCGGCACGATCCGCGGACCCTCGGTCCCTCGGGCGGTCCGATCACGCTCGACCAGACGACCGCGGAGTACTACGCGACGATCTTCGCCCTCGCGGAGTCGCCGCTGGTGCGCGGGCTGATCTGGACCGGCTCGGATGACGGGCTCATCCACCTGACGCGCGACGGCGGCCGGACCTGGAGCGACGTGACGCCGTCCGATCTGCCGGCCTTCACGCGCATCTCGATCATCGAGGCGTCGCACTTCGCGCCGGGCACCGCGTACGTGGCGGCGAACCGGTACCAGCTCGACGACATGACGCCGATCATCCTGAAGACCACGGACTACGGCCGGACGTGGAGCCGGATCGTGGACGGGATCCCCGCCACCGAGTTCGCGCGCACGGTGCGCGAGGACCCGGCGCGGCGCGGGCTCCTGTTCGCGGGCACGGAGCGCGGGGTCTGGGTGTCGTTCGACGACGGCGGGCATTGGCAGTCGCTGCGGCGGAACCTGCCGATCGTGCCGGTGCACGATCTGGCGCTGAAGGACGGCGACCTGATCGCCGCGACGCACGGGCGCTCGTTCTGGATCCTCGACGACATCACGCCGCTCGAGCAGCTCGCGCCGTCGGTCGTCGCGGAGGAGGCGCACCTCTTCCCGGTGCGGGACGCCTACCGCGTGGACTGGGGCAGCGGCGACGCCTCCGGCGCCCATCCCGTCGGCGCGAACCCGGCGAGCGGCGCGATCGTCTACTACTGGCTGAAGGATTCGAGCCAGGTCGTCACGCTCACGGTGCTGGACTCCGCCGGGCACGTCATCCGCGCCTTCACCAGCAGGCAGGATTCGCTCACGGCCGCGGACTCGACGCGGCTCGCGCCCGCCCTGAAGGCCCGCCGCGACAGCCTGCTCAAAGCCGGCCTCGACAGCGCCAAGGTCGACAGCGTGCTCGGCGACACGCTGAAGGACGGGGACAAGCCGTGGCCGCACCGGCCTCCCGCGCCGCCGCGCGCTCCGAACAAGGTCGGGCTCAACATGTTCGCGTGGAACATGCGGTATCCGGGCCCCGCGGCCTTCTGGGGCATGAACGACATCGGCACCGACGGGCCGACCGCGCTGCCGGGCCGGTACACGGTGCGTCTCGAGGTGGGGGGCCGCTCCTCCGAGCAGCCGTTCCACCTCCTGGTGGATCCGCGGTCGAACGTGACGGCGGCCGCCTTGCGCGAGCAGTTCGTCTTCCTCGAGCGCGTCCGCGACACGGTCGACGCCGTCACCACCACGGTGATCAGGCTCCGCAGCGCGCGCGCGCAGCTCGAGGACCGCGGCCAGGCCCTCGCCCCCGCCTCGGCGGCGCGCCGGCAGGCGGAGGCGCTCGCCCGGCAGCTGGCGGCGCTCGAGGACTCGCTCTACCAGGTGCGCCTGCAGGCCGACGAGGACAACCTGGTCTACGCGTCGCGCCCGGTCGAGCGCATCAGCTCGCTGTTCTACGTGGCGAGTGGGTTCGACGCCCGTCCGACTGCGCCGACGTACGACGTGTTCAACCTGTTCGCGCCCGACGTGCAGCGTGAGCTGGCGGCGGCGCGGGCAGCGCTCGCCTCGGACCTCGGCGGGATGAACGCGGCCCTGAGGGCGGCGGGGGCGCAGCCGGTGACGCCGGGGGACGCCGAGGTGCGGCCGCCGAGGCCCGTGGATTGAGAGACACTTCAGCGGGGCGCTCGGTCGCCGGCGGCCGGCCGTGCTGCTGAGGCCGCCGTTCGAGAACCTCTATCTCCGCTGGCTCGGGCTGCGGAAGGTGCAGGGCGCCCTGCGCCTTCCGCCGGCGGTGTTCGAGGCCTTCCTCGCCGCGCCGTACGATCCGTCGCCCGACTTCGTCCTGCCCCCGAAGTGGAAACGCCGCGAGCACGACCATCCGCGCTACGCGCGATTCTGCTACGCCCTGGCCAAGGCGACCGGCGCGCGGCGGATCCTCGAGGTGGGCTCCTCGACCGGCGGCACCACCGCCGGATGGGCGCGGGCCCTCGCGGAGGCTGGGACGGAGCCCACGCCGCCGCACCTGGTGTGCGTGGACAACGATTCCTACAACGAGGGCGTCTACCCGACGCTCACGGGAAAGAACATCGAGCGCGTCGGCCTCAAGCTCCGCCGCGTGACCTTCCACAACGGGGACTCCACCGCGCTGCTGCCCGGGATCCAGGACCGGTACCGGCACTACTTCGACATCTACCTCGTGGATGCGAACCACACGTACGAGGGGGCCCTGGCCGACATGGAGAACGGCCTCCCGATGGTGGCGCCCGGCGGACTGATCGTCGTGCACGACGTGGATCGCTCGCGCCGGATGAGCGAAGCCACGCCGGAGCACACCGCGCCGGTGTACGACGCCTTCGCGGAGTTCGCCCGCCGCCACGCGATGGACTTCTGCATCCTGGGCTTCGTCCGCAAGCACCTCGGGGTGGCGCGGGCTCCCGGCTGACCGGTCACGCGCCCCGGCTCGACCGCCTCCCGGCCCACTCCAGCCACTCGCTCAGCACGATCAGGGTCCACAGCGCCCTGGCGTGGTCGGCCCGGCGACTCAGGTGCTCCTCGAACAGCGCCAGGGCGCCCCGACGCTCCACGCCGGCCGCGGCCAGGCGGTCGGAGCCGAGCCGTTCCTCGGCCCACTCGCGCAGGGGGCCGCGCAGCCAGCGGCTGAGCGGAACGGAGAGCCCGCGCTTGCGCCGGTGCACGATCCCGCGCGGCAGGTAACGCAGGGCGTACCGTTTCAGGAACGCCTTCGTCGTCACGCCGCGCACGCGGTCCCGTTCGGGGAGCGTGGCGGCGAACTCCATCACCGACTGATCCAGGAAGGGCGCCCGCAGCTCGAGTGCCGAGTGCATGCTGGCACGGTCGGCCTTGGTGAGCAGCCCTTCGGCCAGTGAGGTCTCGAGGTCGCGGCGCTGCACGGCGTCGAGCAGGGACGCGGGCACGTCCTCCGCCCACGACGCGTCGCCAGCGGACACGCCGAGCCGCGCCAGGAGCTCCGGCCCGATGTTCGACGTCCAATCGGCATGCCGCCGCATCCCGTCCAGCTCGGCGGCGGCGACGAACTTCTTGAGTAGAAACGAGATGCTGACCTTCTTGTCGCTCGGCGGCCACCCTTCCACCAGCCGCCGGCACAATCCTCTGACAGCGGCAGGGAGCCGCGCGTAACGCTGGGCGATCTGCGCGCCGAGGTAGGTGGGGTAGCCGCCGAACAGCTCGTCGCCGCCCTCCCCGACCAGCGCGACCTTCACTTCCTCGGCGGCGCGCCGCGAGAGCATCGCGGTCGGGACCCACGCCGGATCCGCGAGCGGCTCGCCGGCGTGCGCGATCAGCTCGGCGAGCACCTGCGGGAACGCTTCCGGCTTCACCCAGACGGCCTCGGAGGGGATGCCGAGCTGGCGGGCGATCCGCTCGGCGAAGGTCCCCTCGTCGAAGGAGGACTCCTCGAAGCGCAGGGTGAACGCCTTGAGCGGGTAGTCGGGGCGGACGCGCCTGGCGATCGCGGCGACGAGGGAGGAGTCGATCCCGCCGCTGAGGAAGGCGCCATAGCGGACGTCCACCTCGCTCTGGCGCCGGACCGCCTCGCGGAAGGTCGCGTCGAACGCGTCCGCATCGGGCGTGCGCTTCGGCTCGGTGCCGATCGCCCAGCGCCAGTAGCGCCGCCGGTGCACGCCCGCGGCGTCGATCGTGACCGTCTCCGCCGGGCCGACCTTCCTGACCTCCGCGAACGGGGAGGTCGGCGACGCGAAGTAGCCGAAGCGGAGGAAGCCGCGCAGGGCCGCCGGATCCGCGCTCAGGCGCTGCGCAGGCTCCGCGGCCAGCGCCGAGATCTCGGTGGCGAAGCGCACGCCGCCCTCGCCGACGGCGAAGAAGAGCGGCCGCTCGCCCGCCCGGTCGCGGGCGAGAAGCAGGCGGGCCGCGCGCGGGTCCCAGATCGCGATCGCGAAGGCGCCGGCCAGCCGCTCGACGAAGGTCTCGCCCAGCTCGAGGTACAACCCGGGGATGACGGCGATGTCGGTCTCGAGGGTCGTCTCGCGCCCGCGCGAGCGGAGGAAGGCGCGCAGCTCGGGGTGGTTGTCGATCTCCCCGTTGCAGACGGCCACCACGCCCGTGGCGCGGTCCACCAGCGGCTGCTGGCCGCCGGCGAGTCCGCGGATCGCGAGCCGGGTGGCGCCGAGAACGGCCGAGCCGCTGGCGTGGGAGCCGACGTCGTCGGGGCCGCGGTGGGCGAGGGCCAGCAGCATCACGGCCACTTCGCCCTCCTGCCGCTCCCGCGCGGCCACGCGGGGATCGAACTTCACGCTCCCGCAGACGCCGCACATCTCAGCGCCCTCCCGCCGGAGGCAGCAGCACGCCCCACCACCCGTCGGTCAGCTGCGTCACGCCCGCGGCCCGCGGCGTCGCGATGGAATCGAGCCGGGCGCGGCCGCCGGCGTCGGCGAGCAGGTAAACGGGGGCGGGGCGGCCCGCGAGCCAGCTCGCGAGCGAGGAGACCGGGACGACCTGATCGGGCCAGGGCGTCACGCGCTTCAGCATGAAGACGACGTAGTTGCTCGTCGTCTCGCTCCCGTCGCGCGTGATGATGGTGACCGTGCGCCGCAGATAGAACGGCAGGCCGTTGGGCAGGCACTGGAGGCAGGCCACCTCCGTGGCGGGCGGCAGGGCGGGGAGCCGCAGGGCCAGCTGCCGCGCGGAGCTGGCCTCCGCGTAGGCGCGCGCGCCCCCGAAGGCGATCGTGAGCAGGAGGAGCGGCGGCAGCGCGAAGGCCGCGGACGCGATCCGCACGTCGCGCCGCCAGCCGGCGAGCGCGGCCGCGAGGGCCAGGATCGCGAGCACCCGGAACAGCGGCCCGGTGGCGGGCCCGAGGCGCTGGATGTCGCCGCCCCTGAGGTGGAGCAGGGCGGGGAGCCCGCCCTCCACCTTGAGCGCGAGCGCCAGGAGCACGGCGCTCCCGGCGGCGATCACCGCCAGGGCGATCGCGCCGCGGATCACCAGCCGCCGCGCGCGCCCTTCGGGATGCTCGCAGGCGAGGTCCAGCACCCGCGCGACGAGCATGCCCAGCGCGACGACCGCGGTGAGGACGTACCCGGGCAGCTTCGACTGGGAGATGGAGAAGAAGAGCACGGCGACGAGCACCCACGCCACGAGCAGGCGGTCCGCGCGCGACCAGCGCACGCGGGCGCGCCACGCGGCGACGGCGGACTCGGGGAGCAGGATGCTCCACGGAAGGAAGACGCCCGCGATGACCGGGACGTAGTACCAGAACGGCGCGCTGCGGTGGAACTGCGGGGACGTGAACCGGTGCAGCGACTCCTCGACGAGACCGTAGTACGGGAAGTCGGGGCGCTGGTGCGCGACGCCCAGGAACCACGGCAGCACGATCGCCAGGAAGACCAGGATGTTGAGCGGCGCCAGGAGCCTCCGGATGGCGGCCGCTCGCCGGTCGAGGATATGGAACGCGGCGAGCACCAGCGCCGGCAGGAGGAAGCCGACCGGGCCCTTGACCAGCGTCCCGATCCCCGCGCACGCCGCGCCGAGCAGGTACCAGCGTCGGCGGGCGGCGCCTTCCTTCTCCTCGGCGACGTAACCGGCGAAGACGGCCGCAATCACGAACAGCGCCAGCAGCATGTCGAAGATCACGATGCGGGCGAAGGCGATCACCAGCGGCGTCGTGCCGACCACGAGGACCGCGAAGGCGGCGGCGCGCTCACCGTAGGACCGGCGCGCAAAGCCGTAGACGAGGGCGAGGACGCCCAACGCGGCCAGCGCGCCGGGGAGCCGCGCCGCCGTCTCGTTGGCGCCCAGCGCCGCCATCGAGAGGCCGACGAGCCGGAAGTAGAAGGCCGGCTTGTCCAGGTAGGGCAGGCCGTCGTACGTGGGCACCAGCCACGCGCCGCGCGCGTCCATCTCGCGTGCGACTTCCGCGTTGCGTCCTTCGTCCGGCTGGATCAGGGGCAGGGTGCCGAGGCGTGCCAGACAGCACAGGACGGCGACTGCGATCGCCGTCAGGAGAAGGCGACTGAACCGCCGCATCAGGCGGGCGGGATGAAGGCTTCGACGGTGCTCGCGAAAGTGCCGACGTCGATCGGCTTGGTCAGGTAGCCGGTGAAGCCGGCCGTGAGGGCCTTCTCCTCGTCGCCGCTCATCGCGTGCGCGGTCAGCGCCACGACGGGCGGCAGGGTGTCCCGGAGGGCGCCCTGCAGCTTCGCGAGGAGCTGGAATCCGTCCTCGCCGGGGAGCTGGATGTCGAGCAGCACGATGGCGGGCACCTCGGCCTGCATCGTCTCCAGCAGCGTCTCCCCGCCCGGGAGCCCCACCACCTGGTGGCCGCGGATCGTGAGGACCGCGCGGAAGAGCTTCATGTTGTCGGGGTTGTCCTCGACGATCAGGATTTTGGCCACGCGCTCCCAGCTCCTACGCGCCGCAGGACGGCGCGGATGCGGGCGACGAGAGACGACGGCTGGATCGGTTTGGTGAGGTAGTCCTCGGCGCCCAGCTCGATGCAGCGGGCCTCGGTGGCGGCATCGTCCGTCGCCGTCACGACGATGACCGGCACCGAGCGGCCGGCGAGGCGGCTGCGCAGGCCCTCGAGGACCCCGAGGCCGTCGAGCCGCGGCATGGACATGTCGAGCAGCAGGATCGCGGGCGCGAGGCGTTGGGCCTGGTCGAGCGCCTCGACCCCGTCGGCCGCTTCGGCCACGTCGAAGCCCTGCGGCTTGAGGATCGTGGAGAAGAGGGCCCGCATCGCCGGATCGTCGTCGGCGACGAGCACCATCGGAGCCGGCGCCGGCGCGGCGACCTCGACCGGCGGAGCGGGTGCGGGAGCCGGCGCGGCGGCCTCCGGTACGGCGGGGGCGGGCTCGCCGGCCACGCGCACCAGCTCCTCGTACGTCGTCTCGCCCGCCCAGACGCGGCGGATGCCGGCCTCCCAGACGGTGCGCATTCCGAGGCGGCGGCCGGCCTGCACCAGGCCGTCCGCCGTGGCGCCGGAGGCGATCAGCTCGGCGACGCGCCCGTCCACCACGAGCAGCTCCTGCAGGGGGATGCGCCCAGTGTAGCCGCTGAACCCGCACTGGGCGCACCCCTTCGCCTTGCGGATCGCGACCGGGGGCTCGAACGATTGCGGCGGGCGTGCCGCCGGCGGCAGCAGGCTCGCGTCGGCGCTCTCGGCGCAGTGGGGGCAGAGACGCCGGACCACGCGCTGGGTGATCAGGCCTTTCACCGCCCTCGCTATGCGCGGCGCCTCGATGCCGAGGCTCACCAGCCGCGCGAGCGCCGACGCCGTGTCGTTGGTGCGCAGCGCCGTGAGGATGAGGCGCCCGCCGAGCGCCGCCTCCCAGGCCAGCGCAGCGGTCTCCCCGTCCCGGATCTCGCCGAGGAGGATCGCGCCCACGTCGTCCTTCAGTGCGGAGCGCAGCGCCGCACCGAAGCTCATGCCCCGCTTCTCGTCCACCTCGGATTGCCGGACGCCGGGCAGGCGGTACGCGACAGGCTCCTCGATCGTGGCGACGTCCACCGGGGCCGCGCGCACGCGCTCCAGCGCGGCGTACAGCAGAGCGCGCTTCCCGCTCCCCCGCGGGCCCGCCACGAGCACGAGCCCTTCCCGGTTGGCGAGCAGGCCCTCGAACAGCGCCAGCTCGTCGGGCCACAGCCCCAGCGTCGCGAGCGTCGGCGCCGCCGCGGCGGGATCCAGCAGCCGGACGGTCACCTGCTCGCCGTAGCGCGAGACCGGGGCGGTCGCGACCAACAGATCCCAGGGCTTGCCCTCGATCCGCGCAGTGGCGCGCCCGTCCTGCGCGTGCAGCGGATCGGCGATGTCGAGCCGGGCGAGCACCTTGAGTCGGCGGACCACCGACCCGGCGACGCCGCGCGGCGCCCGCATGACCTCCTTCAGCACGCCGTCGATCCGGTACCGGACCACCAGGCCCTGCTCGACCGGCTCGAAGTAGACGTCGGTGGCGCGCTCGCGCGCCGCGTCCGCGATCGTGGCTTCGACGAGCTTCGTGGCCGGCGCATCCACCCCCAGCGCGGCGCCCGGCTTCGCCTGCCCGGTGGGCTCGACCGTGGCCCGCGTTGCGAGGCCGCCGACCAGGCGATCGATCGAGCGCTCGGGCCGATAGACCTCGTCGAGACGCTTGAAGAGGGCCTGCGGCGCGGCGTACTGGAATTCGACCTGCCGGCCCGCCGCGAAAGCGAGCGCCTGCTCGGAGTCGAGGTCGAGCGGATTCGGCGTGGCGATCCGGATGATGCGATTCGTCGCGGCGAGGGGGAGCGCGGCGTACTGGCGCGCCACGCTCTCCGGCACGAACTGCACGGCGGCGGGCTCGGCGGCGGAAACATCCGCGACCGGCACGTGTGCCGCCCGGGCGGCGAGCGTAGCGATGAGGTCCGCCGCCACGAGGCCCTTGGCGACCACGGCGTCGGCCACCCACTCGGGCGCTTCCTTGCGCAGGGCTTCCAGCGCGGCGAGCGGAACGGCGCGCTCGCGCTCGAGCGCGGCCAGCAGCCACGAATCGCGAAGCGCCTTCGGCACGGAAGCTGCGGTTGTGGGCCGCGGCACGGGACGGGGACCTGACGGCATCGTATTCAAGGAAGCGTGCTTTGTCTGCCGCGTCAAACGGAATTAGATTGCGCCGTTTGCATTTCCGGGCATCTGCTCGGGTATGAGAGGAAGGAATGCATGCCTCGAGATGACCTCATCGTTGGCATCGCCGGCGCCGGTGGCGACGGCGTGGTGTCCGCCGGTGAGTTGTTGATCCAGGTTGCGGCACGCGAGGGGCTGTTCGGGATGCTGGTGAAGGCCTTCGGCCCCCAGATCCGGGGCGGCGAGTCGTCGGTGCGGGTGCGGCTCTCGTCGCGCCCGGTGATGGCGCAGGGCGACGAACTCGACGTGCTCATCGCCTTCAACTGGGCCGACTACGGCCGGTTCCGCACCGAGCTCGTGCCCGACGCGCATACGCTGATCTTCGTGGACGAGATGGACAAGACGCCGCCCGGGGAGATTCCGCTTCCCGAGCGCTTGAAGGCCGGCGTGACCCGCGTGCCGTTCGAGCAGCTGGCGATCGACAAGGGCGGCAGCGCGCTCGCGAAGAACATCGTGGGCGTGGGCGTCCTGGCCGGCGCGCTGAACCTCCCGCGCGACGCGTTCGCCCGCGCGATCGAGCGCCGGTTCGCGAAGAAGGGCGAGAAGGTCGTCGCCGCCAACCTCGCGGCGCTCGACGCGGGCGTGGAGGTCTCGGCCGGGCATCACGCCAAGGTGCAGGTGAGACCCAAGAAGCCCGAGACGCTGATGGTCATCTCCGGGAACGACGCCTTCGCCTTCGGCTCGCTCGTCGCGGGCTGCCGCTTCATGGCCGGCTACCCGATCACGCCGCAGTCCGAAGTGATGGAATGGCTGGCGCGCGAGCTGCCGAAGTTCGGCGGCGTCATGGTGCAGCCCGAGGATGAGCTGGCGTCGGTCACCATGGCCATCGGCGCGTCGTACGCCGGCGTCAAGGCGCTGACCGCGTCGTCGGGGCCGGGGATGGCGCTGAAGGCCGAGGCGATCGGCCTGGCGTCCATGGCGGAGGTCCCCCTGGTCGTGCTGAACGTGCAGCGCGTGGGGCCCTCCACCGGCATCCCGACCAAGACGGAGCAGGCCGACCTGATGCAGGCCCTCTACGGCTCCCCGGGCGACACGTCGAAGGTCGTGGTGGCGCCGACGGACGTGGCCGACTGCTTCTCGATCGCGATCGACGCGTTCAACATCGCGGAGCAGTATCAGGTGCCGGTGATCGTCCTCTCGGACCAGGCGATCGGCCACCGCACCGACGCGATCCGCCCGTTCGACCTGTCCGCGGTCCGGACGGTGGACCGGCGGCTCGCGACGGCGGAAGAGCTGGCGCAGGTGGACCCCCACCACGGCTTCCAGCGCTACACGCTGACGCCCGACGGGGTGAGCCCGATGACCGTGCCGGGCCAGGCCCGCGGCAACTACCTGACGTCCGGGCTGGAGCACACCGAGCTGGGCTCGCCGGACTCCGGCCACGCGGGCCACCAGCGGATGAGCGAGAAGCGGTACCACAAGCTCGCGGGCGTGCCCGAACAGTATGCGCACCTGCTGATCACCGCGGGGGACCCGCGTGCGGACGTCGGGCTTCTGGGCTGGGGCGCGTCGAAGGGCGCGTTGCTCGAGGCCGTCGAGGTGCTCGCGGCGTCCGGGATTCGGGCCCGCGCGGTGATCCCGCGGCTGCTGATGCCGTTCCCGACGGCCCAGTTGGAATGCGCGCTCGAGGGGCTCAAGACCTTGCACGTCTTCGAGCTCTCGTACTCGGGACAGTTCTACACGTATCTGCGCAGCCAGCTGCGGCCGGAGCTGGCGACACGGCTCGTGGGACACGGGCGGGCCGGGGCGGCGCCGCTCGGCGTGCAGGAGATCACAAAACTCGTCGCGCCGTCTCTGCAGGCGGCGGCGGCCGATTGAGGTGAGGGACATATGGCCCATCAGGCGGTGACGAAGCTCTCGGGGAAGGACTACAAGGCCGCGCTGCAGCCGGTGTGGTGCCCGGGCTGCGGGGACTTCGGCGTGGTGGCCGCGGTCTACCAGGCGCTGGCGAAGCTCAACCTGGATCCGGATCACACGGTCCTGGTGAGCGGCATCGGGTGCTCCTCGCGCCTGCCGGGCTACGTGAACACGTACTCGTTCAACGCCATCCACGGCCGGGCGATCCCGATCGCCACGGGGATCAAGCTGGCCAATCCGGATCTGACGGTGGTGGTGGTCGGTGGGGACGGGGACGGCTTCGCGATCGGCACCAGCCACTTCGTGCACGCCGCGCGGCGCAACGTGGACATCACGTACGTATGCATGGACAACTCGATCTACGGCCTCACCAAGGGGCAGACGTCGCCCACGACGCCCACCGGGGAGCCGACGAAGACCAGCCCGGAAGGCAACATCGAGGATCCGATCAACCCGGTGCTGACGGCCCTGGCCTGCGGCGCCTCGTTCATCGCGCGGTCGTTCTCCTCCGAGGTCAAGACGTCGGTGGAGCTGATCGCCGAGGCCATCGAGCACGACGGCTTCTCGTTCGTCCACATGATCTCGCCCTGCCCGGTCTTCCGCGGGCGCCAGCAGTTCGACTGGGTCAAGGAGCGCGTGCGCGGCGTGCCGGAAGGCTTCGACTTCACCAAGCGGGAGCAGTCGCGGGCGATCGCCTTCGAGGATCCCAAGGAGCAGATCACGCTCGGGCTGATCTGGCGGGATTCGCGCCCGAGCTACATCACGCGCCAGCAGGAGCTGCGGAAGAAAGCGGCGCAGAAGGGCGTCCCGACCTACGAGGACATCCTCCACAGCTTCATCCCGGACTTCGGGGCCGTCGGCGCCGCGCGCTAGCGGATGATCGCCCGGGGCGACGTCGTTGTCCCGGGGGACAAGTCGATCACCCACCGGGCCTTGATGGTGGCTGCGCTGTCCGACGGCCGGTGCGTCTTCACGTCGCCCCTGGCCGCGGGCGACACCCGCTCCTCTGCCGCGGCGCTCCGCGCCCTCGGCGTCCAGGTGAGCCCTCTCTCTCACAAACGCGTGGCGGTGACCGGCAGGGGACTGAAGCCCTTCCGCGAGCCGGGCCGCGCCCTCGCCTGCGGCAACTCGGGCACCACGGCCCGCCTGCTCCTTGGCCTCCTGGCCGGCCACCCCTTCGAGGCGAAGCTCACCGGCGACCGCAGCCTGAGCCGCCGGCCGATGGCGCGCGTGACCGAGCCGCTCCGCCAGATGGGGGCCGCGATAGCCAGCGCGGAGGGCGGGCGATTGCCGATGACGATCCGCGGCGGCGCGCTGCGCCCGCTCGCGTGGCGGAGCCCCGTCGCGAGCGCCCAGGTCAAGACCTGCCTCTTCTTTGCCGGCCTCACCGGGGGCGTGCGCGTTTCCGTCACCGAGCCGGTCACCTCCCGCGACCACAGCGAGCGCCTGCTTCGCCTCCTTGGCGTGCGCGTGGAGGTCGAGGGGACAACGGTCACGGTGCACCCCGCCGACACCATCCCGGCCTTCGGCGGAGAGATCCCGGGCGACATCTCCTCGGCGGCGTACCTGATCGCGGCGGGGGTGCTGGCGGAGTCCGGCGAGCTGACGATCCGGAACGTCGGCCTCAATCCGACGCGAGCGGGCTTCCTGCGTGCGCTGGAGCGGATGGGGGCGCAGGTGGAGGTCGCGGACCGCTGGACGAGCCTCGGCGAGCCGGCCGGCACGCTGGTGGTGCGGCCCGCGCGGCTCTCGCCGGTCGTGGTGGAGCCCGACGAGATCCCGAGCCTGGTGGACGAGGTCCCGCTTCTCGCGTGCCTCGCCTCGCGGGCGGAGAAGGGCTGGACCTCGGTGTTCCGCGGGGTCGGCGAGCTGCGGGTCAAGGAGAGCGACCGCCTGGCGCTGGTGGCCTCCAACCTCTCCGCGCTCGGCGTGGCGGCGCACACGGAGGGCGACACGCTGCTGGTGGAGGGCACCGACGCGCCGCCCCGGGGCCACGTCGTGACCGCCGGCGATCACCGGCTCGCGATGGCGTTCGCCGTCCTGCGCACCGTGCCCGGCGCCGACGTGGAGCTGGACGACAGCCACTGCGTCCGGATCTCCTATCCCGACTTCTTCCGGGACTACGCCCGTGTCGTCCACGCCGCGTAGCCGCCCGGTCGTCGCCATCGACGGCCCGGCCGGCAGCGGGAAGAGCACGACCGCCCGCGCCGTCGCTGAGGCCCTCGGCTTGGTCCACCTGGACAGCGGTGCGCTCTACCGCGCGGTGACGCTCCTCGCGCTCGAGCAGCCGGAGCCGCCCGACGCGTGGCGGCCGGCGGCGCTGGCGGACCTGGCGCGGCGGAAGGCCGTGACGATGGTCCTGGGCTCCGGCCATGGCGACGTCGCGATCGGGGGCGCGAGCGCCGGCGAGCGGCTGCGGAGCGAGGCCGTCACGCGCGAGGTCTCCCGGGTCGCGGCGATGGCCGAGGTCCGCGAGTTCGTGAACGGCATCCTGCGCTCGCTCGGGCGCGAGGGCGGGGTCGTGCTCGAGGGCAGGGACATCGGCACGGCGGTCTTCCCGGACGCGGAGGTGAAGGTCTTCCTCGTCGCGGACGCCCGCGAGCGGGCGCGCCGCCGGCTCCTGGAGCGGGGACGCTCGCCGGAGGGCGGGGCGGTCGAGAAGGAGGCCGCCGCGCTGACGCGGCGGGACGATTACGACAGCCGGCGGGAAGTGGCGCCCCTGATCCGCGCCGCCGACGCCGTGCTGCTGGATACCACCCACCTGACCCTGGCGCAGCAGGTGCAGGCGGTCGTGGATCTCGTGCGGCGGCGCTATCCGTCGCTTGACCGCGTTGGCGGGGGCGGCTAGCCTTCAAGGCTCGCGAGACCCGCCGGTGCGGGTCGGTTGGTTCCCTTTTCCGCGCTGAGAGACGCGCGCCGAGGTTGCAGTGTCAACGCTGACCCAGGACGAGGACGCCGCCCTGCAGGACGCGGCCTCCGCCACTCCGCCGACTCCGCCCGTCACCAAGCTGAACGTCCGCCCCGACCTGTACGACGAATCGTACTCGCCGGAGCAGTACCAGCAGATGATGGCGATGTACGAAGGCACCCTCCAGCACATCGAGGAAGGCGAGATCGTGAAGTCGAGGGTGCTCCGCGTGACGGACAACGCGGTCATCCTCGACGTCGGCTTCAAGAGCGAGGGCGCGGTCCCGATCGAGGAGTTCAAGGACGCGAAGCTCCTCAAGGAAGGCGACGAGATCGAGGTCTTCCTCGAGAACCTGGAAGACAACGAGGGCGCGGTCGTCCTCTCGAAGAAGAAGGCCGACTTCATGCGGGTCTGGGAGAAGATCCGCGTGGCCTACGAGAGCGACGAGCCGGTCGGGGGAACGCTGGTCAAGAAGATCAAGGGCGGCGTCGTGGTGGACCTGATGGGCGTGGACGCGTTCCTGCCCGGGTCCCAGATCGCCCTGCGCCGCGTGCCCAACATCGACGAGCTGCTGGGGCAGACCTACCAGTTCAAGATCATCAAGCTCAACAAGCGGCGCCGCAACATCGTCGTCTCGCGCCGCGTGATCCTCGAGGCCGAGCGTGCGACCAAGCGCGAGCGGCTGATGAAGGAGCTGGAGGTCGCGCAGGTGCGGAAGGGCGTGGTCAAGAACATCACCGACTTCGGCGCCTTCATCGACCTCGGCGGCGTGGACGGCCTGCTCCACATCACCGACATGTCCTACGGCCGCGTCTCGCACCCCAGCGAGATGGTCAAGTTCGGGCAGGAGCTCGAGGTCAAGATCCTCGACATCGACTGGGAGCGCGAGCGCATCTCGCTCGGCCTGAAGCAGCTCCAGCCCTACCCGTGGGCCAACGTGGCCGCCAAGTACCCGGTCGGCACGCGCGTCCAGGGCAAGGTCGTCTCGATCACCAACTACGGCGCGTTCATCGAGCTGGAGCCGGGGATCGAGGGGCTGGTCCACATCTCCGAGATGTCGTGGACCCGCAACGTGCGGCACCCGTCGAAGATCGTCTCCATTGGCGAGACCATCGAGGCGGTGGTGCTCAAGGTGGACGAAGGGGAGGAGAAGATCTCGCTCGGCATGAAGCAGACCGAGCAGGATCCGTGGATGGTGCTGCCGCTCAAGTACCCGGTGGGCACGCGGATCAGCGGGAAGGTCCGCAACCTCACGAGCTTCGGCGCGTTCGTCGAGATCGAGCCGGGCATCGACGGGCTGATCCACATCTCCGACATGTCGTGGACGAAGCGCGTCCAGCACCCCTCCGAGGTGGTCAAGAAGGGCGACACGGTCAACGTCGTCATCCTGAACATCGACGCCGACAACAAGCGGATTTCTCTCGGCCTCAAGCAGGCGGAAGAGGATCCGTGGCTCAAGATCGGCGAGACGTATCCGGTGGGGATGGAGCTCAAGGGCCACGTAGTGCGGCTGATGGACAAGGGCGTCGTGGTGGACGTCGGCAACGACATCGAGGGGTTCGTGCCGATGAGCCAGCTCGGCGTGCCGGACATCCAGCAGCCCGGCGACGCGGTGAAGGAAGGGCAGGTGTGCGAGCTGAAGGTGCTCGAGGTGGACCCGATCCATCACCGCATCGTGCTGGCGGCCATCGGTTTCCCGGACGAGCCGCTGCGCGAGATCAAGAAGCCCGTGATCGACATGGACGAGACGGCGGGCGAGGCCGCGGCGGAAGCGGCGCCCGAAGCGCCGCCCGCGGAGGCCGAGCCGCCGCAGGCCTGACCGCGGTCCGGGCTGTGACCCATACGACGACGACACGCCGGCCCGTCCCGCGGCGTGTCGTCGTCTTGCATCGGGGAAGGGCGCGGCGCCGAATGGGGGGAGTGAGATCGCCGCAGACGTCGTCCTGATCGAGTCGGTCGCCGCGGGCGGCGACGGGGTAGGGCACCTCGCCGACGGGATGACCGTCTTCGTCCCGCGGACCGCGCCGGGCGACCGCGTCGCGCTGTCGCACCTGCGACGGCGGCGCCGCCACGCCCGCGCCGAGGTGGCGGAGCTGCTGGAACGGAGCAAGGATCGGGTTGAGCCGGCCTGCCGCCACTTCGAGCGGGAGGGCTGCGGCGGTTGCCAGTGGCAGCACCTCTCCCTCGAGGCCCAGCACCGCTCCAAGCGCCGGATGGTGGGCGACGCCCTGCGGCGGCTGGGCGGCCTCGCCGTGGAAGACCCGGAGCTGGTGGCGAGCCCCAAGCCCTTCGGCTATCGCGCGACCATCACGCTGACCGTCAGGTGGCGGGGAAGCGATCCCGTGGTCGGGTTCCACCGCGCCACCGGCGAAGGCGAAGGGGCGGGGGAGGTCTTCCCCTTGGAGCGGTGCGAGATCGCGCGAGAGGAAGTCGCCGGACTGTGGGCCGCGGTCCGGCCCGCCCTCGGCTCGCTCCCCCGCGGCGAGGACGTCCGCCTCAAGCTCCGCGTTGCGCACGACGGGACCCTGCACCTGATCGTGAACGGCGGTGACCGCGCGTGGACGACGCCCCAGCCACTGGCCGACGCGGCTCGGCAGGCCGGATGCCCGGCTACCGTCTGGTGGCAGCCCCCCGGCGGCGCCGTGCGGCGGATGGCGGGCCCGGCCGCGGACAAGGCCAGCGTCGCCTTCGAGCAGGTGAACGCGGAGGTCGCCGGGGCGCTCCGGGCCGCGGTGCTGGACGCCGTGCCCCCCGAGGCGCACGAGGTCCTCGATCTCTATGCCGGCACGGGGGAGGTCGCGCTCGCCTTGGCCCGGCGCGGATGTGAGGTGACCTCGGTCGAAGCGGAGGATGCGGCGGTGCGGCTGGCCGAAGAGCGCGCCCGCGTCGAGGGGCTGTCCGTCCGGGCGGTCGCCGCGCGGGTCGAGGACCGCCTCGCCGGCCTCCTCCCGGCGGACGCCGTGGTCGTGAACCCGCCGCGGACCGGCCTCGCCCCGGAGGTGACGGCCGCGCTGGCCGGTCAGCCGCCCGCGGCGCTGGTCTACGTCTCGTGCGACCCGGCCACGCTGGCGCGGGATCTCAAGCGGCTGGGGGCGTCGCCCGAGCGGCTCATCCTCCGCTGTTTCGACATGTTCCCCCAGACCAGCCACGTCGAGACACTGGCGATTCTGCGCCGTTGACGCTCGCCCTGCACCCGGCTACCTTGCATAGCTTCGCTGGCATAGGCCTTTACGCGGGAACGACTTGGAGAGCATGAAGACGTTCACGGTTACGCCGAAAGACATTGATCACCAGTGGTTTGTGGTGGATGCGACCAACGTCCCCCTCGGGCGCCTGGCGTCCAAGGTGGCGCAGGTGATCCGCGGCAAGCACAAGCCGATCTTCTCGCCCCACCTCGACACCGGCGACTCGGTGATCGTGGTGAACGCCGCGAAGGTGCGGCTGACAGGGAAGAAGCTTGAGCAGAAGCGCTACTTCAGTCACTCGGGGTACATGGGGCACGAGAAGTTCACCCCGCTGAAGAAGGTGATGGCGCAGCGGCCGGAGAAAGTGGTCGAGCGGGCGGTGTTCGGAATGCTGCCCAAGACGTCGCTGGCGAAGCAGGTCCTGCGGCTGAAGCTGCGGGTCTACGCCGGCGCGGAGCACCCGCACGCGGCCCAGCAGCCGACGCCGCTCGGGATGGCGGAGAACGCACCCGGGAGGAAGGCATGACCATCGCCGACGTCCCGATGCGCTTCCACGCCGTGGGCCGGCGGAAGACCTCGGTCGCGCGCGTGTACCTGAAGCCCGGCTCGGGGAAGTGGGAAGTAAACGGGCGGACCTTGGGCGACTATTTCCCGCGGGCCTCGCTGGTGCAGCTGATCCAGCAGCCGTTCACCGTCACCGATACCCTCGGCGCCTTCGACGTGAAGGCGAACGTGAACGGCGGCGGGGTGACGGGGCAGGCGGGAGCGCTGCGGCTCGGCATCGCGCGGGCCCTGGTCACGGTGGACGAGCAGCACCGGCGCAAGCTCCGGGAGCAGGGGCTGCTGACGCGCGATTCGCGCGCCGTGGAGCGGAAGAAGCCCGGCCAGCCCGGCGCCCGGAAGCGGTTCCAGTTCAGCAAGCGGTAGTCGGCGCAGGATATCCTTCACACCGCTGGATCCGGCCTGGGGTGTTCGCCGAAGGCGAATGCGGGCGGGAGACGAAGGCGGTGGACGACGAACCCCACAACGCTGTGAGAGGGTGATGGCCTTTCCCGAGATTCAGGAACTGCTGGAAGCGGGCGTGCACTTCGGGCACCAGACCAGGCGCTGGAACCCGAAGATGCGGCGCTTCATCTTCGCCGAACGCAACGGCATCTACATCATCGACCTCGAGAAGACGGTCCGGCAGCTGCGCCTCGCCCAGGACCTGATGCGCGAAGTCGTCGGGCGGGGCGAAGGGGTGCTGTTCGTCTGCACGAAGAAGCAGCTCAAGGCCATCCTCCAGGCGGACGCCGAGAAGTGCAGCGCGTACTACGTGACCGAGCGGTGGCTCGGCGGCACGCTGACCAATTACGCGACGATCAAGAAGCAGATCCGGCGGCTGAAGGACCTCGAGCAGGGGCAAGAGGAAGGGACGTTCGAGTTCTTCACCAAGAAGGAGCAGCTCCTGCTGGAGCGGGAGCGGGTGAAGCTCGAGCGGAACCTGTCGGGGCTCAAGAACATGGGCCGGCTGCCGGGCGCGCTGTTCGTGGTGGACGCGAAGAAGGAGCGCATCGCGGTGGCGGAGGCCAACAAGCTCGGGATCCCGGTGGTGGCCATCGTGGACACCAACGCCGACCCCGACCTGATCACGGTGCCGATCGCGGGGAACGACGACGCGATCCGGTCGGTGTCGCTGATCAGCGGCGCGATCGCCGACGCGATCGCCGAGGCGCGGGCCCGGATGCCGGTGCGCGAGGAGGCGGAGGAGGCGGAGTTCGCCGCGTACTCGACCGACGCCGGCGCGACCGAGGGTGGGGAGAGCGAGGCGGAGAAGCGCCGCCGCCGCCCGCGGCGCAAGCGGCGGCCGAAGCCCGAGGCGATCGTGGCGCGGATCAAGACCGAAGAGGGCGCGCCGGCCACGCCGCCCCCCCCGATGCCGACGGCCGCCGCCGAGGACGCGACGCCGTAACGCGCGGTCGCAGCCGGTCGTGGCGCCGCCGCCGTGCCCGGTCGGGCGGGCGGCGGTTTTTGCAGGTGAACGGTTGACGCAGGTGAACCCTGGTGGAGACAATGGCTGACACGATGACGGGCATCAACGCGAAGGACGTGGCCGAGCTGCGCCGCAGGACGGGCGCCGGCATGATGGAATGCAAGAAGGCGCTGGCCGAGACCGGCGGGGACTTCGACAAGGCGACCGAGTGGCTGCGCGCGCACGGCGTGGCGCGGGCTGACAAGCGCTCCGACCGTGCTGCGAAGGAAGGCGTGGTCGAGTCGTACGTGCACCACTCCGGCAATCTCGGGGTGCTGCTCGAGCTCAACTGCGAGACCGACTTCGTCGCGCGGACCGACGATTTCCGCGCCCTGGCCAAGGACGTGGCGATGCACATCGCCGCGGCCGCGCCGCAGGCCGTGAGCGTGGACCAGCTCGACCCCGCCGTCGTCGAGCGCGAGCGGCGCATCTTCACCGAGCAGGTCGCCCAGGAGGGGAAGCCCGAGGCGATCCGCGCCAAGATCGTCGAAGGGAAGCTGAAGAAGTTCTACAGCGAGGTCGTGCTGCTCGAGCAGCCGTTCGTGAAGGACGACAAGCTGACGGTCGGCGAGGTGGTGAAGGCGGTCTCCGGAAAGGTCGGCGAGAACGTCGTGGTCAAGCGCTTCGTGCGCTTCCAGCTCGGAGAGTCCGTGTGAGTCTCAAGTTCCGGCGCGCCGTCCTTAAGATCTCGGGCGAGGCGCTCGCCGGAGAGAAGGGGTTCGGCATCGACCTCAGGGTGGTCGAGCGCCTGGCGGACGAGGTCAAGGCGGTGCGCGCCGAGCAGGCGGACGTCGGCCTGGTCATCGGCGGCGGCAACATCATCCGCGGCACCGCCGCCAGCCGGGAGGGGATGGACCGCGTCTCCGCCGACTACATGGGGATGCTCGCCACCATCATCAACGCGCTGGCCGTGCAGGACGTGCTGGAGCGCAAGGGCATCGACACCCGCGTCCTCACCGCCATCCGGATGGAGGCCCTGGCCGAGCCGTACATCCGGCGCCGCGCCATCCGGCACCTGGAGAAGGGCCGCGTCGTCATCTTCGCGGGCGGGACCGGGAACCCGTATTTTTCGACCGACACCGCGGCGGTGCTGCGGGCCCTCGAGATCGAAGCCCAGATCCTGCTCAAGGGCACCAATGTGGACGGCATCTACACCGCCGACCCCCGGAAGGACCCGAAGGCGAAGTTCATCCCGGAGGTGTCGTTCCAGGATGCGATCGTCCAGGGTCTGGGCGTGATGGACGCCAACGCGTTCGGGCTGTGCAAGGACAACGCACTGCCGATTCAGGTGTTCAACATCAACCAGCCGGGTGCGGTCCTCCGGATCCTGAAGGGCGATCGCATCGGCACCCTCGTGCGATGACCGCTATGACACTGCCGGAGATCGTCAAGCAGGCGAAGGCCGCGATGGACAAGGCGATGGAGAACGTCCGCCGCGAGTTCGCCACCATCAGGAGCGGCAAGGCCACCACCTCGCTGCTCGACCTGGTCCGGGTGCAGGCCTATGGCGGGACCGAGATGCCCCTCAATCAGGTCGCCTCGGTCGCGGCCCCGGAGCCGCGCCTCCTCACGGTGACCCCGTGGGACAAGTCGCTGACGCAGGCGATCGACAAGGCGCTGCGCGAGAGCGACCTGGGGCTCAACCCGGTCAGCCAGGGGGGCGTGATCCGAGTGCCGCTGCCCCCGCTGACCGAGGAGCGGCGCAAGGAGCTGGTGAAGGTCGTGCACAAGCTGGCCGAGGAGGGCCGGGTCGCCGTGCGCCACGGGCGGCACCAGTCCAAGGAACAGCTCAAGAAGGTCGAGCACGTCTCCGAGGACGACCACCGGCGCGCCGACAACGAGCTCCAGAAGGTCACCGACGACCACATCAAGCACATCGACGAGCTGGTGAAGGCCAAAGAAGCGGAGATCATGGAAGTGTGAGCGCGTCCGACGCCCTGCTCGAACGCGTCCGCTCCGGCGGGGAGGTCCCCCGGCACATCGCCGTCATCATGGACGGCAACGGCCGGTGGGCGCAGGAGCGCCACCTGCCGCGGCCGATCGGCCACCGCGAGGGGATGAAGGCGGTGCGCGAGGCGGTCGAGGGGAGCCTCGCGGCGGGCGTCGAGGTGCTCACCCTGTTCGCCTTTTCCGAAGAGAACTGGAACCGGCCGCCGATGGAGATCGGCGCGCTCATGGCCCTGCTCGAGGAGTACATCGCGCGGGAGACCGCCGAGCTGCGGGCCAGCGGCGTGGAGGCCCACGTCCTCGGCGACCTGTCGCGCCTGCAGCCGCGGGCGCGCGAGGCGCTGGACCGGCTCCTGGCCGAGACGCGCGGAGGCACGAAGCTGCTCCTCAACCTCGCCATCTCGTACTCCAGCCGGGCGGAGATCGCCCGCGCGGCGCGGCGGCTGGCCGAGGACGTCCTGCAGGGCAGGTTGGCGCTCGAGGACGTGGACGAGGACGCCGTGAGCCTCCACCTTCAGACCGCGGGGCTCCCCGATCCCGACCTGCTGGTGCGCACCTCGGGCGAGCAGCGCATCTCGAACTTCCTCCTCTGGCAGCTCGCGTACACCGAGCTGCACATCACGCCCGTGCTCTGGCCCGACTTCACGCGCCAGCACCTGTTCGAAGCCATCCTCGACTACCAGGGGCGCGAGCGCCGGTTCGGTCGCGTCACGGCCTGATGGCGACCGAGCAGATGGGGCGCCGCGTCGCGTTCTCCGCGGTCGCCATCCCTGCGGCCGCGGCGGCGGTGTACCTCGGCGGCTGGGTCCTCGCAGTCTTCCTCGCGATCATCGGGGTGCTCGCCACGCGCGAGATCTACGACCTCGCGGCGACGACGGGGGTTGACCCGCTGCGCCGCTCGGGGCTCGTGGCGGCCGCGGTGCTGCCGCTGGCGACGTACTGGGCCAAGGGCTCGGAGATCCACTTCGCCGAGCCGACGCTCTACCTCGGGGCGCTGTGGCTGCTCGCCGTCATCGTGCTGGCCGCCTGGCGCCGCGGGCCCCAAAACCGTCCCCTCGCCGCCGTCGCCGTCACGGTCCTCGGCGTCCTGTACGCACCGGGCCTCCTCTGCTTCGCCATCGTGCTGCGCCATCCCATGGGGGTGGGGTTGGAGTCGGCGCTGGGCACCGCGCTCCTCTTCTTCCCGCTCGCGCTGACCTGGATCGGCGACACGGCGGCGATGGCCGGCGGCAAGCTGATCGGGGGCCCGCTCCTGGCGCCGGTCCTCTCGCCGCGAAAGACGTGGGCCGGGGCGGTGTGCGGGCTCGCGGCTACCCTGCTGAGCGCCTGGGCCTACTCCGCGTTCATCCTCGATCCGATGGGCCGGCCGCTCGGTCTCGCGGCGGCGCTGCTGTGCGGGGCGGCGATCAGCGTCTCCGGCCAGGTCGGCGACCTGGCGGAGTCGCTCTTCAAGCGCGAGGTCGGGGTCAAGGACAGCTCGGCGCTGATCCCCGGGCACGGCGGGATGCTGGATCGCGTGGATTCGCTGCTGTTCGTCCTCCCCGTCACCGCCGGATTGTTCCGGCTGTTCGGGCTCACGTGAGCGCGCCGGACGGGGGCCGCCCCGCGATCAACCCCTCCGATGCGCCGCCCGCAGGATCTCGCTCTGCTGCGAGTGCCACCGTCGGCGTCGCCGTCCTCGGGTCGACCGGCTCCATCGGCCGGTCCTCGCTCAAGGTGCTGGCGCGCCAGCGCGAGCGGTTCCGCGTCGTCGCGCTGACGGCGTTCGGCCGGCAGGAGCAGCTGGAAGCGCAAGTGGCCGCCTTCCACCCGGCCTTCGTCGGGCTGGTGCGGGGTGACGCGGCGCACGGGTGGAGGAGCGGCGTGCAGTGCCTCGTCGAGGCCGTGACGCGGCCCGACGTGAGCATCGTCATCAACGGCATCGTCGGCGCCGCTGGTCTCGAGGCGACGCTGGCGGCGCTGCGGGCGGGGAAGCGGGTGGCGCTGGCCAACAAGGAAACGCTGGTGATGGCGGGGGAGCTGGTCACGCGCACCGCGCGCGAGTGCGGCGGTGAGATCGTCCCGGTGGACTCGGAGCACTCCGCCGTGCTGCAGTGCATCGCCGGCCGGCCCGGCACCGGCGTCGCGCGGGTGATCCTCACGGCATCGGGTGGGCCGTTCCACTCGTGGGAGGCCGAGCGGGTCCGCCACGCGACGGTGGCGCAGGCCCTCAACCACCCGACATGGCGGATGGGGCGCAAGATCACCGTGGACAGCGCCACGCTGGCCAACAAGGCGCTCGAGGTGATCGAGGCGCACTTCCTCTTCGGACTGCCGTACGAGCACATCGAGGCGGTCGTACACCCGCAGTCCATCATCCACTCGTTCGTGGAGTTCATGGACGGCTCGGTGCTCGCGCAGCTGGGCTTCCCGAACATGGAGCTGCCGATCCTCTACGCGCTGACGCATCCGGAGCGGGTGGCCGACGACGGGATCGTGCGCTTCGACCCGATCGCGGCCGGCCCGCTGACCTTCGAGCCAGTGCGCACGGAGGTGTTCCCGGCGCTGGCGCTGGGGATGCGCGCCGGCCGCACCGGCGGGTCCGCGCCAGCGGTCTTCAACGCGGCGAACGAGGTGGCGGTCGCCGCCTTCCTCGAGGGTCGCACGCCGTTCGGCCGGATCGCCGAGGTGATCGCGGCCGTACTGGACGAGCAGGTCGTCACCGAGGTGGCGAGCCTGGAGGCGGTGCTGGCCGCCGACAGCTGGGCGCGGCGGCGCGCCGGGGAGCTGCTCGCGTGTTCCTGAGCGCCAATCCGACCCTGGTCGCGATCGTCGCCGGCGTCGTCGTGATCGGCGTCCTCATCTTCGTCCACGAGCTGGGGCACTTCCTCGCCGCGAAGGCGGTCGGCATCGCGGTGCTGCGCTTCTCCTTTGGCCTGGGTCCGCGCACCCCGATCGGCCTCCAGATCGGCGAGACCGACTACTGCATCTCCTGGATCCCGTTCGGCGGCTTCGTGAAGATGGCGGGGCTGGAGGAGGAAGGGGCCCCGGGAAGCCTCGAGGGCGCGCGGCAGGAGCAGGAGGTCGCGCCCGGGCGCACCTTCGACGCCAAGCCGCTCTGGGCCCGGATCGTCGTGATCCTGGCGGGCGTCGCGATGAACGCGCTCTTCGCCTTCGCACTCTACGTGGTCATCGCCAGGGCCTACGGCGCCCGCTTCGACCCGACGGTCACGGTGGGGAGCGTGGACACGGCCCGGCTCCCGATGGGCGCCGCGGCCCTGCGCTCGCTCCAGAGCGGGGACCGGATCGTCCGCATCAACGGCGATTCCGTTGCTTCCTGGGACGACGTCCTGGAGGCGCTCCTCACCGCTCCCGGATCGCGGATCACCATCGAGGTCGCGGGGCGCAGCACGCCGATCCTGGTCGAGGTCGCCCGGTCGGACGAGGCCGCGCGCGACTCCATGGCGGGCGCCATCGAGCCCTGGCACGAGGCGATCGTGGGCACGGTCGTGTCCGGGCAGCCCGCGGCGCAGGCGGGGTTGCGGCCGGGAGACCGCATCGTGGCGGCGGGCGGTCACCCGGTGCCGTCCTGGGAGGTGCTGGTCGGGATCATCGAGGGCAGCGCGGGGAAGCCGCTCCCGTTGGAGATCCGCCGGGGCTCTCAGGAGCTGCGGCTGACGCCGACGCCGCGAGCCAGCCGGACACGGGACCTCGCCACGGGCGAGACCCGTGTGGTCGGCCGGATCGGGATCGGGACGCAGAGCCTCCCGTCGCGGCCGCTCGGATGGCTGGCCGCCACCGGCGAAGGGTTCAGCCAGACGGTGCGGGCGGGGGGCCTGATCCTCTGGACCTTCAAGGGCCTGTTCACGGGGGCGGTCTCGGTCCGCGACATCGGCGGCCCGATCCTGGTGGGACAGATGTCGGGCGAGTTCGTGCAGCGGGGGCTCGACTACTTCCTGGGGTTCATCGCGCTCTTCTCGATCAACCTGGCGATCCTGAACCTGCTGCCGATCCCCGTCCTGGACGGCGGGCACATCGTCTTCCTGGTGATCGAGGGCGTGCGCGGCCGGCCGCTGTCGCTGGAGCAGCGTCAGCGCCTGACCCAGCTCGGGTTCTTCGTGCTGGTGGGGATCATGGCGTTGGCGCTGGCGAATGATTTCCTGAGGTTATTCAAGTGAGAGGTGAGGCGTGAGGGGTGAGAGGTCCAGGTGAGATGTGATGGGCCTTGGTGAGAGGTGAGAAGAGCCTCACGTCCTACGCCTCTCACGTCTCACTCGGACTTCTCACATCTTACGACTCACCCCTCACGTTTTCCGAGCAGTTTCCTCATCGCCCCTAGCGCCACCTCGGTGGTGGACCGCTTCCCTGCGAGCAGGCCGTCAAGGTCGTCGGCCAGCTCGGCCGCGGTGGGATACCGCTTCTCCCGGTCCTTCTCCATGCACGTCAGCACGACCTTCTCGAAGGCCTTGGTCAGCTCGGGCCGGTGACTGCGGAGCGGCGCGGGCGGCTCCTCGACGTGGAGCCGCGCCAGCTCGTACCAGTCGCTCGAGCGGAAGGGCAGGGCGCCGGTGGCCGCGCGGTACATCGTCACGCCGAGGGCGTAGATGTCGGTCCGGCCATCGAGTTTCTGGCCGCGCGCCTGCTCGGGAGAGATGTAGTGCGGGGTGCCGATCGTGAGGCGCTTGCCGGTCGTGGAGACGTAACTGGCGATGGCGCGCGCGATGCCGAAGTCGGTGAGGACGCCGGCGTCGTCGTGGTCGAAGAGGATGTTCTGGGGCTTGATGTCCCGGTGGATCACCCCGCCCTCGTGGGCGAAGGCCAAGGCCCGGGCGACGTCGCGCGCGATGCGCATCACCTGCTGCTCGGGGAGGGCGGCGTCCTCGTCGAGCCGGGCGGCCAGGGAGCCCTTGAGCCTGGGCATGGCGAAGTAGACGGCCTCGCCGGCCTGCCCGACGTCCAGGATGCGGATGATGTTGGGGTGGCGGAGCTCGCCCGCCACCGTGGACTCGTTCAGGAAGCGGGCGGTGAACTGGACGTCCCCGGCGTACTTGGGCTTCAGGATCTTGAGGGCGATGTCGGGGCACCCCTGGCAGTCCGTCGCGGCCAGCACCCACGCCATCCCGCCCGCGCCCAGGAGGGCGGTGATGGTGTACGGTCCGACGGTCTGGCCGACCAGCGACTCGGCTGCGAGCGCCAAACAGGGCCCCTTGAGTTCGGATTTACCGATGGTTAAGTTACTCTGCTACGCGGAATTAGACTATCGCTCCCGACTCGGCGTGACGGGGGCCTTGCAGGGGAACCGCATGACTTACGACAAGGCGGCATCGGCCGCCAAGTACCGGCTGCACGAGCAGGATACGGGTTCGACCCGCGTGCAGATCTCGCTCATCAGCGCTCGCATCAACTCGCTCACCGACCATTTCCGGGAGCACGGCAAGGACCACCACGGACGCCTCGGGCTGATCCGGATGGTCGGCCGCCGGCGCCGTCTGCTGACCTATCTCAAGCGGACGGACCTCGTGGCGTACCGCCAGCTCATCGACGAGCTGGGGCTCCGTCACTAACAAGCCAGTTGCGGGAGGGGAGTTGCGAGGCTTCCGCCGCTCGGTAGCAGAGCGGTCGTTGCCCGCATCTCGTGACTCGCAACTCGCAACCGACACCATCACAGGACACATACCCACATGATGCACCGTCTCGAGCGGTCGTTCGCCGGCCGCACCTTCCGCATTGAGTGCGGGCGCCTCGCCAAGCAGGCGCATGGTGCCGCCCTCGTCCAGTTCGGCGAGACCACCGTGCTCGCCGCGGCTTCGGTTTCGGACTCCGTCAGCAACCTGCCGTTCTTCCCGCTGCTGGTCGAGTACCGGGAGAAGTTCTACGCCGCGGGGAAGATCCCGGGCGGCTTCCTGAAGCGGGAGGCGCGCCCGCACGACGAGGAGATCCTCGCGGCGCGGCTGATCGACCGGTCCATCCGGCCGCTCTTCCCGGAGGGGTTCAAGAACGAAGTCCAGGTCTTCGTCTACGTCCTCTCGGCGGACCAGGAGAACGACGCCGACGTGCTCGGGATGGTGGCGGCCTCGTTCGCCCTGGCCTCCTCGAAGATCCCGTTCGCGGGCCCGCTCGCCGGCGTGCGCGTCGGCCGGGTGGAAGGGAAGTGGATCCTCAACCCGACCTTCCAGCAGCTCGAGTTCTCCGACGTGGACGTGGTGGTGAGCGGCACGAAAGACTCCATCATGATGGTCGAGGGCGGCGCCGGGGAGATCTCCGAGGCCGAGATGGTCGAGGCCCTCAAGGTGGCGCAGAAGGGGTTGCAGGAGCTGGTGACGGTCCAGGAGGAGCTGCTCGAGAAGCACAGCGTCCCCAAGATGGAGTGGAAGAAGTCGGAGCTGCCGGCGGACCTCGTCGGCCGGGTGCGCGCGGCGGCGGAGCCGCGCATCGCGGAGGCGATGAATCTCGCCAAGAAGGAGGAGCGGGCCCAGGCGCTCGCGGCGCTCCAGTCCACCGTCGTCCAGGAGCTGGACGCGGAGTTCCCCGACCAGGGGCGCGTCATCGGCGGCATCCTCGAGGATCTGCTCTACCACACGATGCGCAGCCAGGTCCTTGAGCGCGGCGAGCGGATCGACGGCCGCGACTTGACCACCGTCCGCCCGATCACCTGCGAAGTCGGCCTGCTGCCGCGCGTCCACGGCTCGGCGCTGTTCACCCGGGGCCAGACGCAGGCGCTGGTCACCACCACGCTCGGGAGCGTGGACGACGAGCAACGGATCGACAACATCGACGTCCCGAAGGAAACGACCAAGTCGTTCATGCTGCACTACAATTTCCCGCCGTTCTCGACCGGCGAGGTGCGGCCGATGCGCGGCACGTCGCGGCGGGAGATCGGGCACGGGGCGCTGGCGGAGCGGGCGGTGACGCCGCTGCTGCCGCTGTACCAGGACTTCCCCTACACGATCCGCATCGTCTCCGAGATCCTGGAGTCCAACGGCTCCTCCTCGATGGCGTCGGTGTGCGGCGCGTCCCTGGCGCTGATGGACGCGGGTGTGCCGATCAAGGCGCCCTGCGCCGGCGTCGCGATGGGGCTGATCAAGGAAGGCGACAAGATCGCCATCCTGACCGACATCCTCGGCACCGAGGACGCGCTCGGCGACATGGACTTCAAGGTCGCCGGGACGGAGCAGGGGATCACCTCGATCCAGATGGACATCAAGATCCAGGGGCTGAGTCTCGACATCATGTCGAAGGCGCTGGACCAGGCGCGGAAGGGCCGGCTCCACATCCTCGGCGTGATGGGCAAGACCCTGAAGGAGCACCGCTCCGAGATGTCGCCGTGGGCGCCGCGGATCATCACGATCCAGGTGAAGCCCAAGGACATCGGCAAGATCATCGGGCCCAAGGGCGCGACGATCCGCGAGATCGAGGAGCAGTCCGGCGCGTCCGTCAGCATCGACGACGACGGCGTGGTCACGATCGCCGCGGTGGGCGGCGAGGCCGGCGCCAAGGCGCGCGAGATGGTGGAGGCGCTGGTCCAGGAGGCCGAGGTCGGCAAGACGTACACGGGGAAGGTGAAGACGACGACGGCCTTCGGGGCGTTCGTCGAGATCCTCCCGGGCGTCGAGGGCCTCGTGCACATCTCCGAGCTGCAGCACGGCCGCACCGAGCGGACCGAGGACGTGGTGAAGAAGGGCGACACGGTCACGGTCAAGGTGCTCGAGGTGGACGAGCGCGGCCGGCTCCGCCTGTCGCGCAAGGCGCTCATCGAGAAGAGCTGAGTGAAGACCGTCAGGCTCGACGAGGGGGTCTGGCGCAGCGAGGCCCCCAACGGGCTCGTCGTCCTGACCGAGCGGATGCCGCACCTGCGGTCGGCCGCAGCGGGCTTCTGGGTCAAGACGGCGTCCGCGCACGAGCCGAAGGAGAAGATGGGCGTCTCCCATCTTCTCGAGCACATGGTCTTCAAGGGCACCGACACGCGGAGCGCGCAGGACATCGCCGTGGCCCTCGAGTCGCGCGGCGGATCGCTCGACGCGTACACCGGGCGCGACCACACGACCTACCAGGCGCGGGTGCTCGACGCCGACCTCCCGCTCGCCCTCGACATCCTCACCGATCTGGTCCGGCGCCCGGTGCTCCGGGACGCCGATCTCGCCCTCGAGCGGAACGTCGTGCTCGAGGAGATCGCCACGGTCGAGGACACTCCCGACGACCTGGTCTTCGACCTCCACGCGGCCGAGCTCTGGCGGGAGCACACGTACGGCTACCGCATCCTTGGCACGCGCGAGACGGTGGCGGCGCTCACGGCGGCCGACTTGAAGGCGCTGCACGACCGCACCTACCTGCCGCGCCAGCTGGTCTTCGCCGCGGCGGGCAACGTCGACCACGAGGACGTGCTGGCGCTGCTCGGCAAGGCAGGCTGGTTCGACGCGGAGCCGGGGCCGGAAGGGAGGACGGTGGCGCGTCCGGTCGCCGCCACCGCCGTCGAGCGCCGCGTCTCGCGGGACGGCGCGCAGGTGCACCTGGTCTTCGGCACCGAGACGTTCCGGTACGGGGACGCGCGCCGCCACGCGCTGGTCCTGATCTCGACCATCTTCGGCTCGGGCATGAGCTCGCGCCTCTTCCAGCGGGTGCGCGAGGAGCTGGGGCTCGCGTACAGCGTGTACGCCTTCCACTCGTTCATGCAGGCCTCGGGCGTGGCCGGCGTCTACGTGGGAACGCAGCCGCCGACGGCGCAGCAGGCAGCGGACGCGATCCGCGACGAGTTCGCCAAGCTGGCGCGCCAGTCGCTCACGGCCGACGAGCTGGCGTCCGCGAAGCAGCAGGTGAAGGGCCAGCTGGTGCTGGCGCTGGAGGGCCCGGTGTCGCGGATGTACCGCATCGCGGGCTCGGCGCTGTACGGCGAGCCCTACAGGAGCCTCGACGCGATGCTGGCGGAGGTGGAGGCGGTCACCCCCGGGCAGGTGGCGGCCGTGGCCGCCGAGTTCTACGCGCCGGAGCGGCAGGTCGTCGTCTGGCTGGGTCCGAGCTGACGGTGCCGTGACGTCCGGCGCGGCGATCCCGCCGATTCTCTGCTACCACAAGGTGGACACGCGGTTCGAGTTGGGCTTCACCCAGCTCGAGCCGCGAGTGTTTCGGCGCCAGATGGAGACGCTGGCGCGGCTCGGCTATCGGACCCTCGGCTCGGCGGAGCTCTCCGAGGCGCTCACCGCCGGTGCAACGGCCCCGGCCGCGGACAGACCGGCCGTCGTCGTCACCTTCGACGACGGATACGCGTCGCTGGCGCGTCACGCCTTCCCGGTCGTGGCGGACCTCGGGTTCCGGGCGCTCGTCTTCGTCATCACGGACTACGTGGGGCGCGAGAACACCTGGGACGTGCAGTACGGGTGGCGGCGGTTCGCGCACCTCGACTGGGACGAGCTGGGACGCTGGCGGGAGCGGGGGATCGAGGTCCATTCGCACGGGGCGACGCACGCACGCCTGACCTGGCTCGGCGACGCGGAAGCGGCCGATGAGCTGGCGCGCTCGCGCGAGGCCATCGCGGGGCGGCTGGGCGAGGCGCCGCGGGGCGTGAGCTATCCGTTCGGCTCCGTGGACGATCGGGTGCGCGCGCTCGCCGCGAGGGCGGGGTACACCCTCGGCTTCGCCGGCCCGTCGGAACGCGGGGCCGATCCGCTCAGTCTTCCCCGACTGCCGGTCTACGGGTGGGACCGGTTCGACGTCCCGCTGGTGATGAGGCGCTCGCCGCTCGCGGCGGTGGGGATGGGTCTGGCGCGTTTCACCAACCGCTGTGCCGTGGGCACCGCGGCCATCCAGCGGCTGCTGGGGCGTCGCTACGCGGGCTGAGGGCTGTGGCCGGCGCGGGTCACGCGGGCCGTGTACTTCTTGTGGAACTCGCCGAGCTTGACGACGACTTCCTCGATCTCCTCCTGGGACGGGAGGAAGGTCGTGCGGAAGTGGTAGGTCCCCGGCACCTGGCCCAGGCCTGAGCCGGGCACCACGCAGATCCCCGTCTCCTCGAGCAGCTTGAGGCAGTAGTCGCAGTCGCGGCTCGCCTCGTAGGCGCGGCGCGCGTCCGCGGTCATGGCGGCCACGTCCACGCCGGATTCGGGCGGCAACTCGATGCGCACGAAGCCGTACATCGCGCCCTGCGGCATCTCGAGCGACATCCCCTCGATCGCGTTGATCCCGCGGCCCAGCACCTCGGCCTTCGTCCTGAGCGCTCCGAGGATGTCGTCGCGCTCCTTCACGTACCGCGCGCTGCTCTCCTCGCCCTCGACCGGCGGCGCCACCATCACGTACACCGCGATCTGCCCCGCCACGTTGGCGCACAGACCGATGGACTGCAGCTTCACCAGCTCCGCCATCACGTCGTCGGGGATGTTCCGCAGCTCCACGTACCCGCCGCGGTGGCCGCATTCGCCGAGGAATCCCTTCGAGACCGAGTGGAAGCTGAAGAGGGGCACGGTCGTCTCGTGCAGGTCGTGCATCACCCTCGCGAACGACGTGAACCGCTGGAACGCCGCGTAGACGTTCTCCTGGTAGACCTCGTCCGCGAAGAGCGCGAGGCCGTTCGCCCGGGCGAACCGGATGATCATCGCGATCTCGTCCCGGGTCAGCACGGCGCCGGTCGGATTGCCGGGGTTGATCACCGCGATCGCGACCGGCCGGATCCCCTCGGCGCGAGCGCGCGCGATGGCGGCCGTCAGCGCCTCCTCGCGGAGCTGCCAGTGATGCGCCTCGTCGAGGTAGTAGGGAATGGCCTGGCCCCCTCGCAGGGCGATCTCCGCGCTGTAGAGCGGGTACTGCGGGATCGGGATCATGATCCCGTCGTTGCGGTCCCGCAGCAACGCCACGATCGCCGCCTCGACGCCCTTGCTGGCGCCGTCGGTGAGGAGGATGTGGTCCTTGTCGGCCGGGATCCCGTCGCGGCGGGTGATGAAGTCCGCCACGGCCTGCCGGATGAAGCCGATCCCCGGGCTCTGCGTGTACGCCCCGGTTCCCGAGGGCTGCTTCACGAGGATGTGCCGCGCCTTGCGGACGACGTCCCCGGGGAAGCGCCCCGCCAGCACCGGGTCGTCCAGCAGGGCGGGGTACTCGACCAGGGCGAGGATCTGCCGCAGGTAGGTGAGCGGCTTCTGCACGAAGGCCTGCGGGTTCCCGATGTTGCAGTAGATGATGCGCCGGCCCTGCGCCTCGAGCTCCTGGGCGCGGATCGGGATCGCCCCGCGGACGGCGTACTCGGCGCGGAGGAGATCGGGATTGAGGTCGTTCCTCGTCAGCATGGGAAGAAAGTCGCACGCCTGCTGCGGCGTGGCAATGACAGGCGGGTGTAGGGGGTAGGGTGTAGGGGGTAGGGTGTGACGACCGCAATGCTTCCGCTACACCCTACACCCCAAACCCTACACCCTGTCATTCAGTTTCCCGGCGGCCGCCGCGGCATCCGGGCCTGCATGTCCGCCACGTTCTTGTCGAAGATCGTCTGCTGGTCCGTGGTGAGCACGTTCCGGATGTCCATGTTCTGCTGGCGCATCAGCTCGAAGCGCTGCGCCCGCGTGGCCGAATCCGGCATCTGGCCGGGGGTCATCGGCGGCATCTTGTCCTGATAGGCCTTCTGGATCGAGTCGATCTTGGCCTGCTGCGTCGCCGTCAGCGTGATGCCGTTCAGCATCATCTGCATCCGGCGCTGGGCGAAGCCGCCCTGGCCGCCCATCCCGCCGCCCGGCGGGCCCTGGGCGATGGCCGGGGCGACGGCGAGCCCCAGCAGTGCGGCAACGACGAGGGTGATGCGTGACTTCATTGATCCTCCGGTTTCGTGGTGATGTGGAGCGTGCACGACACGTATCCACTAGTAGATACGCGCGCACGCCCCAAGTCGTTAAGGCCTGCTACTCCCTGCCGGCGACGCCTAGTTCTGGGGCCGGCGCGGCGGCTGGCTCTGCTGCTGCCGCTGTTGCGCCTCGCGCTGCAACACCTCCTGCAGGTAGTCGCTCATGTTGCGCGGCGGCGCCACGCAGGTCGGCCAGGACGCGGGCTGGGGACCGCCGGGGCCGAAGCCGCCCCGCTCCGGGAACACCGTCCGCTTCTCGTGCGAGACGTTCTGCCGGTCCTCGGAGGCGAGATACACCAGCATCGCCGTGAGCACCGCGTTCGACTTCAGGTCGTCGAAGACGATCTTGTCGAAGGTGTCGCGGGTGGTGTGCCAGGTGTAGAGGAAGTAATCCCAATTGGTCGAGCCGAGGCCGAACCCCGGTGCGCCGGCGCAATCGAACGACGCGTGGTCGGTCCCGCCGCCCGCCGGCATGCCCGTGAAGCCGAAGGTGATGTTGCGCGTGATCTCGGAGGGCACCTGCGCGAGCCACCGCGCCAGGCTCCCGGCGGCATCCGGGTAGCCCGACGCCGAGAGGTTCACCACCCGTCCGGTCCCGTTGTCCTGGTTGAAGAGGGCCTGGAGGTGCGAGACGATGTCGGGGTGGTCGGCCACGAAGGCCTTCGAGCCGTCCAGTCCGTTCTCCTCCGAGGCCCAGTGGCCGACGAGGATCGTCCGCCGCGGAGCAGGATAGGCGAGCTTCAGGATCCGCATCGCCTCGGCCATCGTCACGGTACCGGTGCCGTTGTCCGTCGCGCCCGAGCCGCCGTCCCACGAATCGAAGTGCGCCGACAGCATGACGTACTCGTTGGGCAGCTCGGTGCCGGGGATCTCCGCGACGATGTTGAACGCCGGCACGTCGCCCAGGTCCTGCGACTCGGCGACGAGTTGCACCACCGGCCCCTGGTGGTTCTCCGCGAGTCGGGACACGAGCCCGTAGTCCTCGCAGCTCAGGTCCATCACCGGCGCGTGCTGCGACCAGGTATTGAAGATCCGGTCCGTACCCCAGCCGGTCGTCCAGGTCGAGGTCAGGATGCCGGCAGCCCCGGCGCTGTCGAGCGCGAGCTGGAGGAGGCGCGCGTTGAACGCCGCCTTCGTCACGCGCTGCTGCCACGCCGTCTGCGCGGTGGCGCGCGCCTCCCGGAACTTCGTCCACGAGGCCGGCAACGCGGTGGTCGCCCATTCGCTATCGGGCCGGCAGGAAGGCTGGGGGAACGAGATCGCCACGAACTTGCCCTTCACCGACGGCAGCCAGGCGCGGAACGCGACACTGTCGGCCAGGTCGGGGAGTTGAATGACCTCACCGCGCACCGGTTTGCCGCCCGTGCCCGGGCTCCACGAGAGCATGGTTGCCTCGAGCGTGCGGACGCGCGGGGCCACGAGGTCGATATGGGCGCTTCCGCGCCGCCAGCCACGCCAGGTGCCGTACTGCTCGGCGCGAGCCTGGATCCCCCACTTCTGATACAGCGCGATCAACCAGTCGGCCGCCGACTTGTAGCCCGGCGAGCCGGTGAGCCGCGGACCGATCGAGTCGAACAGCGGCTGGGAGATCTCGTAGGTCTGGGAGCTGTCCATGCCGAGCACCCAGATGCGCCGGAGCACGGGGTTGTCGGTCGCGAACGTCTGAGCGGCGGCGGTGCCGAAGGCCAGAAGCAGACCAAGGCCCGCGCCCGCAATGGCACGTCTCATCGGATTCCTCCAAAGGGTGAACAACGGGCCGAATGTAGGCTTTGGGGCCCCTCGCCGACAGGGCGAAGGTCGCTACATTCCGCGGGTCTCAATTCCATCAGCGGAGGTCGGATTCCCATGCGCGTGTCCCCTCGCGTCGTGTGCGCGTTGCCCTTCGCCGTCGCTCTCGCCGGCGCCCTGCCGGCTTCGGCCCAGGTCCCCTCCGCGCCTCCCGGCGCCCAGGCGGCTGTGGCCACCGGCATCGCCTCGCGCGCCCAGGGAATGGAGCGGCGGGAGGGGTTCGTCACGGTCTACCTCGATCGGGCGCAGGGGACGCTCTTCCTCGAGCTGCCGCACGATTCCCTCCGGGTGCTGGCGTTCTTCACCCTCGCGACCGGCCTCGGCTCGAATCCGATCGGGCTGGATCGCGGCGCCAACGGTCCCAATCACGTCGCGCGCTTCGTTCGGGACGGCAACCGGGTGCTGGTGGTGTTCGAGAACTGGGCGTACCGCAGCTCGAGCGCGAATCCTGCCCACGTGCGCTCGGTGGAGGAGTCGTTCCCACCGAGCACGGTCGCGGCCCTGCCGCTCGTGGCCGAGGAGGGAGGCCGCCTGCTGGTGGACGCGACCGACTTCGTGATCCGCGACTGGATCGGCGTGCCGCAGGCGCTGACCGACGCCCACCAAGGCAGTTACGCCCTGGCGCGGGACCGGTCCGGCGTGGACGCGGCGCGGACGGTCGCCTTCCCGGAGAACACGGAGCTCGACGCGTCGCTCACGTTCACCACCAGCGGCCGGCCCGGCCTCCTGGTGTCCGGTATCCTCCCGGACCCGGAGGCGTTCACGCTCCGCGAGCACGTTTCGCTGCTCGAGCTCCCCGACACCGCCTACCATCCGCGGGCCTGGGACCCGCGCATCGGCTACTTCGGCATCACGTTCAAGGACTACGCCCAGCCCGTGCAGCTGCCGCTGGAGCAGCGCTGGATCGCGCGCCATCGGCTGCAGCGCGCCGACCCGGCCGATCCGCGCAGTCCGATCGTGGATCCGATCGTCTACTACCTCGACCGCGGGATCCCGGAGCCGATCCGTTCGGCGATGCTCGAGGGGGCGCGGTGGTGGGAGCAGGCCTTCGCCCAGGCGGGCCTCGCGGGCGGCTTCGTGGTGCGCGATCTGCCGGAGGGGGCGGACCCGATGGACGCGCGCTACAACGTCGTCCAGTGGGAGAACCGGAACGAGCGGGGGTGGTCGGTGGGAGGCTCGCTCGGCGACCCGCGCACCGGGGAGATCATCAAGGGGATGGCGCGGCTGGACTCGCACCGGGCCCGCACCGACTACAACCTCTACGCCGGCCTGATGGGGGCCGGCGCCTCCGCCGCCGACAGCGCCTTCGTCCTGGCGCGGGTGCGGCAGGTGACCGCGCACGAGATCGGGCACACGCTCGGCCTCGCGCACAACTACATCGCCTCGAGCTACGATCGCGGGTCGGTGATGGACTACCCGCCGCCGCGGGTGCGGCTCGACGCGAACGGCGAGATCGATCTCAGCGAGGCGTACGCGGTCGGGCCCGGCGCCTACGACGTCTGGGCGATCCGCTGGGGCTACGGGATCTTCCCGCCGGCGGTCGAGGCGGAGTCGCTCAAGGCCATCGTCGCCGACGGGCTGCGCCGGGGCTACCTCTACCTCTCCGACGGCGACGCGCGGCCGGAGTTCGCCTCGGATCCGCGCACGAGCCTGTGGGACGACGCGGCGACGCCGCTCGAGTTCCTGCGCCGCCAGATGGCGGTGCGCCGCGTCGCGATGAGCCGCTTCGGCGAGCGCAACATCCGTCCCGGGGACCCGATCGCCCTGCTGCAGGAGCGGTTCGTCCCCCTCTACTTCTTCCACCGGTTCGCGATCAACGCCCTTGCCAAGACCGTCGGCGGGATGGAGTATGCCAACGCGGTGCGCGGAGACGGGCAGCAGGCCACGCTTCCGGTGCCGGCGGCGGACCAGCGGGCGGCGCTGAGCGCGCTGCTCGGCGCTCTGGAGCCCGCCGAGCTCGCGGTGCCGGACACCGTGCTGACGCTCCTGGCGCCGGGGGCGGCCGTCGTCACTCCGGCCGAGGAGCTGTTCAGGAGCCGGATGCGTCCCGCCTTCGACGAGCTGGGCGCGGCGCGGACCCTGGCGCAGATGGTGGTGGACGCCCTGCTGCAGCGGGATCGCGCGGCGCGCCTGGTGGAGTTCGCGCCACGCCAG
>Ga0187849_1000713_pt1 | contig 42041 bp, 37 predicted proteins | sample June2016WEW_4_10_2_FD_132412 | JGI IMG/M metagenome (GOLD analysis project Ga0187849, IMG submission 132412) | Peatland microbial communities from SPRUCE experiment site at the Marcell Experimental Forest, Minnesota, USA - June2016WEW_4_100 | ecosystem: Environmental > Terrestrial > Soil >... | reverse complement strand
TGCAGCGCTCAATCGCGTTGCGGGCCAAGAACGAGCTGGCCGACACGCTCGCGCGCGCCGCGGTTGGCCGATCTTGCGGGGACGCCATCGTGTCGATGTCGCAGGCCGTCGACGCAAGCCTGGCGTTGCGCTCGGCATTGCACGGCTCTGTCTCTCTCGAGGCGGGGGGTGGCTTCGGCCTCCCGCTCGACGTCGACCGCAGCTCCGACCGGCTCGTGAGCGGTCTGGTGACTGCGCTGTCCGGTTGGCAAACGCGGGATTCGGCGACTTCGCCGTCACGCCGTCGCGATAGAAAGGGTGCGGTACGTGGGCGAGATGGAGGTGCGCGATGAGCAGCCCTGGAGCCAGTGCAGCAGGTTGGCGGGAGTCCCTTGGCCGGGTGGGGGTCTGGGTCGGCCCAGGCGCCCTCGAGCAGGATCCCGGTGGCTTCGCCGCCCGAGTGGAGCTTCTCGGCTATGGCGCACTCTGGGTCGGCGGCAGCAATCCTGACCCCAAGTCCTTCGACCTGCTCGAGGCGGCCCTTTCCGGAACGCTCCGGCTCGTGGTAGCGACCGGGATAACGAGCATCTGGGCCTGGGAGCCCGCGGCGCTCGCCAAGCGGGTCGCGGCACTCGAGGCGGCCCATCCGGGCCGGTTCGTCCTCGGCCTCGGGGTGAGCCACGCTCCTGCCGTTGAGCGGCTTGGTCACCGCTACACGCGTCCCCTGCGGGCCATGGACGGCTTCCTCGCCGGGCTCGACCACGCCGAGGGGAGGGATGCGGACGGCGGGAGCTCCCCTGCACCGCCCCGGGTCCTCGCAGCACTCGGCCAGCGGATGCTCGAGCTCGCCCGGGACCGGTCCGAAGGGGCGCACCCCTACCTGACGCCGCCGGCGCACACCGAGAGAGCCCGCCAGATCCTGGGTGGAGCGCCTCTCTTGGCGCCCGAGCAGGCGCTCGTCCTTGAGGCCGAGCCGCGCCAGGCACGGGTCACAGCGAGGCGCTACCTCGAGGGCTACCTCCGCTTGCCCAACTACCGGGCGAACCTCGAGCGCCTCGGCTACGACGAAGAGGACTTGGCCGGGCAGGGGAGCGACCGGCTCGTCGACGTCCTCGTGGCTCACGGCACACCGAGTGAGGTCGCGGCTCAGGTCCGTGCCCACCTCGAGGCGGGCGCGGACCACGTATGCGTGCAGCCGCTCGCCCACGGCGGAGGGACCGATGCCGGGGCGCTCGAAGTCCTCGCCCCGCTCCTGCTCGCCCCATGAGCCGAAGCCGGGCAAGCTGGAGATCCATCACGAAAGGCACCCAATGGCGCGGATACTGATCACCGGCTCCTCCGACGGGCTCGGCCTCGGGGCCGCGGAGCTTCTCGCACACCAGCATCACTACGTGGTGCTGCACGCGCGCAACGAAGCTCGGGCCGCCGACGCGCGCGCGGCGCTGCCCGAGGCAGCCGGCGTCGTCGTGGGAGACCTCACCACCATCGCCGGCATGCGCCAGGTCGCGGAGGCGGCCAACGTGATGGGCCGGTTCGACGCCGTCGTCCACAACGCCGCCGTCGGTTCCAGCGAAGCGCGCCGGACCGTGACCTCGGACGGACTGAGCCACGTCTTCGCCATCAACGTCCTCGCCCCCTACCTTCTCACTGCCGGCATGGAGATGCCGAGCCGGCTGGTCTATCTCAGCTCCGGCATGCACCGTGGTGGGAACCCACGCCTAGACGACCTGCAGTGGGAGCATCGCCGCTGGAACGGCTCGCAGGCGTATTCCGACAGCAAGCTCTTCGTCGCCGTGCTCGCCGCGGCAGTCGCGCGGCATCGACCAGACGTCCTGTCGAACGCCGTCGACCCAGGCTGGGTGGCCACGAAGATGGGTGGTCCAGGCGCGCCCGATGACCTGTCCCTGGGCTCGGCCACCCAGGCATGGCTGGCCGTTTCCGACGACGCCGAGGCCCTCGTGTCCGGCGCCTTCTTCTACCACCAGCGCCTTTGCGAGCCGCACGTCTCCGCGCACGACCGCCGCCTCCAGGACGATCTGCTCGCGGTTTGCTCCGGCATCTGCGGTGTCACTCTTCCCAGTACCGCACAAGGCGACTGAACAGCTCCAGCTGCCGACACCTGTCTCGCTCAGGTGCGCACGACCTCGATCGTCGACAGAGTGGGGTCGGCTGCGTATGCGACGCGGACACCGTCTGCCGCGACAGCGCGCAAGTCGGCAAGGAGCCTTTCGGTGACAAGCTCGCCAGGGGCCAGCACCGGGATGCCTGGCGGGTAGGGAGCGATGAGCTCCGCGGATATGCGCCCGACGGCAAGGTCCGCTGCGACGGACTCGTGGGAGGAGAAGAAAGCCGCCCGCGGGCTCATCGCCTTCACCGGCTGGACGTGCCAGCTCACAGGGACCGTGGGCGAGCGTGACGGGCCCGACGTCGCATGAATTGCGGGAACAAGGGCCCCGACGAGCTTGTCCAGCGTGCCCTCGTCGTCGGCGATGGTCACTATCGCCACGATCGTGTCGCGGTCGACCAGTTCCAAGGGGAGTCCCTGGTCCAAGAGCATGTGCTCGATCTCGACGCCGTTTGCTCCCACTTGTGAGAGCAGCACCACGAGCCGCATCGGGTCGAAGCGACCCGCCATGAAGGACTGCTCATCGGGGACTTCGAGCCCCGGGACCTCTTCACGCAGGCGCTGCCGGGCGGACTTGAGGGCCAGGAGAACGGGCTCGACCAGCTCGGGACCGCGAGCCTCCATAAGTGCACGGCATGCGTCGATACTCGCGAGCACCGATCCGGCAGAGCTCGTCGTGTGACTTGCCTCGAACCCCCGCTCGAGACGGTCACGGTCGAAACGTTGGGTGCGGGCGCACACCAGGCTCGCTTGGGTGTAGCCGGGGAGGAGCTTGTGGATGCTCGTGACCATCGCGTCCGCTCCGAGGGACATGGCATGCGCCGGCAGCTGTGGGTGGTGGCCGAAGTGGGCTCCCCAAGCCTGGTCCACTATCACGGGCACGTCGCGGCGGTGGGCGATTTCGATGATGCGTCCGACATCGGAGAGCGTGCCGAGGTAGTCCGGCTCGGTGATGAGCACGGCGCGGGCATCGGGATTGGCCGCGAGCGTGGCTTCGACGTCCTCGACGGCCACTCCAAGTGGCATGCCCGTGGCGGTGTCGATCGTCGTCGGCAGCCAACAGGGCTCCAAGTCTGCCAGCACCATACCGAGCAGCAGGGACCGGTGGAGCGAGCGCGTCACGACGACCTTGTCGCCCGGCTGTCCGATCGCGAGGCAGAGCGCCTGGTTGCAGTGCGTGGAGCCCCCCGTCGAGTAACGGCACCAGTCGGCGCCGTACCAACGGGCAGAGCGTCTCTCGGCTTCGGCAAGCAGACCGCCGGCTGACTTGACCGTGTCGACGCCGCCGTAGAGGGGAACATCACCTGCGAGAACCGCACCGAGATCCGCGTCGAGCATGTTTGCACGGCCTTTGTGGCCCGGCGTGATGAAAGGGGTCGAGTTGGACTCGAGGTAACTCAGATACCCGTTGAGGAGCGGGGAGTCGTCGCGAAGTCTCACCGGGGTGTTCGATTCGGGCGCGGCTTCATTGGCGGCCTCTCGAGTTGTCATTCCTATGCGGTCACGCTCGATTGAGGCTAGCCGCGCACCTGGGCCCGGGAAAATCGTTGTCTGTCGCGCAAAAGGTCCAGGCATTGGCTGCTCAGGCGCCAGTTTTGGGACCGGTGTGACAGCGTCGAACGCCGCGACAAGCTGCACAGCACCGACAGGAACGATCCGACGGAAAGCACGGAAAAAGCGGAGAGGAAGCTCCCGATCGAGCCGATCGAGCACGCGGAGCCGATCGAGCCGATCGATAGGACGGAGCCCTTGGATCCGATCGACAGGAAAGAGCCCTCCGACCAGAGGGACAACGGCAATATTCGAGAGATGGCTCCTCGAGTCACGGGTCCTCCGCCCTCTCAGCCACTCGTGGCGGTGGGCGAACCACCCGCCACTTCATATGACCACAATTCGGAAGAGACCGACACGGGGCCACCGTGAGGCGCCGGCCGGTCGGCTCCGGCATGGCCGTGTGCAAAGGCAGGCGAGCTGACCCAAGTTTGGAACGCTTCCTCGTCGCGCCATCTGGTGACGACCAGCCACTGATTGCGCCCGTCGGTCGGCCGGAGCAGCTCGAATCCCTCGAAGCCATCCTGACCGTCGACCGCGCCGGCGCGGGCCGCGAAGCGCCGCGCCAGCTCGTCTCCGGTGACGTCCGGCACGGTGATTGCATTGATCTTGACGACCGTCATGGGCTAGATCTCACCAGATCCGGACCTTGCCGGGGTGTCGGGCACCATCCATCGGGCGATCTGCGAGAAGTAGGGGGCATTGTCCAGTTCCTCGATAGGCTCCGGCAGATGCCACTCATCCAGGTGATCGTCGGTAGCACGCGGCCGGGCCGATTCGCGGACAAGCCGGTTGCCTGGTTGGCGGATCGTCTCGGGCGCCGCGACGACTTCGATCTCGAGATCTTGGACCTTCGGGACCACCCGCTGCCCTTTTTCGACCAAGCGGTTCCGCCGGCCCGCTCGTTGCGGGACTACCCGGACGAGAACGTGGCCCGCCTGGGCCAGACCATCGAACGCGCTGACGGTTTCATCATCGTCACGAGCGAGTACAACCACGGTTACCCGGCCTCGCTCAAGAACGCGATGGACCATGTGTTCGCGGAATTCAATCGCAAACCAGTGGCGTTCGTCGGCTACGGCAATGTCGGGGGGGCCCGGGCAATAGAGCAATTGCGCCTGGTGGTCGTCGAATTCGAAATGGCTCCGCTTCGCCATGCCATCCACATCCTTCCGGAGCTGATGATCGCCGCGAGGCAAGCCGATCCGTTCTCTCCCGAGCTGTTCAGCTCACTCGACCAACGTCTTGACACAGTCGTCGCGGATCTCCTGTGGTGGGCCGCGGCGTTGGGTGCTGCACGAGCACTCCCGGCTCGCGCCTGAAGCGCCGTTCCCCGGTTGGCTCAAAGTCCGTCGGTCACATTCAAGCCCACATCTCGTCCGACCGGACCGGAGAACTCGCTCGAGGCTTTGTGTGCACGGCTTAGGCCTTGGGACCACGACCGTGAGCTGACAAACTGACACCGTGACCGATACAGCCTTCCATCTCATCGCCGACGTCAGCTCGGACAGCCCAAGCGCGGTTGGGTCCCTGCTCGAACAGCTCGTCGAGGGCAACGTCAGCGCAACACCCGACGGTTTCCACGTCGACGGCTGGATGAGAGGAGCCGATGCCCGCGAGCTCAACCGTTTCCTGCTGTCTGCGCTGCGCCGGGTCGAGCGCCGGACTCGCCTGCGAGCGGAGTGGACCGCCAACGGTGAAACGCATCGGTTCTTCGATTACGTGCCAAAGGGCAGCCGTCCGGCTTCGTCAGGCGAACCCGGAACCTGAGGACTTCGTCGCAGCCTGACGCGACAGTGCCCGCCCCCTGTTGGGGAGCGGGCACTCGTCTGTTCGGTTGTCTACATCCCGAGAAAGCCGTTGAGTCTCCGGGAACTTGAGGCCTCAGGCGAGCTTTGTGCGCTCTGACCGCTGCGCGATGGCCCTCGAGGCGCATCACCGTCAACGTTCCTGAGTACCAACCTCAGTAGGGACGAACTCTCCTATGAGGCGCCTCCGGGCTTCTGGTCAGCCCCGGGGATGTATTGGAATTCGTCTCGCACGCTAAGGTTCGAGCCCCCTTCCTGGCTCCACTTCGGGAACCTCAAGCAACAACACCGAGGGAAGCCGTTTCGTTCCCGGTTCGCGCCGATTTCGGACCGGACCTGGTCCCAGGCGCTTCCAGCCTCCAAGGGCGCGGCGTAACCTGGCGAACATGATCACAGCGGTCCACACCTTGGTCTACTCCGACGACGCCGAGGCGGCTCGAGCGTTCTTCCGAGACGTCCTCGGATGGCCGCATGTCGACGTCCACGGAGGCTGGCTCATCTTCAAGACCGGGCCTTCGGAGCTCGGCGTGCACCCGACCTCGGGTGAGCACGGAGGGCAAGCGTGGTCGACCCCGCAACACCATGAGATCTCTCTTATGTGCGACGACGTCGCTGAGACCGTGGCAGAGCTCAGGGACAAGGGCGCCACGTTCACCCGCGAGATCAGGGACGACGGATTCGGGATGACGACGAGCCTGGTGGTACCCGGCGCGGGCGAGATGATGCTCTACGAGCCGGAGCACCCGGCTGCTTATGGCCTTTGACGAGATGCTGAGCTGATGTTGGGCAGTGAGCCTGTGCTGCCCGCTGTCGGGTTGACGGCGGTCGGGGTCGCGGCCGTCCGCGCCGCTGAGACGGAACGAGCAGAGAGACTCTTCACGGACCCGCTCGCGGCCGGCTTCGTGCGAGCGGCTGGACCGGGCCGCCGCCGGCCGGACCGTCCCGAGGGTCGTCACCGTCATGCTTCCCTGGTCGCCTGGGTCATCGTCAGGACTCGTTTCCTCGACGATCTCGTGCTCGACGCGTGCGCACGAGGATGCCGGCAGGTGGTGATCCTCGGTGCAGGTCTCGACGCGCGCGCCTTCCGGTTGGGCTGGCCGGACAAGCCCAGGGTCTTCGAGATCGACCTCCCTCAAGTGCTGGAGTTCAAGGAGCAGGCGGTCAGGGCCGAAGGGTGGCGACCTTCCTGCGAGCGCATCATCGTGCCAGTCGACCTCTCTGAGAACTGGAGCCGGCCACTTTGCGACGCAGGGTTCGATGCGGCCACGCCGGTCGTCTGGCTGGCCGAGGGACTGCTCGCCTACCTGTCTCCGCAAGCCAGCGACTCGCTTGTCATCCGCGCCGCCGAGCTGTCGGTGCCGGGAAGCCGGTTGGGTCTCACCCTGGCCAGCTCCCGGCGACTGCGAGCATGGCGAGAGGCCCATCCCGACGGCACGAGCGAGCAGGGCGACTACGTCGCGCTCTGGCGCTCTGCCGGTCCCGGGCAGGCGGTCGAGTGGCTCGCGTCCCATGGCTGGCGTGCCGAGGTCTTCGACATGGCTGAACGTGCCGCCAGCTACGGAAGGCCGCTCGAAGAAGACGCCCGCCACGTGAACGGTGCTCGCCTCGTCGACGCCGAACGCCGTTGACCCAGCGGGCTTGTTGCGGCCACCGCGGGCTCGCTTGCCGGTCGTGACGCCGGCTCGGCCGTGCTCAAGGAAGCGAGCGGGCCTCCTCGGCCGACCAGGCCCGTGCTGCGGCTTCGAGGGCCGCCGGGATCGAACCGTTCAGCTCGGACGAGCTGTCAAGTGCAGCCCCCAGCGCTCCGAGCGCGCCGAGCACGACCCCGAGGCGGGCGCGCTGGCCGGTGTGGTCGATCCGTACGACCGTGCTGGCGAGCTCGCCGAAGCCCGACGAGAGTGCAACGTGGTGATCGGCTCGTGCGCGTTCCGCCAGGGCGCGCGCATCGGTGCTGGACGGCACGGCGAGCGTCGTCACGACCACTGCCGCGTCGGCGTCGCGTGCGTACGGCGTGAGCCCGAGCGCGCGCGCACCGGAGCGGCTAGCTGCCGCGGACGCGCGATGGCGCCGCTGCACGCCTTGTAGGCCCTCGGCCGAGACGCGCTCGAGCGCAGCTTCGAGGGCGAGGATCTCGAGTGGTGACGGCGTGCCGGGAATTACGCTCTTGTCCGAGTCGACCCATCGCTGCTTCCAATCGAGCAGCGAGAGCACCGAGCCTCGCGGCGCGCCGGGATTGTCGGACATCGCACGCCAGGCGCGGTCGCTCACCGCGGCGATCGAGATGCCGGCTGGCCCTGCCAAGGCCTTTTGTGGCCCGATCACGGCGACGTCGACGTCCCAGTCGTCGAGCCGCACCTCGTGCGCACCGGTGGAAGCCACGACGTCGATCAGAACGAGGGCACCGTGCTCGCGGGCGAGCGCAGTGATGGCCGGGGCATCGTTGCGGACTCCGCTCGCGGCTTCGACGTGGACGAAGCTGACGATCGAGATCTCGGGGTTGGCCCGCAGCGCCCTCTCGATCGCCTCCGGGTCGACGGCCCTGTGAGGCTCGGCCTCTATCCCGATCACCGTCGCTCCCGCTTGGCGAAGCCAGTGCCCGATAGCTGCGCCGTACGGGCTCGTGTTGAGGTTGAGCGCGGCGACGCCGACCCGGCCAAGTCCGCGCGCCGCCGCCTCGAGCGGAAGGACCGCCTCGGCTTGGGGCAGGACGACATCGAGGCGAGTCTGGAGCAGCGAAGCGACGGCACGCCCGAGCCGTTCGAAACGGGCAGCCGGGATGGGCGGCGGATCCAGCAACGGGTTGGTCACGGTGCCTCCGGAGCCTCGGGAGACTTTTCGTCGCGGAAGTGGCAGGCCGCGAAGTGCTCCGCTCGCGTGCCGACCGGCTCCAGACTCGGTCTGTCGCGGGTGCACATCTCTTCGGAGCGCGGGCAGCGGGGATGGAACGAGCAGCCGGTCGGGATGTCGATCGGGCTCGGCGGCTCGCCCTCGACCGTGGGCCGGACGAGCTCGATCTGATGCAGGCGCGGCGCGGACGCCAGCAATGCGCGGGTGTAGGGATGACGCGGGTCGCTGAAGACCGATTCGCGATCGCCCTGCTCCACGATCCGCCCCAGGTACATGACAGCGACGCGGTCGCTCAAGTGGCGCACGACGGCCAGGTTGTGCGAGATGAACACGACGGTCAGGCCAAGGCGGCTGCGCAGGTCTTCGAAGAGCCGGAGGATCGTGGCCTGCACCGAGACGTCCAGCGCGGAGACGGGCTCGTCCGCGATGATGACGCGCGGCTCGACCGTGAGCGCCCGGGCGATCGCGATCCGCTGTCGCTGGCCCCCGGAGAATTGGCTCGGCAGGCCGTCGAGAGCTCCTCTCGGTAGGCCCACGAGTGACATGAGCTCCCTGCAGCGAGTCTCGATGTCGGCGCGTGGGACCAGCCGGTGCACCCTCAGCAATTCGCTGAGCACGTGACGGACGGTCATGCGCGGGTTGAGCGACGAGTAAGGGTCCTGGAACACCATCTGTATCGCCCGCCGGTCCTCTGTGGCCCGCTTCAGGCCGAGCTCGCGACCGTCGAAGCGCACCACCCCCGAGCTCGGGGCGACCCGGCCTGCGATGCACTTCGCGATGGTCGTCTTGCCACACCCGGACTCGCCGACGAGACCGAGGACCTCGCCCTCGGCGATCCGGAGAGTGACGTCGTCGACGGCACGCAGCGTTCGCCCGTGCTCGGAGCGGAACGTCACCGAGAGGTCGTCGACCTCGATGAGAGCCTCAGCCACGGCGGCCAGCTGCCTGCGCCGCCGCGAGCACGTCCGAGTGCAGGCATGCCGCCTCGTGATCGGGTCCGACGCGCTCGAGGCGGACGTCGGTCGTCACGCACTCGGGCGTCGCGAACTGACAGCGGGACTGGAAACTGCAACCGCTCGTGAGTCCCAGCGGGTCCGGAAGCGAGCCGGGGATCGGGACCGGCTCGCGCTCTGGGCTGTCCACGTCGAGCGCCGCCGCGAGGAGCCCGCTGGTGTAGGGGTGCCTCGGCGCGGAGAGGACAGCGGCGGTGGGACCGGTCTCGACGAGGCGTCCTGTGTACATGACCGCCACGCGCTCGGCGACCTGGCTGACGACGCCGAGGTCGTGGGTGACGAAGACCAGAGCCAGGCCGCGTTCGACTCGAAGGTCTGCCAGCAGAGCAAGGATCTGGGTCTGGATCGTGACGTCCAGGGCGGTTGTCGGCTCGTCGCACAGCAGGATCGACGGGTCCGATGACAGTGCGATCGCGATCATGACCCGCTGGCGGGTGCCGCCCGACAGCTCGTGCGGATACGCGTGGTAGCGGCGCTCCGGATCGGGAATCCCGACTAGTCGCAGCAGCTCGACTGCTCTCGCTCTCGAAGCGGCGCCCCCGAGGCCGAGCACGTGTCTCGGTGCCTCGGCGACCTGGCTGCCGATCGTCGCGACCGGATTGAGGGCGCTGAGTGCGTCCTGGAAGACGATGGACATCCGCCGGTGCTGGCGGTGGCCGCGTCCTCGACCCCGCGCGTCGCTGGGGAGGGTGACACCGTCGACGATGACGCGTCCGGAGATGAGGCGCCCCCTGTTCGGCAACAGGCCCATGATCGCCCGCAGCGTGAGGCTCTTGCCACACCCCGACTCGCCGACGATCGCGAGAGCGCTACCAGGCTCCAGCGCAAAGGAAACGTCGTCCACTGCACGAAACGCCACCCGGTGGCGTCGCATCTCGACGACGAGCCCCTCGACCTCCAGTACGGGAGTCACTCGGGCCGCAATATGTCCGCGAGCCCGTCGCCGAGAAGCGACAGGCCGACGCCTGTGAGGACGACTGCCATCCCAGGGATGGCGGCAAGCCACTGGTTGGTCTGGATGAAGTTCTGACCATCGCTGATCATGGATCCCCAGTCCGGTGCCGGCGGCTGGATCCCGAGCCCGAGGTAGCCGAGAGTGACGACGGCCAGGATCACGAGCACGATGTCGGACATCGAGTAGACGATCGCCTGGGTGATCGTGTTGGGCAGGATGTGCCGCCACAGCACCCGCGTCCTCGAGAGGCCGCCACCTTCCGCGGCGGCCACCCAGTCAAGGTTGCGCGCGACCATCGTCCCGCTTCGCGTCGTCCTGGCGTAGATGACCCAGTCCGTCAGCCCGAACGCGATGTAGATCCCGTGGGTGCCAACGCCCACGACGAAGACGAGAGCGATGATCAGGACGTAGAAGGGGAAGGCCAGCACGACGTCCACGATCCGCATGACGATCGTGTCGATGCGGCCGCCGAAGTAGCCGCACACCGTGCCGATGAACACGCCGAAGGTGAAGGGAAACAGCACTGCGAGCAAGCCGACTTGCAGGTCGGTGCGCCCGGCGTACAAGAGGCGGGACCAGATGTCACGACCGATCTCGTCGGTTCCGAGCCAGTGGGCACCGCTCGGGCCCGCGAGCGTGTGCAGCAGGTCCTGCGAGACCGGGCTGTAACGCCCTATGACCGGGGCCAAAAGAGCGAGAGCGACGATCGTGGCGGTCAAGATGGTGCCTGCCATGAAAATCGGGCTGTGGAGCGCTCGTGACCTGACCGAGGGCCGGCGAGTGACTTCGTGCTCCGGCTCCGCCAGTCCCACCGCCGGTGTGACCGCCGCGCTCATCTGAGCCTTATCCTCGGGTCGAGACGCGCCGTGACGAGGTCGGTTATCAGGATCACGACGATCACGCCGAGCGCGTAGACGAGCGTGACGCCCTGCACGACCGGGAAGTCGCGGTTGTCGATCGCGGTCAACATCGCGCTGCCGAGCCCGTTCAGGGCGAAGACTCGCTCGATCACCACCGTGCCCCCGATCAGGTAGGCGATGTTGATCCCGAGCAAGTTGACCGTCGGGATGAGCGCATTGCGTGCGACGTGCACGAAGGTGACACGGGACGGGCGCAGCCCCTTCGCGCGGGCGGTCGCGACGTAGTCGGCCGAGAGCACCTCGAGCATGCCGACCCGAAGGCTGCGGATGAGCACCGGGACGATACCGATCGCAGCGCACAATCCGGGCAGCAGGAGGGAATGCAGATGGGCCCAGAAGCTCGTGCCGTAGCCGCCGACCGGGAACCAGTGCAGGTCGAGCGAGAACAAGACGATCAGGATGATGCCGAACCAGAACGACGGCAGCCCGAGGCCCATGAGCGAGAACAGCCTTACCGCGTGGTCGCTGGCCCGGTCGTGGCGCATCGCGGCGAGCGCTGCCAAGGGCACCGTGATGACGATCGTGAAGAACGTCGCGACGAGAACGAGCGATCCGGTCAACGGGAGGCCGGGGGCGATGACCGAGGCGACCGGGGCCTGGTAGTAGATCGAGGTGCCGAAGTTGCCATGAGCAAGGCCGTCAAAGTAGTGCCAGAACTGGCGCCAGATCGGCTCGTCCAGGCCGAGCTGGTGACGAAGCGCTGCAACAGCTGCCGGCGGTGCGTGCAGGCCCAGCAGGGTGCGGGCCGGGTCGCCGGGGATCAGCCTCAGGAGCAGGAACGTGACGACGACCACACCGAGCACCACGGGAATCGAGAGAAGGACCCTGCGCACGACATAGCGCAAGCCGGGGCTGGTGAGATATCGGGTCACGAATGGCGCTCCGCGCCCGGTTGAGCGGGGACCGGCCGCCAAGTCGCCTGCAATGGCAGTCGTGGGCTCCTTGTCGCCGAGCTCAGCTCGGCCGCTTAGCTCAGCCAGACATCCTCCAACCGGTAGGCATCACTTGGGTTCACGACGTATTCGTGAAACGTCGGTTGCCAAGCGTAGCGGCGGTCCTGGGCCGAGGCAGGTGACATTCGTCGTCGCAGCCCGATCCCTGCCTTCGAGCCGGAGAGGCTCAGGCTTGCGACCGGACGTGCAACTCGCCTGATGTCCGGGTCCGCGCGCGCATGGTGAAAGCAGCGACGATCCCGCACGCGAGCATCATCGCTCCGGCAGCCGAGAGCGCTGCGTCCAGGCCATGGCCGAACGCGACGTACGCAGCCTGGGTCACCTCGTTCACGATCTTCGTGATCGCCGGCGTTCCCTTGAACTGCTTGGCTTGGGAGTTGAACGTGCCTGTCGTGACTGCCGTGATGACGGTGTTCTGGAACGACTTCGGGATCCCGATCAGGTTGAGCTGACGAATGAGGCTGGAGATCAGCTGGCCGTTCACCATCGATCCGAGCACCGCCACTCCGGCGACGGCACCCAGCTCGCGGCTGGTGTTGGTGGCGGACGCCGCCATGCCCGAGTGCCGGGCGGGAAGACAAGACAGAGCAGTGGATGTCACCGGCACGATCGCGATGCCGAACCCGGCACCGGCGATGGGGAGCGTCCAGCCGATGGTCGACAGACCCGAGCTCGGAGTCAGGACGACTTCAGTCAAGATGATGCCGATTCCTGCGAGCGCACAACCGACTGTCATCGGCAGCCTCGGGCCCGAGCGCGCCACCCAACTTCCGGTGAGCAGCGAGGCGATGATCATTGCTGCCGCCATCGGCGCGAAGTCGAGAGCGGTTCCGTAGCCCGAGCTCGTTCCTACGTCCTGGAGATAAAGAGCCACGAAGAAGAAGATCGAGAAGGTACCGAAGTACGTGCAGAACGCGACGACGTTGCAACCCGCGAAGGCTGAACGCTTGAAGAACGAGACGTCGAGTATCGGGTGCGCCACAGTGCGTTCGTAGAACACGAAGAAGATCGCGAGGAGCAACGCGGCGGCGAACAGCAGGTCGATCCTGGAGTTCCTGTAGCCCGCCGACTCGCCTTGGATGATGGCGAAGGAGGCAGCTGCGAGGGCACCGGCTCCGAGAAGGAAGCCCGCGAAGTCCAGGCGGAAGCGAACCCTGTTGCGGCTCTCGGGCAGTATCAGCGCCGCGCCGATGAGTGCGACCAAGCCGAAGAACAGGTTGAACCAGAAGACTGCCCGGAACGAGTAAACCCCCACGAGGACGCCACCGATCAAGGGGCCCATTGCGAGCGCAAGGCCCGACACACCAGCCCATATCCCGAGCGCCTTGGCCCGCGATCGGCGCTCGGGGTAAATGTGGCGGATCATCGAGAGCGTGCCCGGCTCGGACGCTGCCGCTCCGAGTCCCATGATCACCCGGCCGGCGATCAGGGTGTCGGCGTTCTGTGCCAACGCGGCGACGACAGAGCCACAGCAGAAAAGGATGACGCCCGACAGCATGACCTTCTTGCGGCCGAGCTGGTCGCCGAGCGTACCGAACAGAAGCATGAGGCTTGCAAAGACCAGGGCGTAACCGTTGATCACCCACTGCAGCTGGCTGATGCCGGTGTGAAGGGTCGACTGTACGTTCGCCAAGGTGACGCTGATCACGGTGTTGTCCATGAACGTCAGGAACAGCACGAGCAACAGAGTCGCCAGGCCCAGCTGTCGGCGCATCCGGCTCAAGTGGAGCTCCGCCTCTTCAAGGTTCCCCGGAAACGACGAAACCCCGGGGCTATCGCCGAGGATGGGCTCTATGACCTCGTGCGTACGTGAGGTGACGCGAGCAAACGGGCCGTGACCTCCCGCCGACGAGGGGGACATCACGACGACCAGTCCGGTGCGCCCGCGGAGGACCGACGTCCCGCGGCCGCGACCTCAAAGCTGGGCGGTTGCATGCAGCCGATGGGCACGAACTCCTTTCGAGAGTCAGGTTCCATCAAAGAGTGTATGGCCCAACTGCTCAATTCGTTCATGACAAGATGAATACGGCGCCGGCGCCCTTCAAGCGTTGGACCTGAGAATTGGGGCCCAAGTTGTAGTCATTCAACCGCGCCGAGTGTTGGTACTACGTGTCGTGCATTCGTGCCCCGAACCAGCCGCGTGCTCGACCAGTTACCAGGCGCAGGCCGCGACGCCGTCGGCGGCAGCCTCTCCGGGCGCGTCGTCATCCTCGGTCCTTACCGGGAACCCGGCTGTCGTGAGGCCGTGGCCGAAGCCGTCGAGATAAGTGTGCGCCTCGACCTGGCGGGGGTACCGGTTGGCGATCTCGTGGAAACGGACCGTGTGACCGGCCTCTAGGAGATGTGCGAGCTCGTGGACGATCACCCCGTCGAGCACCCATTCCGGGACGGTCTGGAGGCGGGATGCGATCCGGATCTCTCGGGAGTGGAGCGAGCAGGATCCCCAGCGCCGCTGCTGGCGTGAGGACCATCGGATCGAGGACGGCCGGACGCCACCGAGGTACTGATCCGCCAGGGCGGCGGCACGCGCGGCAAGCCCGGCATCGGAAGCGTGGCGGCGACCAGTGCGCTGGAGCAACTGCTCGACCAACTGACCGGCGAATCTGTCCCGTGCGGCGCGAGACATGCGCTCCGGGACGACGACGACCACGTGCCCGCCTTCCCAGAAGGCAACTCCGGTCTTGCGGCGCCGGGCGCTCGCGCGGATCTCGACCTCAGGTGTGACGTCCGGGTCCATTGGACTCCTCTTTTCCCATCAGGCTTGCCTCGATGGTAACGAGGGGGTGTTCGCGCCCGGGGGATGGCTCGGGGCGGCCGACCGGGCGGTCGGCCGGAGTCACTCGGGTCAGTGGTGGAAGCTCGCCTTCTCCTCTGTCGGTCCCCGGTTCGGGCCAGTCGACGTCGCCAGCCTCTTCAGCACCGTCTGCAGGTTGTCGAGGAGCATCTTCGCGAGGTCCCGGCTGAAGCCGTTGCGCGCGACGACTCGCAGCACCGCCACGTCGTCGAGTGCTGGCGGCAAGGTGTACGCAGGAACGAGCCAACCGAAGGAACGGAGCGCTTCAGAGATGTCGTAAACGGAGTAGGGCAAGGTGTCTGTCAGCCGAAATGCGAACACGGGGATGCCTTCGGCCCTGGAGACGAGGGTGAACGGGCCGAGCCGTTCGATCTCAGCAGCGAGCCACTGTGCCGTGTCCCGGCAGGTTGCCTGGACCTCGCGGTATCCGGTGGCACCGAGGCGCAGGAAGTTGTAGTACTGCGCCACCACCTGGGCTCCCGGACGGGAGAAGTTCAGGGCGAAGGTCGGCATCTCGCCGCCGAGGTAGTCGACCTTGAACACGAGGTCTTCCGGCAGGGCCTCGGCGTCTCGCCACAGGATCCAGCCGACGCCGGGATAGACGAGACCGAACTTGTGACCCGAGACGTTGATGGACTGGACCCGCGGCACCCGGAAGTCCCACCTGAGCTTGGTGTCGAGAAACGGAGCCACCAGCCCACCGGACGCCCCGTCCACGTGCATTGGCACGTCAGGGCCGCCTCCTGCAGCGAGGGCGTCGAGCGCGGCGGCGATCTCGGCCACCGGTTCGTAAGCCCCGTCGTAGGTCGATCCGAGGACCGCCACGACCCCGATCGTGTTGTCGTCGCACGCTTTCGCGGCGCTTTCCGGCGTGAGATGGGCGGTCTCGGGCCCAACGGGCACCAGGCGAGCCTCGGCGTCGAAGTAGCGGCAGAACTTCTCCCAGCAGACCTGGACGTTTGCTCCCATCACGAGATTCGGCCGGTCGGCCGGGAGCCCGGCGAGGTTGCGCCGCTGTCGCCAGCGCCACTTGAGGGCGAGGCCTCCGAGCATGCACGCCTCGCTCGACCCGGTCGTGGAGCACCCGGTGGCGCCGGAGCCTTCCGCGTGCCACAGGCGTGCGAGGATGTTCACGCACCGTCGTTCTATCTCTGCGGTCTGCGGGTACTCGTCCTTGTCGATCATGTTCTTCGAGGCGCATTCGGCCATCAGCAGCTCGGCTTCGGGCTCCATCCAGGTCGTCACGAACGTCGCGAGGTTGAGCCGAGCGTTGCCGTCCAGCATCAGCTCGTCGTGGATGATCTGGAAGGCGATCCGGGGAGGCATGCCCCTGTCCGCAAGCCGCAGGCGCGGGACCTCGCCGACCTCCCCGTGCTGGGTGAACTGCGGCCGGAAGCTCAGCTCGTCGTTCTTGCCGGGATCAGGCGTGTGAGGGTGCAGTGGCACGGTCGGACCTCCTCGTCTCAGCCAACAGTAGGGGGCCGGACCCGGCGGTCAGGCGCTGTGTCGCCGCCGCTGGCGGCGAGCGAGTCGATGAACGGTCGCAACCAGGACTACGTCGCTCAGTCGGGCTGCGGCAGCTCTTTGTGCATCTGCAGGGAGGCGATCTCGTAGCCGGCCGACTCGTAGAGATTCCGGGCGGCCGTGTTCGGCCCGAAGACGTTGAGGCCGATCGTTCCCACCCCCCGCCGCGCCGTCGCCTGCTCGGCGGCGAGCAACAGCGCACGGCCGTAGCCCTTGCCGCGCTGGTCCGGCGCGATCTCGATGGCGTAGATCCAGGCACCCGGAAAGCCGCGGCGGCGCTCGAGAGCCACCCAGAGATGTCCCACGGGCTCGCCACCGGCCGTCTCGGCCATGAGCAGCAGCATGCCGGGGGTCTCCACGCCCTGGGGCAGGAGCTCGGCGGTCTGCTCGGCTGAACGGGCCTCTGCCTCGTCCGCGGTCCAGTTGCCGGCGCGCACGTGCTCCGCGGCGTATTCGCGGACGAGCCGGGACCGGAAGGCCTCGAACTCGGCCGAGGTCATCGGCCGCACAACCAGGTTGCCCATCCCGGCAGCATAAGTACCCGCGACTTGCTTTCATGCCTCTGGGCGGTTCTCGCCGGTGCAAGGCCGGGTGCCTGCGGGCTCTAGGCCTGACGCGCACTTTCATGCCTGCTGAAACTGAAGCCTTTCTCGTCGAACAAGAGGCAGCACGCCTCGACCACAGCGGGGTCGAACAGAGTGTTGCGGCCCTCTCGGACCGTTGCGAGGGCAGCCTCGATCCCGAGTGCCGGACGGTATGGACGATCGGAGGACATCGCCTCCACGATGTCTGCTACCGCGATGATGCGCGCGTCGATCACGATCGCATCGCCGCGAAGCCCGTGGGGGTACCCGGAGCCGTCGAGCCGCTCGTGGTGCTGGAGCAGCATTTCGGGGACGGGCCACGGGAACTCGATCCCGGAAACGATGTCGCAACCGGCCTGGGGGTGCAGTTTGACCAGATTCATCTCGGCCTCCTTGAGCGGGCCGGGCTTGGAGAGGATCTCGGCGGGCACGATCAGCTTGCCGACGTCGTGAATGCTCGCCCCGACGCGGATGCCTGCGATCACCTCGGGGTCGATCCCCATCTCGACGGCGATGGCGCCGGCGAGATGGGCAACCTGGCGTTGATGGCCCGCCGTGTACGGGTCGCGCAACTCTGAGGCCATGACGACCGCCTGTACGGCCGCGGAAATACTTCCGTCGAAGCGTGCCTGGAGGATTGCGCGTTCCTTGCGGCTCCGGAGTGAGTCGATGCCGTAGGCGATGTCCTTCGCGAGATCGATGAGCACGCGAACCGTATCGGGCGTAAAGACGTGGGGCCGCTCGGAGTAGACGGCGAGGACGCCGTAGTCCGTCTTGTTCAAGAACAGCGGCAGCGCGAGAAGCGCTCGATAACCGTGGTCCAGCGCAAGGCTCTGCCAGGTCAAGACTTCCGGCATCGCGGCCAGGTCCTGGATGACGAAGGGCTCGCGCGTCTCGATGGCGTAGGCGAACGGGCCACGATAGGTGTTGTTTCCCGCCAGAACCTCGAGCGCCTCGATGTAGGCAGAAGAGTTGCCGCCACTGGCGACCAGGCGAACGCCAAGGGGTCGGCTGGGGTCGGTGAAGCCAACCCAGGCGAGGTGATAGCTGCTGTCCTCCACCACGACCTCGCAGAGCCGATTGAGCAGGTCCGTCTCGTCGTTGGCATTCACGAGCACGGAGTTGGCGGCGCTCGCGTAGGCCCGGGTTCGCTCGAGATTCACCTGCTCGGTGATCCTTCGGCCGGTGAGGACGATCCCGGCGATCGCCGGGTCGTCGAGAAGATTGTTGAGTACCAGACGTAGACAGATCCAGGAGCCGTCTGGGCGCTCGAGCCAGAAGTCCTCCGGTGGCGTAATCCCCTTCGTTGAAAGGCACCGTGCGAGCAACGCCCGACTACGTTCGAGGTTGCGCGGCTGCAGGAACTCGGCGGCGTTCCTGCCGACCATACCGTCGTTCCAATCAGCGAAACGGGCGTCCATGGCACCGCCGGTGAACTTGATAACACCCTCGAGATCGAGGATGGCAAATTGCTCGTTGGAGCCCTCAAGCAGTGCCTTGAGATAATGCCTATTGAGCACGGGTGGGCCTTCTGGCTTGCTGGCTTCGTCGAGGGTCTGTCCGACGCTGAAGCATGCTCCATTCATCCGAACTCCCTTTCGGTGCCAGACTTATCGCAAGGATTACGGGCGACCGTGTCCGGTACGAAGACACCCGGCCCTATTAGTGTTCGAATCTGTTGCTCTCGCCCCCATAGCGCGAATACTGCAAGATGGTCCCGCATGGAACACTAACAGGACTTCTCCTGCGGTGAAGAGAAAAGGCTGGTAAATCACCCTCCTGTTCACCCTGTTCACGCTGGGCTGGGTTGGAGGCAAGTGGGTCGCCTCGCAATGGCCTGTGTTCCAAAATATGCGGTGCCCTGGTCCAGTGCAATAGCGAGCGGCGAACGGGTACGTGTCACCGGTCCTGGGGCCGCGTTGCAAAGCGCGCCCGGGACCTATGTCGTCGCGAAGCCTTCGACAGCTCGCGGTCCCGAATGTGGCAAGAAGTTGCAGCTAGGACCGCGTCATCTGGGAACCGTGCCTTCGAAACCGGGTTCGGGCAGCAGCCCGCGGGCGCGATGTCGATGCCCCTGTCCGATTTCCGCCAGACTCAGGGCTCGGTGCCTGACAGACTTGGGGCATGGGGGGCACGACGATCGGGGACAAACCGACGAGGGCGGCGATCTCGGCGCCGCTCGACGATGACGCCCGGTACTTGGCGGTGCGGAGCCGCGACGCCCGATTCGACGGGTGGTTCTTCGTGGCTGTCACCTCGACGGGGATCTACTGCCGGCCGAGCTGCGCGTCACCGCCGGCCCGACCGACGCGGGTGCGCTTCTTCCCGACCGCCGCAGCAGCGCAGCGGGCGGGCTTTCGCGCGTGCAAGCGATGTGTGCCGGACGCGACCCCAGGTTCACCCGATTGGGACCGTCGTGCCGATGTCGTGGGACGCGCGATGCGTCTCATCGCCGATGGTGTCGTGGACCGAGCCGGCGTGCCGGGACTGGCTCGTCGGCTCGGCTACAGCGAAAGGCATCTCAGCAGGTTGCTCATCGCGGAGGTGGGTGCGGGCCCGTTGGCCCTCGCCCGGGCTCAGCGTGCTCAAACGGCACGGATCCTGCTCGAGACGACAGATCTCCGTGCCGCCGAGATCGCCTTCGCGGCCGGTTTTTCGAGTGTGCGCCAATTCAACGAGACGATCCAGGAGGTCTTCGCCCTCGCGCCGATGGCGCTGAGGGCCCGCTCGGCCGCCCGGCGTGGGGCGCGTGGAGCTTCGTGGGCCGCGCCCGGCGTCATCGCCCTCAGGCTCGCGTACCGGCCCCCACTCCAGCCGGCACAGCTCTTCGGGTTCCTCGCCGCGCGGGCGATCCCGGGAGTCGAGGAGGGTGACGCTGAGCATTACCGCCGGACGCTCTCCCTGCCGAACGGGTCCGCCGTAGCCGAGGTCAGGGTCGATGCCGGTGCTCATGGCTATCTGCAGTGCCTGCTCGCCCTCGACGACGTCCGCGACCTCACGGCGGCCGTCCGCCGGCTCCGCCGGCTGTTCGATCTCGATGCCGATCCGGTCGCGGTCGTCGAGGCACTCGGGGCCGATCCGGTCCTCGGCCCGTCGGTCATGGCGATGCCGGGCCTCAGGACGCCAGGGCACGTCGATGGCGATGAGCTGGCGTTCAGGGCGGTCCTCGGCCAGCAGGTGAGCGTGGCCGGCGCCCGTACGGTCGCAGGCCGTCTTGCGGCCGAGCACGGGTGCAAGCTGGCGGACGCTCATGGCTCGCTCACGTGCTTGTTCCCGAGCGCAGAAGTGATCGCAGCGCTCGCGCCGGAGCAGCTGCCGATGCCGGCCGGCCGGGCGAGAGCTGTCATCGTGCTCGCGTCGGCCCTCGCTTCGGGAGACGTGGTCCTCGACGCCGGTGCCGACCGGGACGCGGTCGCCGAGCGGCTGCTCGCCATTGACGGCATTGGGCCGTGGACCGTGGCCTACATCCGGCTCCGCGCGCTCGGTGATCCCGACGCGTTCCTGCCGAGCGATCTCGGGGTCCGGCGGGCCCTCGAGGCACGTGGGCTTCCGGGTGACGCGCTGAGCGCCGCATCGATGGCCGAGGCGTGGCGGCCGTGGCGCTCGTATGCGCTGCAGTACTTGTGGTCCACTCCGATGAGCTCCGGACGGGACACGGGCGACCGCCGCCGGACGGCGAGAAAGGAGAACGCGGCATGACAATCAGGGCCATGCAGGCAACTGCTGCCGGCACCGGAGGCACCGGACAACCCATCTACTGGACCACTTACGAGGCGCCAATTGGCGAGATGCTTCTCGTCGCCGACGACTCAGGCCTTCGCGAGCTTCACCTCCCCGGCTCGTTCGCCGCTCGCGATGCGACTGCGGCCTCGACGCCGGCCTGCGTCCCGCTAGCCAAGGCCGTTGAGCAGCTCGATGCGTATTTTGCCGGTAACCTGACACGCTTCGACCTCCCGCTCGTGTTGACAGGGACGGCCTTCCAACTTCAGGTCTGGCGGGCGCTGGCGGACATTCCGTTCGCGAAGACCGAGAGCTACGGGTCCGTGGCGGCCCGGATCGGCAACCCGAGGGCGAGCAGGGCGGTCGGCATGGCGAACAACAAGAACCCGCTGGCGATAGTGCTCCCTTGCCACCGCGTCATCGGCTCGAATGGAAGCCTCGTCGGCTACGGCGGTGGCCTTTGGATGAAGGAATGGTTGTTGCAGCACGAGGCGGCGGCGGCCGGGCGCAACGACGCGAAGCCGCACTGAGGCCCGAGGCCTGGTGGCTCGCGCTACCGTCACAGGGCGCGACTCCGAAGGAGGCCATGGTGCATGCACCTCACCCCGCTCGCTCAGAGAGGGCTTGTCTTTGTGACGTGCTGACCGAGTTCGGGGAAGACGCGCCGACACTTTGCGAGGGCTGGCTCACGCGTGATCTCGCGGCTCACCTGTTCGTGCGCGAGCGCCGCCCGCTTGCAATGCCCGGTATCCTGCTCGGCGGACCCTTTGCCAAGCTCACTGCCGGATCGATGGCGTTCGCGTTGTCGCGCCATGGCTATGCGGGCCTCGTGGCCAAGGTGCGATCCGGGCCTCCTCTGTTGTGGCGGCCGCTCGACGATCTCGCGAATACCGCCGAGCTCTTCGTGCACACCGAAGACGTGCGCCGAGCGGCACCCGGTTCCGAGCCGAGAAACGACCCGCAACTCGACGCAGCCCTCTGGGCCGCTCTCGGTCGGATGTCCCGGGCACTGACCCGCAAGGTCCAAGGTGTCGGGCTCGAGCTCGAGCGGCCCGACGGAGGGCGGATCGTCGCTCGCCGGGGGGAACCAGGTGCGGTGCTCAGCGGTGGTGCCCAGGAGATCGTGTTGTTCCTCTACGGGCGGAAACGGGTCGCAAGAGTCTCGCTGGGCGGCCCTGAGGAAGCGCAGAGGATAGTGAGCGAAGCCGGCTTCGGAATTTGATGCGAATGCTCGGTCATCTGGCTTGGTTCATCGACCTTCAGGAGCCCGACCCGAAGCCGCCACCGTCGGCTCGCCTGGCTGCTTCCCTGGCGCTCTGGCGTTCCGACAGCCTGGCGGCGTAGGCGGCAGCCTCGCTGCGCCGGTCCATCCCGAGCTTGGAGAGCATGCTCGAGACATAGTTCTTGACCGTCTTCTCCGCCAGGTAGAGGCGGTCGGCGATCTGCCGGTTCGTCAGACCCTCGGCGACGAGGTCGAGAACACGCCGTTCTTGATCCGAGAGCCGCTCGAGGCGTTCGTCGCGACTGGGCCCATCCCGGAGGCGGTCGAAGACACGCTTTGTCATCGACGGGTCGATGAGGGACTCGCCTCGCCCGACTCGACGCACGGCGTCCAACAGGTCATTGCCTCGGATCTGCTTGAGCACGTACCCGGACGCTCCGGCCATGATGGCGGCAAAGAGGGCCTCGTCGTCGGCAAACGACGTCAACATCAGGCACTGGACTCCAGGCAATCGCGAGCGCAATTCACGGCAGACCTCGATTCCGTCGCCGTCCGGGAGCCGGACGTCGAGCACCGCCACATCGGGACCGAGCGCGATGCCTCGTGTGGTCGCCTCTGCAGCGGTTCCGGCCTCACCGACGACCTCGATGTCGCCGTCGGCTTCGAGCATTCTCCGCAAGCCGCTTCGGACGATCTCGTGATCGTCTACCAAGAACACTCGTAAAGCCATCTGAGCCCTCCGCTGGTCCCCTTCGACCTTAACGGCGGTGCGACTGACGACCGGGAGGCATCTGCGAAAGGATGTCGGGACCTAGCGAGCGGTAGTGATCGCGCCAGATGAGGCGATACACGCCCAGCCGCCGCGGTATGGACCTCAATCCGGGGATGAACGGCAACAGGGCCAGCAGCACCGTGAGCACCATCATGATCGCCCACACCTCGACGTCTCCGTTGGACGAGGTTTTCATCGGAGGGACCTGGTACCACAAGGTGTAGAGCCACAGCCACGCCTGGCCGGGGAAGTTCCCGGTCTCGTTCATCATGCCCCATTGATCTCCCTGGAGATGACGCAGGCCTGCCTGATCTGCCAGATATGTGCCGTCCGCGATGAACAGCAACGGATTGGCGTAGTTGGTCGCGTACAGCTGGGGCGAGGCGAGAAGCGCCCCGTCAAGGGCTCCGCTGCGCGCCATCGACTCGAGGTTGCCGATCAGGACTCCCACCGGGCCGTAAGGGCCGCCCTTCACTACAAGCTGGCCATTGGAGAAAGTCGCGTGGGCGACCACGTTCTCGTAGGCGGCATCCCAACTTGCCCGTTGCGCAGCCGAAGCGTCTCGGTACTCGGCGAGAGCAACGTCGAGAGCTGGGCGGTCCGGCAGTGTCGCAAGCGGCTTCAACACGAAGTCTTGGGCTGTGTTGATAGGGATCCTGACTCCGGCAGTCCGCTCGATCGAGATCGGGCCGAGCATTTGTCCTGCACCCGCTGTGTGCGTGTACGGCGGCCCGTAGGTCGCAACGCCGCTGGTTCCGTCGAGCTCGGTCATCGCAGTCTGGGCGAAGTCCACTGGGGCAGCGTTCGACCACGATTTCACGGTCACCGGGTGCTCGTCGGGCGACGAGAACACGATGGCACAGACGACCACCAAGACAAGTACGACAAGGAAGGAGACGAAGACCTCCTTGACCACGTCGTAGCGCCTGTAGGCACCCTGCCACTCGACGACGTCACGGTCCGGCCTGAAGCGGCGAGACCTGTGGGTGCGAGGGTTGTCGGAAGCACTGGTCGCGCTCATGACGGGTCCTCCGGCAGGTTCCACAACGGCTCCTGCGGCAGCCCTGGCGGTGGCTCCTGCAGAGGAGATGGTTGCGCCGTCGGCTCCTGCAGGCCAGGCGTGGTCGCTGGCTCTTGTGGCGTGGGCTGTTCGGTTGGCAGAGGTTCCACCGGTTCTTGCACCAGCGGCAGGGATGCCGCGGCCGTGACAGTTGTGGTCAGGGAGACCCCGGCCTTTGCGAGCTGAGCTTCGGTCGGAGCGAAAGGTGGGACGACGCCTCGGCGCCTGACCAACAGGACGTGGAGCCCGATCACGAGCGCCACGACCAGCGGGAGCAGCACGATGTGCCACATCAGCATCTGGCCGAAGTTGAGAACGTTCCAGAAGGCACCGGCGCCCGTCGAGTTGATGCCGTCCTTCGCCTGGGTGCCGATCCATTCCGAGTCGAAGTTCTGCTGGGAGAGATAACCGGTGAACGCCGCCCCGATGGAGACTGCGAACGCGATCACGCCGGTGATCCAGGTCGCCTTGCGCCGGCCGCGCCACGCCGCCATGAAGAATTTGACCCAGAGGTGCACGACCATGAACATGAAGAAGAACTCGGTGCTCCACATGTGCAGCGAGTTCACGAACAACCCGACATTGGACTTGTGCCACCATGCCGGGCCTTCGACGGCGAGCACGGCTCCGGACAACAGCACGACGATGAACGCCCCGATGGACAAGGCTCCGAAGACGTAGGCCCACGAGGAGACGTAGGCGGGTTGGCGGTCCGGCAGCAAGCGGTCCGGTGGGAACGCCTCGACCGCCTTCTCGCGGAACTTGCCGGTCCAGGTCCCCTTCTGAGCGACGGTGGCGAAAGTCTCGACCGAGGGTGTGCTCATTTCCGCCTCGCTTCATGCTTGGGGAACGGCAGCGCGATCGCGGCCACGAGCATGACGATCATCACAGCGATGATGATCAGGTTCGAGAGCGAGATCTGGACGACTCCCCAGCTGATGTACTTGCCTGTCCCACCTAGATGCACGAGCGCTGCGAGCAAATTCGTTCCCCCCTCAACTGACAGGTGACTCACGACCGTCACGTTCCCATCGCATCTTGTCTGCGGCTCGTCATGAACCCTAGGGCCGAAAGTCCCTACTGTGCTCGCAGATAACATGCCAGGGTGAATTGGGCGTGCTTCGCGGTCGGCGTGGTGGCGCTCGTGCTCTCGCTGACCTCCCTTCTGCCGCTGCGCGGACCGGTGGGTTCGAGCTTTTCTTTCGTGCCGAGCTGGATCGTCGGCGAGGCACCACTGCACGTCGTCGCCGGCGTTGTCGGCGCGATGATCGGTTGTGGTTTGGAGGGTGGATTGGGGAGCTGGCCGGGCTGGGTGGGCCTTGCGCTGGCAGCAATGGCGTGCGGGGGGCTCGTGGCACAGTTCGCCTCCGGTCTGCGATCGCGTCAGTGCTTCGAGTCGGCGCTTGCCGAGGCGGGCCAGGTCGCACAGCGGTGGAGCTGGGGCCTGCAACACTCCCGCCGCGTCGTTGTAGCTGTGCCGATCCGGCCGAGAGGCGTCGAACGGCTTCGCAACATCGCGTATGCCGACGACGGAAGTCACGCCCATCGCCTCGACATCTATCGCAAAGCCGGACCTGAAAGGGCTGTAGCAGCGCCGGTGCTCTTGTACTTCCACGGCGGTGCCTGGGTGATGGGGGACAAGCGCGAGCAGGGCATCCCGATGCTCGAGCATCTCGCCGGGAAGGGCTTTGTGTGCGTTACCGCCAACTACGCTCTGAGCCCGAAGGCGAGGTGGCCACGCCATGTCCTCGACTGCAAGCTGGCGCTCGCGTGGGTGAAGAAGCACATCGCCGAGTACGGAGGCGATCCCCGTCTCGTGTTCTTGTCGGGCGGGTCGGCCGGCGGCCATCTCGCCGCCCTCGTGGCGCTCACAGCCAACGACCCGGCCTGGCAGCCCGGATTCGAAGACGAGGACACCACAGTTGCGGCGTGCATCCCGCTCTACGGCGTCTACGACTTCGTGGACCCCGAGAAGATCGGGAACGCCAACCTCACGCCGATCTTGGAAAGGCGAGTGTTCGAGCAGGGCGCTGCCGAGGCATTCGAGGCGGCATCGCCGATCTCGAGGGTGAATGAGTCAGCGCCCCCGTTCCTCGTTGTCCACGGCCGCAACGACGTCCTCGTCCCCGTCCAGAGTGCCCGCGCGTTCGTTGCTGTGTTGCGGGCCCGCAGCACCCAGCCGGTCGCGTATGTAGAGCTGCCGCTCACCCAGCATGCCTTCGACAACTTCTGGTCGCCGAGGACCGTGCATTTCGTGCACGCCCTCGAGCGCTTCACCGCCGGGATTGTCGCGACCCGGACCGCGGAACGGGAGGTAGGGAGGTAGGTCCTTTCGTTGTCTCGGCCTACCATGCAACAGGTGGCGACCGCAGCAAGAGCCGACCGGCTCGAACGGATGACGAACCTGGTCCTGGTGCTCCTCGAGGCGTCACGCCCACTTTCCTTGCGCGAGATCGCCTCGACGGTGGTGGGCTACCCCCAAGGCAAGGAGGCAAGCCGCCAAGCCTTCGAACGCGACAAGCGAGCGCTTCGTGCGCTCGGGATCCCGATCAGCGTCGAGACTTTGGCAGGCGAGGATCAGCTCGGATACCGCATTCACCCGGAGGACTACTACCTTCCCGAGCTTCGCCTCGACCCGGATGAGGAGCAGGCTCTGAGCTTCGCTGTCGCCGCGGTGCAACTCGGCGGCGCCGCAGGCCGAGACGCGGTGGCCAAGCTCGGCGCGACGGGAGAAGTCCCCGAACCGGGGCTCCCTCCGATTGCCGTCCTGCCGTCGCTGCCCGCTCTCGGTCCTCTCCACCAAGCCGTGCGCGACCGGGCGATCGTGCGCTTCGGCTACCGGGGCCGGCGCCGCGAAGTAGAGCCGTATGGGCTCACGTTCAAGTTCACGGCCTGGTACCTCGTCGGACGCGACAGGACCGCGCCCGACGAAGCGCTCCGTAGGTTCAGGGTCGACCGCTTCGAGGACGCGCCGGTACTCGGGGAGTTAGAGGCCTTCGAGCTGCCGGCGGGATTCGACTTGCCCGAAGCCGTGCGCTTCCTCCCTTGGCAACTCGGATCCAGGCCAGCCGGTCCACGTGGCGAGGAGGCCGAGGGTTGTGAGCCCGCCCCGGTGGAAGTGACGATGGTCGTCGACGCGCGGCTCGCCCGGAGCGTGGTTGGCACGCTCGGCGCCGGTTCGTTGCAGGCCTGGGAGCCGTCCGGCGCCGCGCGCCTGCGGATTGTCACCCCTGAACAGAGCAGGTTTGTCGACTGGGTCATCGGTCTCGGCGACACCGCCGAGGTGCTGGCCCCCCCGGACCTGCGTGCGGTGGTCGTCCGGCGGCTCGAAGATCTGGTGGCACGCCCGCGGCGAGCAACGGACCCGGCGAGCATCCGCCATTCTTCGCCTGGGACACGGTCGGTCCCGACGGATGCGACGACCCAGCTTGAGGCCGGCATCTTGGATGGTCACGCTCCGGCCCCGAAGCGAACGCTGCCCACGCCGCAGGCGACGGCCGGCGACCGGCTGAACCGGCTGCTTGCAATTCTGGTGTACCTCGCGAGAGTGGGCGAGGCGCGGCTTACGGATCTGGCTGCCCGTTTCTCGGTCAGCTCGACCGAGCTCCTCCACGACCTCGAGCTGGCAGCATGTTGCGGGGTGCCGCCGTACACGCCCGACCAGCTGATCGACCTGTTGATCGACGAGGACCGGGTTGTAGCCGAGGGCCTGCGGGAGCTGGCGCATCCCCGCCGGTTCACGCCCGAGGAGGGCTTCGCCCTCGCCGTGGCCGCCCGAGCGCTGCTCGCCGTGCCAGGGGCAGACGACGAGGGGGACCTTGCCAGCGCGCTCGCCAAGCTCGAGGCAGTGCTCGGATCGTCACGTCTCGCCGTGGAAGTCGACTCGTCGCCATCGCTGGGCCCGCTTCGGGCGGCGGTCGCCTCCGGTGAGCAGGTCGAGATCGACTACTTCGGCGCGTCCGCGACAGAGCCTTCGACCCGCCTCGTCGACCCGTACCAGGTCGTTGTCCGAGAAGGCAAGTGGTATCTCGACGGGTGGTGCCACAGGGCGAATGGCCTGCGGCGCTTCCAGGTCGATCGCGTGCAGGCCGTACGGCCGACCGGGCGGCCTGCAGAGAATGTCGGTTCGCTCTCGGAGCCCGAGCGTGAGGCGCTGTCACGGCCCGAGGCCTTCCTCGGCGCGTCCGAGGCGGTGGTGGCGACGATCGTGTTGCCGTCCGAGGCGCGTTTTGCCGTGGAAGGGCTCGTCACCGACGGCCTCGAGGAGATCGGGGAAGGCCGTCTCATGGCGACCATCCCGGTCAGCGACGCGGAGGGCTGGTTCGGCCGCCTGCTCCTGCTGCTCGGGCCCGAGGCCGAGGTGATCGACCCGCCGGCCCTTGTCGACGCGGGGGCGAGGGCTGCCCGGCGGGCCTTGGCGCGCTACAACCAGCAGTAGTCGCGCCCCCATTCGGTAGGTCGTGCGGTCAGCCCTGCGCGTAATCAGGGCGGGTGCTGAGCGTCGCCAAGCTGGCTCGCGGCAGGGAGGACTACTACTTGGCGACCGTGGCCTCCGGCCGGGAGGAAGCCGGTGTCCTCGCCGAGCCCGAAGGGCGTTGGCTCGGGCAGGCGGCTGCGGCGCTCGGCCTCGCCGGGACGGTGGACGGCCCCGGATTGCGTGTGCTGCTCACCGGCGTCGACCCGGTCACGGGCGAGGTGCTCTCTGCGCATCACGACAGGGTTCGCGTGGCCGCCTATGACTGCACGTACTCGACCCCGAAGTCGGTGAGCGTGCTGCATGCGCTAGGTCCCGAGGACGTGCGAACGCAGGTACGCGCTGGCCACGAGGAAGCCGCAGCGGCCGCGCTCGGGTATCTGGAGCGCTGTGGCGCCCGCGTCCGGCGCCGCCTGGCACGCGGCGAAGCAGCGTCCTCGATCCCGGCCGGCGGCTTTGTGGCCGCGGCGTTTCTCCACAGAATCAGCCGCGCGCCCGACCCCCACCTTCACAGCCACGTGCTCGTCGCGAACCTGGCACCGGGACCGGACGGTCGCTGGTCGGCACTCGACGCGCGTGGGCTGTTCCTCGAGCTGGGCACGGCCCGGGACCTCTACGAGACGCAGTTGCGCTCCGAGCTCACGGGCCGCCTGGGTGTCTCGTGGCGCGAGCTCCAAGGTGCTTGGGCCGACCTCGCCGGAATCGACCCGGGCGTGAGGCGAGCCTTCTCCCGCCGCTCGGCCGAGATCGAGACCGCCCTCGCCCAAGCGGGTCAGTCCGGTCCGCGAGCTGCACGCATCGCTTCGGTGAGGACTAGGCCGGACAAGGATCTGGGGACCCCCTACGACGACCTCGTGGTGGGCTGGCGCGAGCGCTCGTACCGGCTCGGTGTGTCCGACGCCCGGCTTGGCGCCGTCGTCCGGCGGTCGCGTGCCACCGGGCCCGAACCGGTCGCCAGGGGTGAGTCCGACGCCCGCCTCGAGGACCGCTGGGCCGAGCGAGCGCTCGGCGAGCAGGGCGTTGCCGCCCGGGACGGCACGTGCCGGCGAGGCGATCTCATTCGGGCGCGCTGTGCGTCCTTGCCGTCTGGTGCACCGGTCACCGAGGTCGAGCGCGACGTGGGAGCGCTCCTGGCCGAGGGACGCGTCATCCCGGTCCCGACGACCTCCCGCCCGTTCGGCCGGGTCCTCAAGAACACCTCTGGACGGGGGATCCCGGGAGGTGTCGTCGAGCCGGTGTACACGACTCCTGCGGTTCTCGAGATCCACGAAAGTCTCACGAGGCTCGTACGCGACCACCCGGAGACAGTTGAGCTCCTCGCCTATCGCCCCGGTCGGAGGCTTCCGGCGCTCGACGCGATCGGCGGGCTCTCGTCCAGCCCGTGCGCGCCTGTCGTCGCGGTCGCGCCCGGACGCCAGGCCGCGGCCTCGTTCGAGTCGGTCACCGGCATCGAGACGGCGGCGGTCGCCGACGTGCCGCCGGGTTGCGCCAGGACCGGCGTCGTCGTAGTGGCCGAGGCGCAACGCATGGGGCCATGGGAGCTCTCGTCGGTCGTCGGGTCGTCGTTGGCCGGAGGAGGCCGGGTGATCCTGTTCGCCCCATCGGCGGGGCTCGACGCCCGATTCGGCACGGCCGCGGTCCTTGCGCCCGACCTCGCTTTGTTCGCGCCCGGTGCTAGCTCTGATGTGCCAAGCGTCCCTGGGCGCGGGCTGGTTGCGCCGGAAAGCCATTGTTTTGCTGGTCGCGAGGTCCTCGTCGTCGCTGACGGCCCCGCCGCGCGCGAAGCACTGCTGACGACATGGCAGCGGGGCCGAGCGTCGGGGCAACGGCCGCTTGTCGTCGCGAGCGACGACGCGGTCGTCGCCTCGTTGCGTGCCTCGGTCCGCGACGCCGGTGGCTCACCCGACGAGGTAGTCGAGGCGCGCCGGCTGGCGAGCCGGCTGGCGGGGTGGCGTACAGGCTCAGACCCGTGTGGCCAGCTCGTTGTGCTGGGCTCGCTGCCGAACGGTGTCACGGATCTCGCGCCCGGAGAATGTGTCCATGTCGCGATCGTCTCGCCACAGTGCTCAGTGGCCGAGCGGCTCGGCCGAGCAGCAGAGGTTGCCCGGCCGCGATACCTCGTCTCCGAGCTCGGGGCGACTCGGTCGAGCGGTTCGGATCGCTCGGCATGGCGCGACGGAGCGACGGCGATCGAGGCCTTCCGCCGCCGCTGGTCGATCGACGACCAAGAGCACGCCGTCGGCGATCGAACCACGCTGCGATCCCTCGGGCTTGCTGCCGCCGGCGACGTGGCAGAGACGAGGCTCAAGCTTCGCAACGCCGTCCGCACGATCGAACGGCCGGTGCCGGCGGTGGGTCGCCGCACGCCGGAGGCGCCGGGCCGGGCTCGCTGAGGGGCATCACGCCTCCCGGCTCGCGTCGCGTGACCTGCTCTGGTCCTGCGGCGAGTGGGAACGCAGTGCGGACTGATCAGTGCAAGCCGACTGTCCGGTCGCGACCTGCCGTGACCGCCCGGACCGGGGCAGGGGACATGACCACACCGTGCCGCTTCAGAGCGCGCGCTCGGCCGTCGGTGACCGCTTCGCGCCACGGTGAGCTCGAGTACCACGGCGTCATCTGAAGGAAACCAGGCTCGGCGCCCTCGACGCCGAGCACGCATCCAGGATGCCCCCGGGCGATGGCGTCGACAGGAAGGATGCGGTCCTTGCGCATCGACACGGTCCGGGTCGTGCCCTTCCCAAAGGCGCGCAGCCCGTTGCGGCGTGGCCCGCGGGTGACCGAGATCGTGGGCACCTCGTGCTCGCCGGCGAGGAGAGAGACGGCCTCGAGGGTCCGAGTGTCGCCGATGCCCGGAAACACGATCTTTGTCCCGAACAACGACAGGAACCCGTCCGCCTCGCGGTCCCACCGCGCCCGGGCCTGAGCAAGGTCCTGCAGGCAGGCCAGCGTCACGACACCTTGACTGCCACCCTCCGCAACGAGCGTCGGGAGGTCGTGGAGGGGCGCGATGTTCGCCAATTCGTCGAGCACGAGAAGAAGGGGAGGCCCTGAAGGTGCCCGAGCCGCTCGAGTCCAGGCATCGCCGCCATCGGCGGACCCCGCCACGATCGCGGTCAGCGAGCGGTGATAGACGGCCGAGCGCACTTCGCGGAGCAGTCCTGCGACGAGAGGAGCGGCGAGTCTTTGATGATCGCTGCCGGCGCAGACATACAGCGTCGCCCGGCTGCCCACGAGCTCGGCCGCATCGAGCATCCGGCCTTGTGCCGAGGCGAGAGCGGCATCGGTCCGATAACCGGCGAGCACACCTGAGGCCGTGGACCATATCCCGCTTTGTTCCCGCCCTTCGGTGGCGACGATGCCCTCCAGGAGATCGAGTGCCCGATCGGCACCGTGACGCGCGAGCGAGGCCCGCGCCTCGTCGGGATCGTGGCGGTTGACGGCGGCAAGCACGTCTTGGACCGGCCGTTGCTCGAGCGCTCCTGCATGGAAGACGGCGGCGAGGAGCGCCCCTGCTCGTTCGCTCCAGTGCGATGCTTCGCCTCGATCGGATCCTGGGCGCGCGGCCCGAACCATGGACTCGGCGACGAGGACCGCTCCGTCCCAGGTGCCTGCGAGAGCGAGTGGCGACCAGCCAACCGGTTCTACTCCTGGCGGACAAGGCACCGAGCCGCTGGGGTCGAAGAGCAGTACAGGGCCGACACGGGACCGGGCCGCCCAGGTCGAGGCAAGGACGTCGGCCTTGGTGGAGGCTGCGATCACCGGGCCGCAAGCCGCGAGAACGTTCGGAACTACGACGGCGGCCGTCTTTCCCGAACGTGGTGGCCCCAACAAGAGCACGCCGTCCTGCGGGCGGGCGAACACAGGGGCGCTTCGAGCCCCGAGCGAGGACCCTAGATAGATGCCATGGCCGTAGAGCTGCGATGTGGCGAGAGCCAAAGCTAGAGGATCAACGGGTGGCCCGGTCATGTCTGAGTCGTAGCCGCGGCGCCTACCAACCGACATCATGGTCGCCCGGCACACCGCACACGGCGAGAGGGTCGTGACGTTCGGCCCGACTTGTTCTGGCAGCGCGCAGGCATAACGAGATCGCGGTCAGCCCCGCAGGGGCGAAGCGGCGCAGGCGGCGCAGTCGGAGCGTTTGTGGAGAATTCGCTCGCACGAGGGCCTCGCGCGGGCGGCAACGGGGAAATGACAGGATTTCGAGGGTCGCCCGAGCACCGGAAGGAACCGGCGCGCTCGCTCAGCTCGCGGGCCCCGCAACAGCCTCCAAACGGTAATGTCGGACTGAAATCCCTTATATTTCCTCGCATAAGTCGCTCTCTCCGATGACGGCGACTCTGGCCATCGGCCCGGAACAGGCCGTAGAATAAAGGGGTAGAGCGCCCGCGTTCCGAGAATGCTTGATTTCCGCGGGAAAATCACCTTGTATTGCTGGAGGTCGGACAATATGCCAGGAGGCGAAATTGAACAGGACAGAACTCGTCGGCGAGGTCAGTGAACTCGTAGGGCTGACGAAGAATCAAGCCGAAAAGAGCTTGGAGGCGTTCGAGTACGTGGTCAAGTCGGCACTTCGCCGCAACGAGACGGTTCGGATCACGGGCTTCGGAACATTCAAGGTCCGTGACCGTGCCGCGCGCCGTGGCCGTAACCCGCAGACAGGAGCTCCCGTGAAGATCAAGGCATCCAAGGGCATTGGTTTTGCAGCAGGTGCAGGGCTGAAGGCGGACTTGAACTCGCGCAGCGCGTTGAAAAAGCCGGTACCTGCGGCGCCCGCGGCCGCTGCCAAGGCCGCTCCGGCAAAGAAGGCTGTGCCGGTCAAGAAGGCTGTGCCGGCAAAGAAGGCTGTGCCGGTCAAGAAGGCTGTGCTTGTCAAGAAGGCTGTGATTGTCAAGAAGGCGCCTGTTGTGAAGGCTCCGGCCAAGAAGGCACCGGCGAAGAAGGCCCCGGCGAAGAAGGCCCTGGCCAAGAAGGCTGCTCGTTAGGAACTTCGAAGGCCTTTGACAAGGCAGTTATCGACAAGGCCTCGCGGCGCGTTCGTGCCGCGAGGCCTTGTCGCGGTTGGAGAGCCTGCGGGCGTCCTCAGAGATCGTCGATGCGCTTGAAGGCTTCGGCCGCGGCAAAGCCACCTTGACGCCCGTTCTCGGCGAGCCGGTCCGTGACACGGCGTTTGAACTCCAGGACTTCGGGGTGTTCGTCGTCCTCGACCGCATTCGTCTCGGCGATGCCCATCGTCGAACGCAACTGGCTCCGGTGTTCCAAGAGGGCGGCGAGCTTCGCCTCGACAAAGTGCGTCACGTCCTCGAGATGATCAGGCTCGTCCGCTTCGAACAAGAGCAAGGTCTTCGGCCGGTGGGGCAAGGCGTCGAGCTCAGGGAAGAACAGAGGGTCGCGCGCGGCGACGATAGCGTCGGTCACGAGGAAGCCTGCATTGCGGTGGTCCGGATGCAGGCGGTACCGCTTCCAAGGGTCATGACCGAGGATGACCTCGGGCCTGATCTTGCGAATGCAGGCTGCGACCTCGAAACGCTGGCGGAGGCCCGACTCGAGCTCGCCGTCGGGCCAGCCGAGAAAGATCACCTCGCCCTTGCCTCCGAGCGCTACTGAGGCAGCTCGCTGTTCCTTGCGACGCGTGACGACGAGCTCGGCCGGGTCGTGTGCAGGATCCCAGGTCCCTTTGGACCCGTCGGTACAGACGAGGTGGAAGATCTCGCAGCCGTTGGCCGCCCATTTGGCGAGCGTGCCGCCGCAGCCGAATTCGACGTCGTCAGGGTGCGCGGCGACAGCAAGCGCCCGGCTTGGGACTGCCAAGTTGGATTCCATGGGCTCAGGTTGTCACGTTGAGGAGTGCCAAGTCCTCAGGTAGATCGATGTCGAGGCCGAGTCGGCGGTCGTAGACGATCTGGCAAGGCAGACCGAGCCGGGCCGCTTCTGTGCGATGGCGTTCGAAGCTCCCCGCTCCATAGGCAAAACAGAACCCCGCGCCGGTTGGCACCACTGCCACATTGGTCCCGTCGCGGCGCCGATCAGGCACGAGTGTCACCGAGCCTTGCACGCCGAGTGCCGCCAGTCCGGCGGCGAGAGGAAGGTCCGCATGGGCGACGCACGCGAGATCGACGCCTTCGCCGGCGAGCTGGGCGACACCTGTCATGACCGCCGCCGACAGCCCGAGGCCCGGAGTCCAGGCCACGCGGGCGCCGTGGTCGACCGCCCACGTTGCGACATCCTCGTCATCGCACACCACCAGGACCGGAAGGGGAGCGGCAGCAGCGATCACCCGCGAAGCCAGCTCACGGGCGAGCGCCTCGCGGCCGCGTGCATCGAGCACTGTTGCGAGTCGCAGCTTCGCGGCACGAAACGACTTCACAGGGACGAGCACGGCTTGTGCCCGGGCGGGTCTAAGGCCCGTCGGACAACCTCACCGTTGCGATTCTGTACGGCCCGAGCTCGAAGGACCCTTCGAAACTGGCGACATGGCGACCGCGCAAGTCGACGAGCTGTCCGCGAGGCGATGCCCCCGGCGCCCAAGGGCTGCCGGCGCCTCCGTTGCCCGCAATAACGGCGACATCGGTCGGGATGCCACCGGGGTTGAACACCCGGACCTCGAGCGCACCGCCGGCGACACGCCGGACAGCGCTCACCTCCGCACCGGTCACCGAGAGCATCGAGGCCTCGAGCGGAAGCCGGCCTCCGCCCAGGCTTGCCACGACGGGCAGGTCACCGAACGCGGCGTCGGCGAGTGCGTAACCGTCCCCGACGCCGACGCCGACGGCCACCGCGTATCGCATCGTGTGAGGCCCCTGCAGCTGCGGGCCTTCGAGATGGTCGACCGGCCCGGCCGGCAGAGGGCGGTTGAGCATCGTGAGTCGGGAAAGCATGCCGGTCGCCCTGAGCAAGGTCAGCGCCAGGCCGTGCGCCGCCAGAGCGCCCCCTTCGCCAGGTTCGGCGAGGTCGACGAGCTCGTACTCGCACAGCCCTTCGTGGCAGACAGTCAGCCCGCCGGCGCGCACAAAGCGTCGGGAGGGATAGGTCGCGAGAGCCCGCTCGCTCGGTCCGCCTTCGGCGAGGAGGCCACGCTGCACCACAGCGAAGGCGCACTCTGCGATCGAGTGGTCGGCCGGCTCGGGCAGCGGGAACCACGCCCTGAGCCGATGGTCCCGGCAGACGTTGTCGAAGCTCGTCGTGACACGGACTGTTGCCTCGCCGGCCCGGACGTCGATCAGGGAGCTGACGACGACCTCTTGCTCGCCGGTCCGCGTGCGCCGGCCTTCGTCGATCCTCTCGGGCCAGCGGTACATCCGTTCGACCACGGCCACGGCCCGTACGGGACCGGACTCGATCAGGGACAAATTGGCCCACACCGGTGTGTCGATGACGAGGTCGTGCTCGGGGGGTGAGTAGTTGTAGGTGTCGCCGAAGTCTCCGGAGTCGATCAGGCGGTTGAAACCTGGCACGCCATTTATGTCAAAGGTGCCGTCGGTAGGCGAGAGCGTCACCGCCACGAGCGAGTTGGCGAGCACAAGCCGGCCGTCGGCCCCTTCGGTGGCGGCGACCGGGTCACGCAGCGGCTGGGGTTGCCAGGCCTTCCAGCCGAAGCTGGGGATGTCCTCCACGCGGGCCAGCACTCGCCGGGACGACGCCTGGTCGAGCTTCACCCTGACCTGAGCGTCGGGCCGCAGAGCGAACCGGGCGAGCAAGTCGTTCTTTATCTGTTCGACTTGCAACTCGTTCGTGCGCTCCGGGCGGACGCGGACGACGACGTCGATGCCCGTGTCGTCCTCCTCGACCTCGACCCCGGCGAGGTAGGCACCCTCGCCCAGCTGGTCCTGTCCGCCGAACTGGGACAGGACACCGCGCACCTCGGTCGTGGTCAGCACGACGTCGGCCGCGAGCCCGAACCGCTCGTCGAGGATCTGCGCGCCCTCGATCGGTCCTTCCCCGCCGACGATCAGCTCGACGACTCCCGAACGAGGCCGGGAGGACGGGTTCACGGCAACGTGGCAAGGCTGCGACAACGATGAGGCGAGGCGGGCGAGGGCGCGCTCGGTGACACCCTCGGCGATCCGCGTCGCCTCGGCGTAGCGGTGGAGCACGGCGGCGGCGACCTCGTCGTGCGAGCAGGCACAGATCGAGTCGTGAGCCGAGTTCCGCACCAGCTCGCGCCAAGCGATGCGGAGCATCACCTCCGGGTACCGGTCGGGTGCGAGGAGCAGAGCCGCCAACGGTTCTGCGAGCCGCTCGAGGGCCCGCTCGGCGCGGGCGGCGGCCTGCTTGACGTCCACACGGTTCGACGCGACGCCCATCAACACGTTCGCCCGGGCACCTGAACGGAGCTCGCCCTGCCAGCTCGGCAGGCCGGAGCGAGGAGCCCCGGCGAGTGCCTCGGGCAGCGAGGAGATCACGATCTCGAAACGGTCCTGGATGGAGTTGGCCTCCGCCACGACCCGGCCGAGCCACGGCTGAGGCTCTTGATGATCCCCTCCGTTGGGGAACAAGAGCGCTGCGTCAGGCCTGATCAGGAAGCCCGAGCTTTCCTGAGCGAAAGCTTCGATACGCCGCACGAGAGCGTTTGCGTCGTCGCCCACGGACGCACCGGCCGAGTAGCCGCCGGGAAGGTACTCGGCCCTCACCGTCGAGCCGTCGGGCGAAGCCCACCAAAAGGCGGTCTTGTCGACGACCGACGGCACGCCGCGCCACACGACGGCATCGGCAAAGCCGGCCTCGTTCAGCAGCTGGGGCATCTGGCCCACGTGGCCGAACATGTCGGGGAGGTAGCCCACCTCCATGGCGCCCCCGAACGCGGCCGCGCGCTCGAGGCCGAGCTGCAAATTGCGCACGATCGTCTCGCCGGAGACGAGGAATTCGTCCATGAGGACGTACCAGGGGCCAAAGGTGATCCGTCCCGAAGCCGCGAGGCGCCGAAGACGGCCCTCGTTCTCGGGACGAGCCTCGAGGTAGTCGTCCACAGCCGCCATCTGGCCGTCGAACAGATAGTGCGCATACGACGGGTCGGACTCCATGAGCACGAGCAGCTTGTCCACGAGGTCGACGAGACGGAGCTGGAAGGTCCGGAACGGCGCGTACCACTCGCGGTCCCAGTGCGTGTGGGGGACGACGTTGACCCTGCGGCGGGCGGAGCTGGGGTGGTCGGCCTCCTGCGACGCCCCGCGATCGTCTGTCCTGGCAGCCATGTCGTGCAGGCTACGCCTCGGAAACCTTGCCGCAGGGGCCGGTGTCGTAGCCGGCGATCGCCGCCAGCTGGGCGGGGAGCTCACTGCCGGCGAGCACGTCCAGAAGGGCGCGGATCTCCTGTGTGCCGAGCAGCGAGCGCGGGATGTGGAGCTCGCAGATCTCCTCCTGCCATGGCAGGAAACCAAGTCCGTACGCCAAAGCGGCCGGCTCGCTTGCGACCCCGATGTCGCCCAAGCCGGCCGCGATCGAGGACGCCACGAGCAGGTGGGCGCCACAGGCGGTGTCATAGCCGGGGAGCGTGGTCGGCTCAGCGCCGAGCGCGCCGAGTGCCTCGTCGAGCAGCCTGCGGGCCTCCGAGCCCGGCTCGCGGTTGACGAGACGAAGGCCGAGCTCGAGGGCGTCCGCAAGGCAGTGCACAGATCCGGCGTGCTCGGAAGAGACGACGAGGCCTTCGCGCCAGGCGGCGAAGCCGACGACCTCGTGCTCTTCGGGGCGCCGCTGCTGTTCTGAGGCACGGCGGTGGACGGCTGCTGCGTGTACCGTGCCGGCCTCGAGCAGCCGGTGCCCGGCCGTGTTGTTGCAGGCCCACCACACGAGGCCCGTCGGCGGTCGGTGGCGTTCGAGGGGCCCGGCCAAGAGGGCGAGTGCAGGATCGCAACCGGCGACCGCGACGCTCGGGCGCAAGGTGGCAATTGGCTGGGTGGCGATGAGCGATCCGGCAGCCTCGGCCTGCGTGCTGGTCGCGTGGGCGAGGGCGGGCCGAAAGCCCGGAACGAAGCCGTAGTCGCCGACGAGAGGAAACGCGACCGGAGCACCGTCGATCTCCGACAGCAACAGGCGCGCTGATGCGAGTGCGGGAGCGGCGAGCCGTGCATCGAGGGCCGGGAGCTCCGGTGTCGCGCCGAATAGGTCCTCGACGCTGGTACCGAGCGCTGCAGCGAGCGCGAGCGCGACCTCGAGCGAGGGCGACCAGCGGCCCGACTCGATCCCCGAGATCGACTGGCGCGTCACGCCGGCCATGTCGGCCATCGCGCCCTGGGACAAGCCCCGCGCGAGACGTGCAAGTCGGAAGCGCTCGTCGACCCTGTGGTTGCCGGTCGTCATCAGCCCATATTCGTATCAGGGCGCCACGACCGGTGGGTCGAGTGCCGTGAGGGTGCACTCGGTGCCGGCGCCCAGTGGCTGGTCGAGATGGATGGTGAACTGTTCTCCGGAACGCTCGGCCACCGTGCATTCGTATCGCGGCCCGTATGGGCGCGTTGACAAGATGGTCCCGGTGAGGACGACGCCGCGTTCTGGCGCAACGCCGGGGACGATCCGATCGGGGTGGATCGCGAACCACCTGTCTGCTGCCGAGGGCGCCGGGACAAAGCCCCCATAGCCGACCAGCTCCGCCACGCGGCGACTGAGGGGGGAGAGCACCACTTGGTGCGCCCCACCCAGTTGCAGCAGCCTGCCGCCGTCGATGATCCCGAGCTGATCGCCGAAGGCCTGCGCCTCGGTGAGGTCGTGGGTTACGAGGATCCCTGCTGCGTCGCGCTCGATGGAGGTCTCGATCATGAGGAGGCGTAGCGCCTCACGTGCCGCGACGTCGACAGCCGACAAGGGCTCGTCGAGCAGCAGCACGCGAAACGGGCTCGCGAGCGCCCGCCCGAGCGCCACGCGCTGACGCTGGCCACCGGACAAAGCGGCGCCGCGCGCCCGGGCCAGAGCGGTGAGCCCGAGGCGTTCCAGCAGCTCCGCGACACGGCCTCGGGTGGGGGAGCGGCGGATCCCGTACGCCACGTTCTGCTCGACTGTGAGGTGGGGGAACAGCGTCGTGGGTTGGCGCACGAGGGCGACCTGCCTGTCGCGAGGCTCCAGTGCCGCCTCGCCTTTGGCCCTGCCGGCGACGAGCTTGCCGTCGATGCGGACCTTGCCGCTGCTCAGGCGGGTGAGGCCTGCGATCGACTCGAGGATCGTCGTCTTGCCCGCCCCCGAGATGCCGAAGATCGCGAGACGTTCGCCGGCTTCGAGCCCGAAGCCGGCCTGGACTGTGAGCTGTCTGCGCTCCACCTCCAAGTCGACCTCGAGCAGTGATGCGGGCGCGGTGTTCACGGTGCCTCGGTCCCGGCGACGCGCGAGCGTGTCCGCGCACTCCACAGATAGGCGAGCACTGGGAGGGGGAGCGCCGCGACTACGAGCAGCAGCGCGAAGGGAAGCGCGCCGGAGAGGCTGAACTCCTGGAAGGCTATGAAGATCTGGTTCGGAAGCCCGCGGGGGTAATAGGCGATGATGACTACGGCCCCGAAAGCGCCCATCGCGCGCGCCCAAGCGGTCGCGAGGCCGGTCGCCAGCCCGGGAGCAGCGAGGGGAAGGGTGATACGGCGGAAGGCTTGCAACGGGCGGTCACCGAGCAAGGTGGCGTCCTGTTCGATGCGGGGGTCAACCGACGCGAAAGCCGCGTGGGCGCCGAGCACATAGAAGGGAGCAGCCTCGTAGAACTCGGCGACGATGAGCGCGAAGAACGTGTTCACCCCCGTCAAGTGGATGTCGGCCAGGAGAGTGCCCAGCGTTCCCTCAGGGCCGATGAGGAAGATGAGCAGCAGCCCGATCACGAGCGGCGGCATCATGAGCGGGAGGAGGATGCCGAGCTCGACGAGGCGTGCCAGCGGCAGGCGGCCGCGGGCGAGCAGGTAGGCGAGCGGCGTGCCCAGCAGCACCATGGCGCCGAGGGCGATCGCGCTCGCTCCGAGCGACACCCAGAGCGGGTCGAGGGCTCCGGGCGGCCCCAGGGCCGCCCGGATGGAATGGAACGAGAGGTGCTGGATCAGCACGGCGAAGGGCCCGAGCAGCGCCAGCCAGATGACGAGCGCGCCCAGCAGCGCCAGCGCCGTCGAACCTCGGGCGACGACGCGGCCGGCCGTGGGGAACCCCGGTACCACCCCGGCCGCGGCCAAACTGCCTGCCGGGGTGGTGGTTCTCATCAGGACGAGGTTGTACCACCCGAGGCGGTGAACGCGCTCAGCACATCGCTGGGCAACGTGGCCGCCGCCGTGTCGGCGCTGGTGGCACCGATGTAGACCTCCGGAGTGAGCGGGTAGCCGCCCTTCTTCAGCTGGGCGCGCCCTGCTCCCGAGACAATCCATGCGACAAAGGCGTCGTCCGCGGCCTGGTCGGTCGCCGACGGAGCGCTCTTGGCGTTCGCAGGCAGCACAAGGGTGATGTTCAAGGTGATCAGGTCGCCCTGGTCGACGGTTCCGCCCGTGAGCCTGATGCTGACCTTCCCGTAGTTGGCGTTATCGGCGGGGATCGCGAAGTTCAAGCTCTGCGGCAGCGTGATGTAGTGCAAGTGGTACTGGATCGCCTGGGTCAGATAGGCGCTCGTGGCGTCGAACTCACCGGCCTGGAGGTCTGTGATGAGCGAGTCCTCGTCGACCATCTGCGCCGGCAACCCGAAGGGAGTGGACTTGCTGACGCCGAGCACCGTCGTTGCGGGGTCGTAGGACAGGTGGAGCGTGGACTGGGCGAGCTCCATCATCAAGATGAAGTAGACGCCTTGAGGGTCGGCGTTCGGGTCGGTGCGCCCGACACGGATCCCAGGTGAGCTGAGCAGTGTGAACAAAGACGCGAACGATGCCTTGTGATCAGCGATGGCGTTGAACTCCGGCGCGAACTTGCTCTGAGGGTCGTATGCCACCACGAGCGGGTCGGTTGCGAGCTGGATGACGAACTTCGACCTGCCCACCGGCCAGAGCCGCTTGATGTTCTTCTTGCCGACCGACATGAAGACTCCGGGCGAGATCTCCTTCGAGATGATCTCCGAGGCGAGCGTGCCCGAGCCTGCCGCGCGGCCCTGAAAGCTGTCACCGGTCGCGGCCTCGAATTTCGGGCCGAGGTCCGTGGCGGCCCACAACTCGAGAGAGCCGGCGTAGGCGACACTGGCGGTTCCGTGTGTCGTCGACTTGGCCGTGGTGGATGCTGCCGAGGTGCCGCCGACGGAGACGGCCAACCCGAGAACAGCCAGGAAGGCGACTGCCGCGACGCGGAAACGTGATGAGTCTGAGAAGTTCACGTCCGCAAGCATAACTAACTATTCGCAAGTAACGCTCGTCAGCAGCAAGATGTCCACGCCGGCCGCGCACCGGGAGCTACCGTCATGCGCGTGAGTGCTTCGGCCGGGCCGGACAAAGAACCGGCGTGACCTCGGGACGCGCTCCGAACCTCAAACTCGAGCGCGACCTGCTCGCCGCGGGCAGTGTCGTCGTCGCCGGATGCGACGAAGTGGGCCGCGGCTCGCTCGGAGGGCCAGTCTCGGTTGGACTGGTCGTCGTCGATGCCACGACACGCCGGCCCCCCGCCGGCCTGCGAGACAGCAAGCTCCTTGCACCTGCAGTGCGCGAGTCCCTCGTCCCAAGGATCGAGTCCTGGTCGTGTTGCTGGGCGATCGGGCACGCGAGCGCCGCCGAGATAGATGAGATCGGGATCTTGCGAGCACTTCGCCTGGCGGGCGAGCGGGCGCTCGTCCATCTTCGGGTCCGCCCGGATCTCGTCCTGCTCGACGGCAACTAC
>Ga0187849_1000695_pt1 | contig 42708 bp, 41 predicted proteins | sample June2016WEW_4_10_2_FD_132412 | JGI IMG/M metagenome (GOLD analysis project Ga0187849, IMG submission 132412) | Peatland microbial communities from SPRUCE experiment site at the Marcell Experimental Forest, Minnesota, USA - June2016WEW_4_100 | ecosystem: Environmental > Terrestrial > Soil >... | reverse complement strand
CCAGACCGATGTGCCGCTGGTGGCGCCAATGGCGTACAGCTTCTTGTCCATCGAAGCTACGTAGACCGTGCTGCCGTCGAACGTCGGTGTGGACCAGATCTTGGCGCCGGTGCAGAATGGGTTGAAGCGCTGGTCTCCGGTGGCGACGGCGAATGCATGGAGGCACTGGTCGGCCGAACCGATGTAGACGGTGTCGTCGCTCGTCTCCGGCCCGCCGACGATGTGACTTCCCACCGGCTGCGACCACTTCTGGCTGCCGTCGGCCAGGCTCAAGGCATAAAGATTGCCGTCGTAGCCACCGAGCAACGCCAGTCCCTGCGATATTGCGGGCGTGCCGTAGATTGCCTTCAGTGCCGTCTTGGAGTTGTTCCCTGGGAAGGTCCACTGCCGGGAGCCGCTGCTCAGATCGGCGGCGGCCAGTGTCTGGTGGTTGGGCTCCGCGAGGAGGGTGCTGTTGGTGATGAGAGGGCTCGCCCAGCCCTGCGGGTTGGTTATGCGCGAGCAAGCCGTCAGAACGAGGACAAGGGGCAGGAAAAGAAGGGCCAGCGTCAGGGCCCTCACGCTACGCGATGTCTGAATCTCACTCCTCCGGTAAGTCCCGCTCAACAGCAGGGCGTTGTTTCACGTGAAACAGCGCTTACTGCGGCACCGGGTCGTAGCCGCCCTTTTGGAAGGGATGGCAGCGACCCAGGCGACGGACCGTCAGCCAGCCGCCCTTGAGCAGGCCGTGACGGGCTATCGCCTCGTAGCCGTATTCCGAGCACGTCGGCAGGAATCGACAGGATGGTGGCCGGTAAGGCGAAAGCCATCGCTGATAAACCCTGATTGCGCCCAGCGCCAGTCTTTTCATGCTTCGACGATCCCCTTTTGCACCTCGTTCAACGTCGACTTGGACGCGATGCCTGCGCGCTCCAGCAGCGACGCCAGCGACAGCCGTAGCTCCCAGTACGTCGCCTCTGCCGCTGACCTGCGGGCGATCACCACAACGTCCCAGCCGTTCGCCAGCGACAGCGAGCGCACCGCTTCCCGCAGGCGGCGTCGCACCCTGTTTCGTACTACCGCTTTGCCGACGGCGCGCGACGTTACGAAGCCATAGCGATTGTGGGGCAGACCGTTGGCCCGCGGCCGTATCGCCAGCAGCCTGTTGGAGAAGGCCTGGCCTTCTCGATAGGCAACGGCGAAATCGCTGCTCTTCCTGAGACGCTGTTCCCTTCGCATCTGGCCCCGGCCAAGGCCTGGGCCGCGCTCTAGACCGTCAGCCGGTAGCGGCCCTTGGCGCGGCGTGCGCGTAGCACGAGGCGTCCGCCGCGGGTGCTCATGCGGGCAAGAAATCCGTGGACTCGTTTCCGCGGAATACGTTTCGGCTGGTAGGTGCGTTTAGGCACTTCACTTCCTTCCAGTTGTGCTTCCGAACACAATGATAGATTAGCGGCTTGGGGGTGTCAATCGTCGTTGGGGGAACGGCGAAGGTGCCGCTCAGCGGGGTAGGGAGGGCCGCGGCGCCCCTTCGTACAGATAACGGTAGACGGCCAGGTTCTGCATGACCAGCCGCACGTACAGATTCGCCTCGCCGACGTCCACCTGCTCGAGGAAGAGGTCGACATCACCGCCGGCGGCATCGGCCCAGCCTTGCGCCGCGCCGGGGCCGGCGTTATAGGCGGCCAGCGCGAAGTAGAGGTTGCCGTTGAACTCGGCGAGCTGCTGCTGAAGGTAGTGGGCGCCGAAGCTGATGCTCACGACGGGCCGCAGAAGGTCATCGCCGGCGAAGTTGCTCATCCCCATGTCAGTGGCGATCTCTTGTCCCGTCGATGGAATGACCTGCGTGAGGCCGGTAGCGCCCGCGCCTGAGCCGGCCAGCGGGTCGAAGAAGCTCTCCTGGCGGATCAGCGCCAGCATTACGTCCGGCGACACACCCTCCGCCTGCTGGGCGTCCTGAAGCAGCGACATGTAGTCGCGCGGATAGGCCAGTCTCAGCAGATCCTTCGGCGCGACGGCCTGCTCATCCGGCGAAAGCGACTCCAGGACAAGCTGCGCGCTCCGCGACGACATCTCCGTGGAGCCCAGACGGTCGTAAGCCTGCGCGAGCGCCCAGAGCGTCATCGGATCGCCGGCGTTCGCCCACATCATGTCGCGCAACTCCGCCGCCGCCGAGCGGGGAAACCCGACGGTGCTAAGCTCCTGCGATTCCGCCCAGCGCGGATCGAGCCAGACCTTCCAGAGCGGGACCGGCGCCTTGCCGCTTATCGACGCTAGCCAGGAAGTGGCGTCGGTGGCCGCTTCAGCGACGGCGGGCACTGGGGTCGCCTTCTTATCGCTGGAGAGGAGTTGGGCCGCTCGGAGGCCGTAGTAGTCGAGAGGGTGGTTCTGGACGAGCTGTGCGAGGTGCGTTCGGGCGCCAGCCGCGTCGCCGGCGGCCTGCTCCGCCTTCGCGGCCCAGTAGAGGGCATGCGATGCTGTTTCCGCGTCTGACGTTGCGGAGGCGAAGTCGCTCCAGGCGGTGGCGGCGTCCGCGTAGCGCTTCTGCTCGTAGAGGACCAGCCCATGGCGGAATGCGGCGTCGTCCGCCCATGTCGACGGGGGAGTCATAGCCAGGATGCGGCTGTAGTCCTGATCCGCCTCGTCCCAGCGCGACTGTTTCTCCAGGATGAGGCCGCTCCACCAGAGGGCGTCGTCTGCCAGATCGCCGGTTGGGTCGAGATCGAGTGATTTCGCGTATTCGTCCAGCGCGGCGTTCGGGTCGCCCAGCCGCTCGTCGAGGGCGGCGATGTAGTAGTGCGCCGCAGCCGCCCGCGAGCCCGTCGGTTCGGCGGCAAGATAGCGCTGGAACGCTTGCATCGCCTCGTCGTTCTCGAAGTGGCGGTAATGGACCAGCGCCTCGGCGTAGGGATCGACCGCGATACCAGCCTGCGACAACTCGGTGAGTGCGTCCGACGCGGCGGAAGTGCCTGGGTACTGCGTTACGACCTGCTGCAGGTCCACCTGCCAGCCGTCTTCGCCGAGCTGCTGCTCCAGCACACCGGTTCGCTCCAGCGCCAACGCCTGGTCGGACGAGTCGCTCTCCTCGCCCAGGCGCGCATACCAGTTGAGCGCCGCGCCGGTCGCGGCCGCCGCTTCGAGCTCCTGCGCCATGGCGAGGAGTATGCCCGAACGGAGGCTGGCCGGCAGCACTTTGAGGGCGGCTTCCTCCTCCCGCTGGGCTTCATCGAAGCGGTTCAGCTTGACCAGGAGGTCCGCCATCTCCGACTCGGCGTTGGCGGAGGCGACGCCCCCCTGGTCAACGTAGCTGCCGTAGGCGGCGAGGGCCTGCTCGGTCTGTCCCAGCCCGACGAGGGCCTCCGCCAGCAAGAACTCCGCGTCACCGCCGTGGCCGCCGGCGCTCTGGTAGGCCAGCACCTGCTCCTGGGCAGCCTGGTAGTCGTTATTGGCGAGATAGCGGCGGGCCAGCGCCAGACGCGCCGTCTGCCGGTCGGCGTCAGTGCCGTTGGCTAGAACGTCCTCGTACGCCGCTATCGCCTCGTCGTACTGACCGTTGCGCTCGTAGCTCTGAGCAAGACCCAGGTTGGCGGGTGCGGGCGTCGCCGTGGCTGGCGAGTCGTCCCTGGCCGCGGGCGTCGAAGCGGTACTTCCGACGATGCCGCAGGCGCAGATGAGGGTCGTGGCGACGATAAGCAGCGTCGAGCGGCACAGACGCTGAACAGGGGAGCGGTTCTCTGGTATGATAGCTTTGGTCATCCGGCGCGGCCTTCCCGGCCAGAGGCTGCCTGCTGCGGGACGCGTTGATGGCTGTTGGGGTCAATGGTACTATTCGCGGACGGCGCCGTCAAAGCCGCGGACGGGGACGATGATATACGACGGGCGCGTGTGGGACTTAACGGCCCGGCGCGCGACGAACCGCGATTCAGATAGGGAGGTTGAGACATCGGAGAGGAATCTTCCTGGCAGGGACGGCCGGTCTGGGCCGAGATAGACCTGGACGCGCTGGAGCACAACGCCCGCCAGCTCAAGCGACAGGCCGGCGGCGCGCTGCTGATGGCGGTGGTCAAGGCAAATGCCTACGGCCACGGCGCCGTCCCGGTGGCGAAGGCCGTGCTGGCAGCCGGCGCCGACCGCCTGGGCGTCGTCTGCGTCGACGAAGGCGAAGAGTTGCGTCGTGCCGGTATCGACGCTCCGATCCTGGTCATGGGGCACACGCCGACCGCTCAGGCCGAGCGGGTAGTCAGCCTCTCGCTTACCCCCAGCGTCGGCAACCGGCCGTTCGCCGAAGCGCTGTCGGAAGCGGCGATTTCGGCCGGCGTGACTTTGCCCGTGCACCTCAAGCTCGAGACAGGGCTGAATCGCTATGGCCTCCCGCCCGAGCAGCTGTTGCCCCTGGCGGAATCGATCCGACACTTACCGGGCCTCGACGTTGAGGGGCTATGGACGCACTTCGCGACGGGTGACGAGACGGACAAGAGCTACGTTCTGCGTCAGTTCAGCGTCTTCAGCGAGGTCGCAGGCCGGCTGCCCTGGATCCGCCTGCTCCACGTGGCCAACACGGCGACGGTTCTCGATATGCCGGAGCTCTCGCTGGGCATGGTGCGCGTCGGAATCGGCATCTACGGCTGCTACCCATCGTCGGAGGTGGCGCGCGATCTTGGCCTGCGGCCGGTGCTCTCGCTGAAGAGCCGCGTGGCTCGGCTGCGACGCATCGATGCGGCTGCCAGCGTCGGCTACGGCTGCACCTGGACGGCGGCGCGACCCAGCGTTGTGGCGCTCGTCATGGCCGGCTACGGCGATGGGCTGCGGCGCGCGCTGTCGAACAAGGGCAGCATGCTCATTCGCGGGCGTCGCGCGCCGATAGTGGGGCGTATCGCTATGGACATGTGCGTAGCCGATGTCACAGACATCCCTTACGTCGCGATCGATGACGAGGTGGTTCTAATAGGCCGCCAGCGCGAGGAGGTGATCGCAGCGGAGGAGGTGGCGCAGCTCTGCGATACGATAAGCTACGAAATGTTCACGGGCATTACGGCGCGCGTACCGCGGCTCTACCTTCGCGACGGGCGGACCGTCGCCGTGCAGACACTGGTGGAGGCAGCCTCGCAGGAGACGCGGGTCGTCGCCGCCGAGGAAGCTTGACGTGAGGATCGTATCGGCGGAACCTGAAGCTGTGAAGCTAAGCTTTGATGCGATGAAAGGGAAGGAATCGGCGCTGGCCGTTCTTCTGCCGTTTGCTATCAGCGCCGGCCACCTGCAGTTGTGGGCGCTGGCGGCCGCGGTTGCGGCGGCGTTCCTGGCTTATCTCGCCTACCTCTTACGACGCGCTCTCGGCCTGGTCCAGCCTCCGCCGCCTGAAGAGGACAAACCTCACTAGACCGCCCCGCGTCAGATTCGGATTCGACTACTCGTCTTCCTCTTCTTCCTCTTCGCCCTCTTCTTCCGCAGCCATCTCCGCGGCCCGTGGCAGTAGCACCTCCAGCGTCGTTTCACGGTGCCGCCGCGGCCCGGGCAGCGCTTCGATGGTCTTGATCAGCGCCGGTAGCTCCTCCAACGTTTTCTTGTCGCTTCCGTCGAGCAGCAGGATCGAGACACCGGCGTCGCGCAGGCACTCCAAGTCGGCGCTCTCGACCGGCAGATCCACGGGCAGGAGCAACGGCTTGCGCGCAAGGGCGGCGATGCGACGCAGATCGAGCTGCATCTTGAGAGTGAGCGGACCTTTCCAGTCGGGCAGAAGGATGGCGTCGAGAGCGACCGACTCCAGCACGCGCAGATAGGTGTCGTCCGAGCCGTCTTTCAGCGCTAGCACGTAGCCGAGCTTGTCTTCCAGGAGCGCCGTCGCCGGTGTGGATTCCGCCTCGAAGACGATGAAGTCCACGGACGCCGCAATCAGCGTCTTCGTGTCTGCCGCTTCGATGCGCTGGGGCCAGACGCCCAGCGGCGTCTCGTCCGCCGACTTCACCGCAGCTTCGACGTCGCCCGGGTTCGCGTCCTTCAGAATTACGACGCCGGCGCCCGCGGCAACCGCCTGCGCCACCTTGCCCGCACTGTCGAGGAGAAGCGCCGCCAGCAGCGGGGGCGTCTTCGCCGGTCTCACCGCCCGGAAACCGATGGGCGCTGCATCCGGGCGCATCGTCTTACGTATACTGTCGCCAAGCTTGCTCATAGTTGTCCCTTCCAGGCTGAAAGTACTGAACGGGATGATATCTGCGCCGAAGAGCCTCTGTCAATTCAACTATAGCGTATCGGGGCGTCGGCGTGTCGCGCCCGCGGCTACAGCAACGGCCGCCCCACTCAGAACGAGAGGAGCGGCCGCTGGATTGACGGCGAAAAGCCTACGCCCTCAGCTTCCGGCAGGCCTCGACGAGTGCCGGCAGCACCTTCTTGTAGTCGTCCACGATCCCGAAGCGTGAGGACTTGAAGATTATCGCTTCCGGGTCCTTGTTGATGGCGACGATGTTCTTCGCGCCCGAGCAGCCCGCCATGTGCTGGCTGGCACCGGAGATGCCGACCGCAAAGTAGAGCGTCGGGCCGACGATCTTGCCGGTGAGACCGATCTGCTCCGAGACGGGCCGCCAGCCGTTGTCGCAGGCCGCGCGCGTGGCGCCGACCGCGCCGCCCAACGCTTTCGCCAGCTCTTCGAGCACCGCGAAGCCTTCCGCGCTGCCGATGCCGCGTCCGCCGGCGACGATCACTTCGGCGTCCTCGAGGCGGATGCCCTCCTCAGCGACCTCCTGGTGGCCGGTAATCTTATCGCGGATAGCCGCAGCGTCGATTCCGGCGTCGACCTTCGTTACCTGCCCCTGGCGCGAGTCGTCGCGGGCCAGCGGCTCCTGCGCCTTCGAGCGGATTGTGACGACAGCCGGCGAAGTGTTGAACGAGAAGTTCGCCCGCGCGTTGCCGCCGTAGCAGGGTCGCTCGGCAATAAGCTTGCCGCCTGGTGCCGAGACGCTGAGGCAGTCCATCGCCGCTGTGCTGCCCAGCCGGAAGGCCAGTCGCGGCCCCAGGTCGCGGCCCATGTCGCTCTGGCCCATCAGAATGGCGCTGGGGCTTGCCGCCGCGTTCACCTTCTCCATCGCCGCGACGAAGCCGTCGCAACTGTACTTCGCCAGCGCGGGCTCGTCGACGACGAACACATGGTCCGCTCCGTGAGCGATGAGCTCCTTGGCCAGGCCCTCGACGCCGGAGCCGATGACCGCCGCCTGTACGGGCTCGCCGTTCTGGTCAGCGAGACGGCGGGCTGCGCCCAGGACTTCCAGGCTGATGGGGGCCACCGCTCCGCCGCTTACCTCGGCTGCCACCAAGATTCCGTTAGCCATGTCAACTCTCCTTATCTATGGTAGGACAAGCCTAGATTATCTTCTGATCGCGCAGCCGCTGAGCCAGCTTCTGTGCGGCCTCGTCGGGCGTCTCGCCCTCGACGACCTCGCACTCGACCTCGCTGACGGGCTGGAAGAGCCGCTCCAGGTTGGCGCGAACGCCGCTCGAGGCGAAGCCGATGTCGCCGGCGCCCCAGACCGTGACCTGCTTGCGCGCGGCCATCATGATCTGCTGCAGCTTCGGGTATCGGGGCTCGCCCAGCTCGTTGCTGACCGTCACCAGCGCGGGCAGGGGCGCTTCCACAGTGTCATAGCCCTCCATCAGCACGCGCTCGACAACGACTTTGCCGTCCTGGATGGTGACGGCCTTCGCGAGGCTGACGCTTGCCACGCCCAGGAGCTCGGCGATGCCGTAGCCGACGACGCCGGCGTCCCAGTCGGTCGCCTGGCGGCCGCAAAGGACGAGATTGTAGTCGCCGATCTTCTCGATCGCCTTCGACAGCGCCAGCGCCGTGGTGTAGCTGTCGCCCTCGAACGCGCCGTCCGTGAGGAGGACGCCTTCATCGGCGCCCATTGCCAGGCTGTGCTTGATTACGTCGCGGGCGCCTTCCGGGCCGAGGCTAACGACCGTGACCTTGGTGTCCGCGGCGGCGTCCTTGATCCGCAGCGCCGCTTCGACTGCCAGCGCGTCGAACTGGCTTATCACAGGCGCCACTCCCGCGGCCGCAATGACCTTCTTCGCCGCCTCGTCGACCCTGAACGATGATGCCGGGGCTTCCGGGTCTGGCACCTGTTTGACGCAAGCTATGATGTGCAAAGGCATCTTTCTGCTTCCTCCTTGGTCCGCGTTCTTCTGTTGCCTGTATGCTCTGCTGGTCCCGGCTCTGCCGTGAACAGTCGTGACTAGAGACTGGCGCCTACCTCTTCGCCCTGAGCCGTGGCCGGCGGCGGTGGCCCAACTGCGCCACTAACGGCGGCTTCCAGCAGCTCGGCGACGTCCTGTGCCCGCATGCGCTTCTCTTCGTCGGGCTCCAGCGCTGGAATGCCGTCCTCGAACATCTGGATGCAGAACGGGCAGGCGGTGGCGACTATCTTGGCGCCGGTGCCCATCGCTTCCTCCGTGCGGGCGTGGTTGATGTGCCGTCCCTTGCTCTCCTCCACCCACATGTGGCCGCCACCCGCGCCGCAGCAGAACGTTGTCTTCCGCGACCGCTCCATCTCCACTACCTGCGCCTGCGGGATGCTCTCCAGGATGCGCCTGGGGGCCGAGTCGATATCGTTGTGACGCGCCAGATAGCAGGAGTCGTGGTAGACGATGGTCTCGGCGATGCCCTGCTTCGGCTGGAGCTTGCCTGCCTTTAGAAGCTGGTCGAGAAGCTCCGTGTGATGCAGCACTTCGAACTTGCCGTCGAACTGAGGGTATTCGTTGCGCATCGTGTTGTAACCGTGCGGGCAGGCGGTGACGATCTTCTTTACGTTCTTCGACTTCATGACTTCGATCGCCTGTTGCGCCTGCATCTGGAAGAGGTATTCGTTGCCCAGGCGCCTCGCCGGGTCGCCGCAGCACGTCTCTTCCTCGCCGAGGACGCCGAAGCTGACGCCGGCCTGCAGCAGCAGCCTGGCCAGCGACTGCGTGATCGGGATGTTGCGCTCGGAAAGGGAGCCGGAGCAGCCGACCCACAGCAGGTACTCCTGCGAGCCGTCGAAGAGGGGCACGTCCAACCCCTGCATCCAGTCGGATCGCGAGAACTGCGTGCCGCGCCAGGGATGGCCGCGCTGCTCGATCTGCATCAGCGTTGCCTGGGCCGTCTCCGGCATCCGCGCCTCGTCCATGACCAGGTAGCGGCGCACATCCATTATCTCCGGCACGTGCTCGATGCAGACCGGGCACCAATACATGCAAGAGCCGCAGGTCACGCAGTCCCAAATCGAATCGAATCCCATCGTGTCGACCAGGTTGAGCGGCTCGCCGGCGGTGGCGGGCTTGCCCTTCAGCAGGGAGCCAAGCGTCGGCGTCTTCGAAAGGAGGGTCATGCGGCCGTGGTGCTCGATATCCTTCGGAGAGAGCTCTTTGTCCGTGAGATAGGCGGGGCAGTTGGACTGGCAGCGTCCGCATTCGGTGCAGGTCATGAAGTCCAGCAGCGACTTCCAGTTGAAGTCCGTCACCTTGCCGACGCCGAAAGTCGCGCCCTCCTCGGCGTTCTCCATCATCGCTTCGATGTTTATGGGCTGGAGCACGCCGGTGCGCTCGCGGCTGTGGAAGAAGACGTTGAAGGCTACCGTCAGAACGTGCGAGTGCTTGGAGTACGGGAGGTAGCAGAGGAATGCGAACAGGATGGTGAGGTGCATGTACCAGAAAGTCGCGTGCAGGTCGCCGATGGCGTTGTGAGAGAGGCCCATGCCGGTCCAGATTCCGGAAACGCCGTAAGCGACGAACGACCAGGCTTCCTTCTTGGCCTCGAGGTCCAGCTCGAAGCTGTTGGCGAGGATGTCGGTGACCATCAGGAAGAAGATGAGGCCGATGATCCGCCAGGCGTCCAGGTTCAGCGTCAGGCGTTGCGGCTTGACGAAGAAGCGCTCGTAGGCGCCCATCGCCAGGCCGACCATGACGGCCACGTTGAACAGGTCCATCACCGGGCGCCAGTAGTTGAATATGCCTCCGGGCAGGTGCTGCAGGCTAAGCGGGTCGGCGACGCCGCTCAGCAGCATGTTCAGGCTGCGAATGAGCAGGACGAGGAATCCCCAGAAGATAAGCGGATGCAGAATACCGGAATACCAGTACTTCTTACGGAAAAACTTCGATTGCCCCACCATTATCAGCATGAAATCGCTGATGCGCTGCGGCAGGTGGTCGAAGCGAGGCGCGCCCTTCGCCTGAAGGAACGGGATGAGCCGCGCCGCGATCGTCAGCACAAAGAAGGCGGAGAACCCAACGATGATGAGATAGAAAAAGATGTTCCCGGGTAACTCGGTTGAAGGTGCCACTGTGTGCCTCCTCTAAGCCACAGCGCCAACACGCGACATGACCATTGGCCAATGGTATGTGCTTCTCTTCACAGTCGAACCCATCATAACGCCAGCCTCGAAAAGGAAGCAACGCCCCCTGCTGTCGGCGACCCAAGCGTGATCCGAGGGGCGAGCGAAATCGTAGCAAGCATCAAATATCAAGTCAACTGGACCGCCGCGCCGCACGCTATCGCTGTGCTATATTGGCGGCGAGGAGGCTGAGATGCGCCTCGGTCTGGAGGGCAAGACGGCCGTCGTTATGGGCTCTAGCGGAGGCGTTGGCCCCGCGTCATCGTCGATGGCGGCCAGTCGCGGTCGAACATCTAGAGGGTCCCTGCAATGACCGAGCCGGCGCTGAGCGAGCTGCTGGTCGTGGAGGTCGGCCGGCAAGTCGCGGTGCGCTATTGCGGCCTGCTTTTCCGTCGCCTCGGCGCAACCGTTCTTGTAGTCGAGCCGCCCGGCAGCGACGAGCCATCCAGCGATCTCAACGCCGGCAAGGAATCGATGACGTTGGATTTGGCCCGGCCTGAAGGCGGCGCCCTCCTTGGCCGGCTCGCTGAGCAGGCCGACGTTCTGGTCGCTGACGACTCGCTGCCCGCGGAGCTCGACTGCGCGAGGCTCAGTCGCCGGAACCCCCGGCTAATCGTGACGTGCATCTCCGGAGCGCCGCTGGACGACGCGGCGCAACGCTTCGTTGGGCTCAACGCCTTTACGGCGACGCTGCTACCGCTGATAACGATGTCGGTGCTGGGGCGCGGCCAGCGCATCGAGGTCGACGGCGCGGAGTGCCTGGCAGCGGCGGCGATGCTCGTTGGCGACGGCCAGGTGCCGCTCGAAACGCGTGAACCGGCGGCGGGCGAGTTGCCTTTCACCGTCGAAGGCGTCGTGCCGCCGGAGCCCGTCTCACCAGCGGGCCGGCACAACGACGAGATCTATTGCGAGCTCCTGGGCCTGACCGGCGACGAGCTGGCGCGCTTGAGGAGGGAAGCGATTGTCTGAGCCTTCTACGATCTACCGCTTGCCGCTTGCCGCCTACCGTGTCCTCGATCTTGGCCCTGGGGCGGCCGCAAGGTATGCGGCGCGACTCCTCGGCGACGCGGGCGCGGAGGTCATCGCCGTCGAACGGGCTGTGACGCCGCGGAGCGATGCTTTTCGACAGCTCAATCGCGACAAGCTGGGTTGCGTGCTCGACTTCGCGATGCCTCGGGGCGCGGAGCTCGTGCGCCGCCTTGCCGCCCTTTGCGACGTTGTGATCGAAGGCTTCGACGAGGCGGAGCGCGAGCGATTCGGCTTCGGCTACGAGGCCCTTCGCGCGTTACGGCCCGACGTTATCGTCACATCCGTCGCCGGAGCGAGCGCGGACGGCGCAAGCGCTACGTTTGCGGGCATAGCTGCGGGGACGGCCGCGGCTGCCGCCGTATGCGTCGCCCTGCTTCACCTCCGCGACACCGGCGAAGGACAGCACGTCGCGGTAGATGCCGCGGCCTGTGCACCCGCCTTCGCAGCACCGCTACCTTCGCGCTCGCAGATCCTCGTCGACTCCCGCCTGCGCGAACGCCGCTTCTTCGAGCCCGTCTCTCACCTCGAAGGCGGCGTTATCGAGATGCCGGCGCTTCTCTGGCGCCTGGGCATGACGCCCTGCCACGTCCGCCTGCCGGCGCCGGAGCCCGGACAGCACAATCGCTATGTGTTCGCCAGCCTGCTCGGCTTGTCCGAGGAAGAGATCGCGGAGCTAGAAGCGAAGGGGATCGTTGTGGGAGGCTGGTCCGGCTAAGCGGCCGGCTTCTCCGCTATCGCCCAGATGTGGTTCGTGAACAGCCGGTTGAGCGGCGGCAGGTAGCTGAACGGGCGAAGATAGCGGACGCTATCGAGGAGCATCAGCTCGATTGTCATCTGCCGGGACATGTAGGGAAGCTGGTTCGGTATCTCCCAGCGCTCCGTCTTGCGAATGCGGAAGCCGGCGTCCCTGAGCGAGCGCGTAAGCGCCGATTCCGTCTGCTCGTTGACGTGCACACGCAGCTCATCGTCCGTCCGCGGGTACTGCCTTCCGACCGGCAGGCTCGGCCCGATGACGTAGCTGCCGTAATGGGCGAAGTCGGCAAGGCGGCGGGCCACCAGGTGCACGCGGCGGACGTAAAGAGGGAACGTTATATCGTAGAAGACGCGGTTGGGACTCGTGTGAACGATGAGCCTTCCTCCCGGCTGCAGCACCCGGCATGTCTCGCGCAGTGCCTCCGCCAGTTCCGGCGGATACAGGTGCTCGACGATGTCGCTCATCAGGGCCACGTCGAAAGAGGCGTCGTCGAACGTCAGCGCGCGGGCGTTCATGAGGCGCACCTGCGCCCGACGTCGCACGTCGTCCGGCGCCATCGCCAGCGATTCGTTTGCTATGCGCACCGCCTCCTCAGCGTAGTCGATGCCGACAGCTTCCGCGCCGAGCATCGCCGCGTGCAGCACCATCTCGCCGCGCCCGCAGCCGACGTCGAGGACGCGCTCGCCGGGCCGTATCTTCGCAAAGCGCAGCGCCTTCTGGAAGCGGCTGCTCAGCTTGCGCCCGCCCGACTCGCGGAACTCCTTGTAACCCTCACAGGAGGCGAAGAAGTAGCGATTATCGTAGGCATCGGGGGCAACGCTTTCGCTTGGCGGCGGTCCCTCGTCTGCCCGCTCGTTCATTGCGCCGGGCCGTCTTGGAGGAAGGCCTGGATCGTCGACGCCAGCTCGTCGCGATGGAGATTGTAGTAGAAGGCGTCGGGCGCGACCACGAGCTGCGAGTTTGGGATGGCGTCGCGGAGGCGCTCGGCGGAGGCGACCGGATGGAGCTCGTCATCGGGGTGGGCGATCAGCAGCGATTCCGCCTGTATCCGCGAAAAGTCCTCCTTATCAAGCGCCGGGCCGTAGTCGATGCCGCGGATCGCTGGCACGACGGCCTGCGCGTTGAGCGAGAGCAGCCACTGCCGCATGAAGGTGAACATTAGCGGCGCCGTCTTCTTAAGGTCGGCCCAGGGCGGAATCTTGAGCACCGTCTCTACGGCCTTCTTCAGTCCCAGCCCTTCGATCAGCAGCGCGAGCCCGCCGAACAGCGCCGCGCCCGGAGCGGACTGCTGCTGTCCGACCGGCGGCGGCGATTGCAGGACGATGTTGTTCACCATCTCCGGGTGCCGGAGCGCGAAGACGAGCACCGTGCCGCCGCCCATCGAGCTGCCGCCCAGATGGGCCTGCTTGATGCCGAGGTGGTTGAACAAGCCGAGAAGGTCGGCCGCCAGCGATTCCCACTGGTAGTCGGCGGTGTTGGTCGTGAAGCCGGACTCGCCGTGGCCGCGCGCGTCATAAGTGATGACGCTGAAGTGCTGGAAGAGCGCTATCGGCACCTCGCCGAGGATGTCCGCCATGAGCATGCTGCTCAGGAGGCCGTGTGCGATGACCAGGGGCGGTCCATCGCCGCGCACCTGGTAGTGCATTTGAAAGCCGTTCACGTTTGTGAAGGGCATTTGCGGCCTCTAGAGGTGCGCGGTCAGGCCGCCGTCCACGAAAAGCGTCCGTCCGGTCAGATAGCCCGCCGAATCGGAGGCCACGTAGACGGCTAGGGGCCCTACCTCGTCCGCGCGGCCGGCCCGGCGCATGGGAATGTAGCGCAAGAGGCGATTCGTCTGAGGGTCCGGATCGCCGAGGCCCGGCGTGTCCTCCAACCAGCCCGGTGCGATGACGTTGACGGTCACGCCGGCGGCCGCCCACTCTTGCGCCAGCGCCCGCGTGAGGTTGAAGACGCCGCCCTTGACGGCGCAGTATGCCGAGCAGTTCGGTAGGCCTCTCTCGCCGAGGCCGGAAGCGACGTTGATGATCCGTCCATATCCCTGCTTCGCCATCCGAGGGCCGGCGGCGCGGCAGGCGAAAAAGACGCTGCTGAGATTGACCGCGAACACCTTCTCCCACTCGGCGTCGGAGATGTCGCCCGCCGGCTTGGCGAGGAAGAGGTCAGGACAGGTCACGAGGATGTCCAGACGCCCCATACGCCGGAACGCTTCGTCGATCGCTTCGTTCACCTGCGATGCGGATGTCGCATCTATCGACCGCGCTGCCGCGCCGCCGAGCAGACGAGCCGTCTCTTCCGCCGCTCCGTTGTCCGCGGCATCTTTCCGCGCCGACGTGACGGCGACCTCCGCGTCCGCCTCTTTCAACGCCAGGGCAATGGCGCGTCCAACGCTGGACTCTGCGCCGATAACCAGGGCTTTCTTTCCTGTCAGATCGAATCCTTCAACCGGCATGTTTCTCCTCCAAGCGTGCTGCGCGCAATCATAGCATAAGGCCTATTTCGGGCCAATCGGCGACCGACCATAACCGAACGATCGGGTCCGTAGGGTTGGTGCTGTGCGGGATGGCCAGACGGCGTGGGCCTAGACTTCGCGGTACTCGCCCTCGACGGTGCCTTCTTCCGGAGGCGCCTGGCCTTCCCCTTCGCCACCCGGCGGGGGCTGCTGGCCGCCGTCCTGCCCGTAGGCTGCCGCGCCGATCTTTTGCATCGACTCCGACAGCTCGTTCACGGCCGTGCGTATCTGCTCAACCGTGCCGGAAGGCAGGACCTGTCGCAAGGCCGCGATCTTCGCCTCGACTTCGCTCTTGATGTCCGCGGGGATGCGCTCCCCCTGATCGCGCAGGATCTTCTCGGCGTTGTAGGCCATGCTGTCGGCCGTGTTCCGCGTCTCGATCTCCTCGCGGCGGCGGCGGTCCTCTTCGGCGTGCGACTCCGCCTCGTGCTGGAGCTTCTCGACCTCCTCTTTGCTGAGGCCGGAGCCGGCGGTGATGGTTATCTTCTGTTCGCGGCCGGTCGCCTTGTCGCGCGCCGAGACGTTGAGGATGCCGTTGGCGTCGATGTCGAACGTCACTTCGATCTGCGGGACGCCGCGCGGCGCCGGCAGGATGCCGTCGAGCATGAACCGCCCTAGCGACTTGTTGTCCGCCGCCAGCGCGCGTTCGCCCTGAAGGACGTGGATCTCCACGCTCGGCTGGCTATCGGCCGCAGTGCTGAACGTCTGGCTCTTGCTCGTAGGAATCGTCGTGTTGCGTTGGATGAGGGGCGTCATCACGCCGCCGAGCGTCTCGATGCCGAGCGTAAGGGGCGTCACGTCCAGCAGCAGGACGTCGTGGACCTCGCCCTTGAGCACACCGGCCTGGATTGCCGCGCCGACGGCGACGACCTCGTCCGGGTTGACGCCCTTGTGCGCCTCCTTGCCGAAGAGCTGCCGCACCGTCTCCTGCACCATGGGCATGCGCGTCTGTCCGCCGACCAGGACGACCTCGTCAACCTGCGACGCCGTGATGCCGGCGTCCGACAGCGCCTGCTTGCACGGCCCCAGCGTGCTCTCCACCAGGTCCCCCACGAGCTGCTCCAGCTTGGCGCGCGTGAGCATGATGTTCATGTGCTTGGGACCGGAGGCATCGGCGGTGATGAAGGGAAGATTGATGTCCGTCTGGAGGACGGAGGAGAGCTCCACCTTTGCCTTCTCGGCGGCCTCCTTCAGACGCTGCAGCGCCATGCGGTCCTGCTTCAGGTCGATTCCCTGGTCGCGGCGGAACTCGTCGCACAGCCAGTCGATGACGCGCTGGTCGAAGTCGTCGCCGCCGAGGTGCGTGTTGCCGCTGGTTGACTTGACCTGGAACGTCCCTTCGCCGATCTCCAGGATCGAGATGTCGAACGTGCCGCCGCCGAGGTCGTAGACCGCGATCGTCTCTTCCGCCTTCTTGTCGAGACCGTAGGCTAGCGAAGCGGCGGTCGGCTCGTTGATGATGCGTAGCACCTCCATGCCGGCGATCTTGCCGGCGTCCTTCGTGGCCTGGCGCTGGCTGTCGTTGAAGTACGCCGGGACAGTGATGACCGCTTCCGTCACCGGTTCGCCGAGGTAAGCCTCCGCGTCGGTCTTCAGCTTCTGGAGGATCATCGCGGAGATCTCCGCCGGTGAGTAGTCGCGGCCGCCCATCATGACGTGGGCGTCGTTGTTGGGGCCCTGCGCAATCTTGTAGGCGAGCAGCGTCTTGTCGCGTTCCACCTCCGCGTCGTCGAACTTGCGGCCCATGAGGCGCTTGATGGAGTAGATCGTATTGTCGGGGTTGGTGATGGCCTGGCGCTTCGCCACCGTTCCGACGAGCCGCTCTCCCGACTTGCTGACGGCGACGACCGACGGCGTGGTGCGCCCGCCCTCCGAGTTCGGGATGACGGTGGGCTCGCCCGCCTCGATGACGGCGACGCAGCTGTTGGTGGTGCCGAGGTCGATTCCGATTACCTTTGCCATGACGGTTCCCTCCGGTCTGGAGATGTGCCTAGTTCAATAATACCGCGCAATTGCTTGCGTAGGGACAGGCCTCGTGCCCGCCCCAGAGTTTTGTCTCAGCCCTCTGCGGCTCCGCTCGATCGCGACGGCTTCCCGCGGCCAACAACGACCATCGCCGGACGCAGCACGCGGTCGCCGAGCATATAGCCCTTCTGCACCTCGGCCACCACCTTTCCGTCCTCGCCTTCGCCGAACATCGTCGCCTCGTGGTAGCGCGGGTCGAAGTCTTGGCCCTCCGTCTGGATCTCCTTCACGCCGCTCGCCTCCAGCACGGCCAGGAACTTGCGATAGATCAGGCGGATGCCGTCGACCCAGGTCAGCCCAGCGAGATGCGCCTCGACGCTCTGGAGGGCGCGCTCCAGGTCGTCAAGGATCGGCAGGATGTTGATGATAAGCGACGCGTTGGCGAACAGCGCTACCTCCTGGCGCTCCTGCTCCGTGCGACGCTTATAGTTCTGAAAGTCGGCGGCCGCGCGTTGCCAGCTCGCCAGGCAGCTTTCCGCCTTCTTCTTCTCTTCCTCGAGCTGCGTCCTCAGCGTCGCTACGTCCTCCGGAGGCGCGGACGCGGGATGTTCGCCGTGGTGCTTGCCACCCGTGGAACTGCGCTTGTCGACGTGAGACGGATGCTGGTTATCTTGCTCTTGCTCGGACATCCTTGCCCCCGCGCCTTTAGGCCGGCGCTCAGCCCCGGGCGACGAGATCGCCCATTAGCAGTGAGAGGTAACGTACGGTGGGAATGACGCGCGAATAGGCCATCCGCGTCGGGCCCAGGACGGCCAGCACGCCGACGGCCGTGCCCGGCACCCCGTAGCGGGTGAGCACGACACTGCAGCGGCGCATCACGTCCTCACGGTTCTCCTCGCCGATGACGACGGTCACGTCCTCGTCGGCGAGGTTGTCGAAAGGTATCGCCCGCATCAGGTTGCCCTCTTCGAGAACGCAGACGAGGTCGATGACGTCCTCCGTCTGCGAGAACTCCGGTTGGCTGAGGACGTTTCGCAGCCCCTCCAGGTAGGCCCGGTCGTACAGCGCCTGGTCCTCTTCGTCCGTCCGGGGCGCCGTAGCGACCGCGGCGTTGCGGACGCTCTCCGCCAGCACCGTCGCCGCGATTCGCGCCCGCTCCGCCAGCAACTCGGCGCGACCGGAGGCCGCCCTGGCCGCCGTCTGCAGGCGCCGCTGGATCGACTGCTTCGCATACCAGGGCAGGTCCTCTTCTTCCATGAGGCTTTCGACGTAGAATCGGTAGCCTCTATCGGAAGGCACGCGGCCGGAGGAAGTGTGAGGGTGCGTGATGTAGCCTTCCTCTTCCAGTCTGGCCATCTCGCTACGCACGGTTGCCGGAGAGATGGGAAGCGCGTACTTGCGGACGATGGTCTCGGAACCTACCGGCAGAGCTGTGTTTACGTATTCACTTACGATGTGGCCCAGAATGCGGGCCCGTCTTTCCACCAACACTGCCGAGCTGCTTTCAAGCAATTGTCAGATCACGGGGTAATTGTAGTCGAACCGAGGCTCCTTCCTCCTCCAACCGGCCTCCCTGCACGAGTTTAGTAAACCATCGGCTCCCTTGACCTGTCAAGTGCTCACGCTCCTGCTGACCGGCCATCTCCGTCATGCTATACTGCTGGCGATGGAACTCATCTGGCTGGGAAGCTTCTGCTTCCGCATACGCAGTCGCGAAGCGACGATACTCACCGACCCGACTCCGAAGAGCAGCGGCTACGCCACCGGCAAGGTCACCGCCGACATCGTCACCGTCAGCTCTGACCATCCCGGCAGCACGAACCTGTCGGCCGTCAGCGGCTCGCCTCTGGTCATCTGGGGTCCCGGCGAGTACGAGAGCGCGCAGGTCCTTATCACCGGCGTCGCTACGGAACGAGGCCGCGACGGCGAAAAAGGCCCGACAAACACGTCCTACGTCATCGAGACGGAGAACCTGCGCGTCTGCCACCTGGGGCGGATCCAGCACGTGCCGACGTCAGACGAGGTCGAGGAGATGAGCAACATCGACCTGCTTCTGGTGCCGGTCGGCGGCGGCTGCGCGCTCGATGCCGCGCAGGCGGAGGAGACGATCACGCTCCTGGAGCCGAAGCTGATTGTGCCGATGCACTACGCCACGTCCGCTTCCACGGAGAAGCTCGACCCGCTGGAGCGCTTCTTGCGCGAGAGAGGGAGTGCGGCGGCGCTGGAGCCGCAGCCGCGGCTCTCCGTGAACCACTCGTCGCTCCCTCACGAGCCGGAGGTGTTTGTCCTAGATTACAAGCGCTGACGGCGATCCCGGCGGCGTTCGGACAAACAAGAAGGCGGCCCATCCGGCCGCCTCGCTGTTTCTGACGATTCCCGCGCCTACGGCAGGTAGTCGAGCGGGTTGACGACTACCCCGTTCAGGTGCACTTCGAAGTGCAGGTGGTAGCCGGTCGAGCGCCCGGTGATCCCCACGTAGCCCAAGACGTCCCCCTGATTCACGTACTGGCCCTGGGTGACCGCGATCGACGCCATGTGGGCGTAGAGCGTCTCGAAGCCGTTCTGGTGGTTGACGACGACGTACAGGCCGTAGGAGCAGCAGGGGTCTCCACCGGCGAAGGTCACAATACCCGCGGCCGCGGCGTGGATAGGCGCACCTGCCTTGCCATACTGGTCGATGTCGATACCCAGAGGATGGGATGGGCCGAAGTAGCTGGAGATAGGGCCGTTCACGGGCCATATGAAGCCCGCCGATGAAGGCGTGGATGGCTCCGAAGGCGAATCCGGCGCTGCGCCGCCCGAACTGCCCGCCCCGGCTGGCTCGGGCGTCGGTGGCGGTGGCGGCGCCGGCATCTTGCCGTTGGGAACGAAGATGATCTGGTGTTCGGCGATGCCGTTGGCGTCTACCAGGTGATTGCCGGCGAAGCCTGTGATAGACGATACGTCCACGCCGTACTGGTCGGCGATGTCGCTCAGCGTATCACCCAGCTTCACGTCGTAGATGATCCCGTCGGACAATGGGATCCGCAGGAACTGGCCCAGAGCCAGGCTGTCCGCGCTCTCAAGGTCGGTGTTGTTCCAGAGGATGGAATCGGGAGAGATGCCGTAGCGCGTTGCCAACCCGTCGACCGTGTCGCCTGCCTGGATCGCGTAGACGACGTAGATGGGGACCGGCGTCGGCGCGGGAGTCGGCGGCATGCTGGCCGCCATCATGAGCGCGGCGTCTGTCGGAAGCGCGGTAGAGTGAAGCAGCGGCGCCGGCGTCTGCGTCTGCGTTGACTGTGCGGTGACGAGGGTCTGCGGAAGAATCGACGCCTGGAGCGCGGCATCCTCCAGTACCGGCGCAGCAGCGACCGCACTAGATACGGAAGCGCTGTCTACGCGCATGGAGACGCTCTTGGTCGGCAAACGAAGGTGCTCAGAGAAGGAAACGGTAGAGAGGAGAGCAAGCGCTACCAGGGCCAGGATGAAGAAGTGAACGCAGGGCCTGTATCGCCTGCGAAACCCGGCAGCGGTGGGAAGCTGTCGTCCCAGACTTAGTGGTCGCGACTCCAACCGGCCTTCCGGTTTGGGAGTTCGCGGGCTGAGCGTGCCTCTGATGCTCCTCGCCTCCTACTTGTTGGCCAAACTCAGAGAGCCTGCCTCCTCCACCCGGCAACCCGCAACATCCCCGAGACCTTACCAGAGGCCGTTGGCTGTTGTCAAGGGCAAAAGGGCGCAATTTACGGGCTTTTCCCGACATCGCGGCGGCGTAGGGAAGGCCTCCTACTGCAGAAGAACTCTGGTTCTCCCGCGATGTCTGGCTCTGCCACCACCACCCTCCGGGCAACCAAAGGGCCGCCATCCTGTGAGGGACCGCGGCCCGTGGCGATGTATTCGCAGGGAGGGTCTTTGGGGCTAGATCTCCTGTTTCAGCGTGGCCAGGAACTCGTCGTTGCTGCGCGTCCGCGCCAGCCTCTCCAGCAGCCTCTCCGTCGCCTCGGTGGGATTTGGCGCGTTCTGGCTGATCATCGACGTCATGCGCCGCACCAGCCAGACCTGACGCAGCGTCTCTTCGTCGAGCAGCAGCTCTTCGCGACGGGTGCCGCTGCGGTGGATGTCGATTGCCGGCCACATGCGCCGCTCGGCCAGGCGGCGGTCGAGGTGGATCTCCATGTTGCCGGTGCCCTTGAACTCTTCGTAGATCACCTCGTCCATGCGGCTGCCGGTGTCGACCAGGCAGGTGCCGATAATCGTGAGGCTGCCGCTCTCTTCCGTGTTGCGGGCCGCGCCGAAGAAGCGCTTCGGCGGGTGCAGGGCGATCGGGTCGATGCCGCCGGAGAGCGTTCGACCGCTCGTAGGCATCGCCAGGTTGTAGGCGCGGGTGAGACGCGTGATGCTGTCCAGCAGGACGACGACATCCGTGCCGCACTCCACGAGCCTCTTCGCCCGCTCCAGTCCCATGTCGGCGACGCGCGTGTGGTCTTCTACCGGCTCGTCGAAGGTGGACGCAATCACCTCGCCGTGAACGGAGCGCCGCATGTCTGTCACTTCCTCAGGCCGCTCACCGATGAGCAGCACCATGAGATGCACGTCGCTGTAGTTGGCAGTAATGCCGTTGGCGATCGCCTTGAGCAAGAACGTCTTGCCCGCTTTCGGCGGCGAGACGATGAGGCCGCGCTGGCCTCGGCCAACGGGCGCGATAAGATTGATGACGCGCGCCGACAGCTTGTCCGGCGTCGTCTCCAGGTTGAAGAGGCGGTTAGGGAAAATGGCCGTCAGGCTCTCGAAGTAGGGACGGCCCTTTGCGACCTCGGGGTCAAGGCCGTTCACCGCTTCCACGCGAAGCAGCCCGTAGTAGCGTTCGCTGTCCTTCGGCGGCCGCACCTGGCCGGTCACGTAGTCGCCGGTGCGCAGCGCGAAGCGCCGGATCTGCGACTGCGACACGTAAACGTCGTTCAGCGAGGGCAGGAGGCTTTCGCCGCGCAGGAAGCCGTAGCCGTCGTCGACGATTTCGAGGACGCCGCCGCTGAAGATGTTCCCTTCCCGCTCCGTTTGTGCCTGGAGAAGGCGGAAGATAAGGTCCTGCTTCTTGAGTGCGCTGTAGCCGGAGATTCCAAGCTCCTTGGCGATCTCCATCAGGTCCTCGCGGGTCCTGGTCTCTAGCTCAGCGATGTTAAGTTCGCCTGCTGGCTTCATCGTTCAAACCTCGGATTAGGATTGGTATGTGGGGCCTCAAGAGAAAACACAGAGGGAAAAGTGCAGTAGTACTCGCGGCCGAATGTATGATACAGCATCTACTCGTTCTTTTCAAGCAGTAGATGTCCTACTGGGCTCACTTCCGAGTATTCCCGGGCGTCCGCCAGAAAGCGCTCGATGCCGACGTCGGTCAGGGGATGCTTCAGCATCGCCATCAGCACCGCGTAGGGCATCGTCGCGATGTGGGCGCCGGCATTAGCCGAAGCAATGACGTGCCGCGGGTGCCGCAGGCTGGCGGAGATGACCTGCGAGGGCAGCCGGTAGCGGTCCAGCAGCGCGACGCTGTCCCGCACGACTTCCATGCCGTCGTGGCCGGCGTCGTCCAGCCGCCCGACGAAGGGGCTGATGTACGTCGCGCCGGCCAGAGCCGCCAGCAGCGCCTGGTTGACGGAGAAGATGAGTGTCATGTTGACTTTGATGCTTTCCTGCGCCAGCTTCGCGGTCGCCTCCAGGCCCGCGGCGTCGATCGGGATCTTGACGACGACGTCCGGATGCCAGCCGGCTACCTCCCGCGCCTCGGCGATGATTCCCGGGACGTCGCGGGCAATGCATTCGGCGGAGACGGGCCCGTGCACCGTCTCGCATATCTCGACTACTCGTTCCCTGTAGGTGACGCCGCGCTCCTTCGCCATGAGCGTCGGATTCGTCGTGACGCCGGAGACGACGCCCAGCTTGACCGCCTCGCGCACCTCGTCGATATTCGCCGTGTCAAGGAATATGCGCATTTCTCACTTCCCTCGATACTCAACTACAGACGCTCGGCCTCGAAATCGAGGAGACGTTCTTGTGCCGGGACCAGGAATGCCGGTGGTTATCGGTCAGACGCCTCTGATGCCGAACTTCCGACCGGCATCTCTGACGTTGGATGGAAATGCACCCCTGCCCCCGCCGCCTCCAGCGCCCGCTGCTTCACCGCGCCGATGAAATCGCGGAAGAGCGGATGCGGCCGATCCGGGCGAGAGCGGAACTCCGGGTGGAACTGCGTGCCCACCATGAACGGATGGCCGGCGATCTCACTGATCTCCACGAGGGTGCCGTCGGGAGAAAGGCCGCTCACGACCAGACCCGCCTGCGACAGCGCCTCGCGGAACGCCATGTTGAACTCGTAGCGGTGCCGATGCCGTTCGCTGATCTCGTCCGTGCCGTAGGCCGCGCGCGCCTTCGTGCCCGCGACCAGCCGGCAGGGGTAGCTGCCGAGCCGCATCGTGCCGCCCATCTGGCTCACGCCCGTCTGCTCTTCGAGGAGGCTGATCACGGGATAGGGCGTCTTCGGGTCGAATTCCGTGGAGTTCGGCGTCTCGTCGTGAAAGGCTTTGCGCGCCGCTTCGACGACCATCACTTGCATGCCCAGGCAGAGGCCCAGGTACGGCAGCTCCTGCTCGCGGGCATAGCTTGCCGCCTTGATCTTGCCCTCGATGCCGCGCTCGCCGAAGCCACCCGGCACGACGACACCCTGCACGTGCTGGAGCGCCGCCTCGCCGCCGACCGTCTCGAGCGTCTGCGAGTGCACCCACTCGATGTCCACTGCCACGTCGTGGTAGATGCCGGCGTGGATGAGCGACTCCTTGACCGAAAGATAGGCGTCCGGCAGCTCGATGTACTTTCCGACGATCGCCACGGTCACCCTGTTCGCGGGATGCAGCAGCCGGTCGACCAATTCCCGCCATTCCTTGAGGTCGCGGCCGCCCGCGGGAAGCGAGAGGCGTTCGATGACGAGATCACCCAGTCCCGCCTCTTCGAGAACGATCGGCACCTGGTAGATGCTGGACATCGTTCGAAGCGGAATGACGGCGCGCTTTTCGACATCGCAGAAGAGGGCGATCTTGTCCTTCAGGTCCTGCGACACCGAGAAGTCGCTGCGGCAGACGATGACGTCGGGCTGGACGCCGGCGCTTCGGAGCTCGCGGACGCTGTGCTGTGTCGGCTTCGTCTTTATCTCGCCCGTCGCGCCGATATAGGGCAGGAGCGTCACGTGGATGGCGAGAATGTGGTCGCGTGGCTCCTCGTTGCGCATCTGTCGGATCGCCTCCAGGAACGGCTGCCCTTCGATGTCGCCCACCGTTCCGCCGACCTCGACGATGATGACGTCGGCGCCGCTCCTACGCGCTACCTCACGGATGCGGCTCTTGATCTCGCCCGTGATGTGCGGAATCGCCTGTATCGTTCCGCCGAGGAAGTCGCCGCGGCGCTCTTTCTGGATGACCGCCTGGTAGATCTGGCCCGTCGTGACGGAGCTCATTCCCGTCAGGTTCTCGTCGATGAAGCGCTCGTAGTGGCCGAGGTCGAGGTCCGTCTCCGCGCCGTCGTTCGTCACGAAGACCTCGCCATGCTGATAGGGCGACATGGTACCCGGGTCGACGTTGAGGTAAGGGTCCAGCTTCTGAATGGAGACGGAGATGTTTCGGCTCTTGAGGATGCGGCCGATGGCCGCAGTCGTGATTCCCTTGCCGACGGAACTGACCACACCGCCGGTCACGAATATGTATTTAGGCATCTATAAGATAAGCGGCCCTCGATTCGCCGGTTGGCGAACGGGAGGCGCCGCCCATCAATAATTCTATTCAGGCCCGATCACAGTGTCAAGGGATTCCGCCGGCAATGAGCGCGGGCGGTTCCTCCCGCGAGGCGGAATGTTCCAGCAACGGCGTCGGCGTTGGAAACGGCTTCGCCGCCGGCTCCCGGAAAGCCGCCATCTGCACCTCCAGCCAGCGATTGATGTCGTGGCGAGCAATTGTCTGGCGTGACGCCCGCGCCCGCTGCCGACGCTCGTCCGCGTCCATCAGCAGCGCGCGCCGCAGCGCTTCCGCCGTCCCTTCGATGTCCGCAGCCTCGACCGTCAGCGCGGCGCCGGCAAGCTCCTGCGCCGCTCCCACCGCGGTCGAAAGGATGACGACGCCGTCGCGCTCGTTCAGGATCGGCCCTTCTTTAACGACAAGGTTCATGCCGTCGGCGATTGAGTTGGCGATGAGCACGTCGTACAGGCTGAGGCCGGCCAGCGCCTGCGTCCGGTTCTGCTCGAAGAAGAGCGTTATCGGCCGCCACCGCCCGTTGCCGTGGCGCAGATTGATCTCGTCGATGAGCGCGAAGACCTCGTCCCGGTACTGGCGGTACTCGGGGATCGCCTCCCGCGTCGGCACGAGGAACGCGAGCATCTGCACCCTTCCCGCCCACTCGCGGGAACGCTCCAGAAACAGGTTGAACGCCTTAAGCGCGCCGGCGATGTTCTTGGCCGGGTCCAGCCGGTCAACGCAGACGACGGTCTTCACGTCCGGATCGCTGGCCAGCGCCTGCTGGTATGACCTGGTCTCCGGCGAGACGAGCTTTCGTCGCAGGTCGAACACGTCCACCGATATCGGATTGGCGAAGATTGCGACCGACCGCCCACCGTAGCGGACCGCCGTCTCCGCCAGGTCGACGCCCGCGCCGGGAAGGTACGTCAGGCAGGTGAGCGCGAAGTTGCGCTTTGATTCCTCCGTCTGGAACGCTACGCTGTCGTTCGCGAGCATCCCCTCGCAGATCCGCGCGACGATGCCCTCTGGAAGCGCGCGCCAAGCGTTCGGCCCCGGCCAGGGGATGTGGTTGAAGTGCTGCAGCAGCGCGTCAGGGTGCCGCATGCGGATAAACAGCGGCGCCAGATAGAGATGATAGTCATGGAGCATCACCCGGGCCGGGCCGCTCGTCGCGCCGATCTCCTCGTCGACGGCGTCGGCGAAGGCGCGGTTGACCGGCACGTAGCCTTCCTCCCAGGAGCGCGCGATCTGCTCCGGCAGGTTTGGACGGTCTTCGAGGAGATGCCAGAGCGAGTGCTGGAGGAACCAGAGGATCGGGTTGCTGAAGGTGCGATAGAAAAGATCGTATGAGTGCGAGTCTGTCGCTGCCAAACACAGGCGGTGGCCATCGCCGAATGAGAAGCGGCGCATATTGTGCGCCACCAGTTCCCTGTCCACGCCACCAACGGCGCCGACGATCCATGTCAGTTCCTGGCGCCCCAGGATGCTGGAAAGGGCGACCGCCACGCCGCCGCTCGTCGGGCGACGCGCCAAGGCAGCGCTATCGTCTCGATAGTGCTCGAATGGACCGCGATTGCTGACGATGATGAGCGGGCCCGGTCGGCCGATCCGCCGCAAAGGGGCATATGCTGGGTCCCCGGAGTTCACGTCGGCCTCCTTCCGTATGTCGCGGGGAGGATATCACCGCTTCTAGCGATACTGACACACGACCAAACCGAACGGGCCGGAAAAGGAGGGTACAAAAAGGCCGGAGGACCTTGGCTCCGGCCGTCTTGTTTGGAACCAGCCCTCTTTCAGTGGCCTACGAGGTTAGCTGTCGGGTTAGGGCTGAAAGAGACTACCCCCTCGCCCAAGGCGAGTACACCCCATGCTGCCTTCGGTTCCCCCGTCCCGCCTCTCGCCGCTGGCGAGTCGCCTCTGGCGACAGGCGAGCTAGGCCCTGTGCTCGTAAATTAGCACCGCGAGGAGCGTTTGTCAACTCTTTCACGTTCTGGGAAGCTACCGCTGGCAGGCTAGACGAGTTCGGCGAAGACGGTTTTGGCGGCGGCGATCGTGGCGTCGATCTCTTCGTCGCCGTGCGCCGACGACATGAACACCGCCTCGAACGGCGACGGCGCCAGGTAGACGCCGCGCTCCAGCATCGCGTGGAAGAAGCGGGCGTAACGAACCGTGTCCGCGCGACGGGCGCTCTCGTAGTCGGTGACCGGCGCGTCGACGAAGAAGGGCGTCCGCATCGAGCCGACACGGTTTAGCCGCAGCGAGACGCCGGCGCGGGCAGCCGCCTGTCCAATCCCTTCGACCAGCTTCGCGGAGAGCTCCTCAAGCCGCTCGTAAAAGCCCGGTGACTGCAGCTCTCGCAGCGTCGCCAGTCCAGCCGCCATCGCCAGCGGATTGCCGGAGAGCGTGCCGGCCTGGTAGACGGGTCCCAGCGGCGCCAGCATTTCCATGATATCGCGCCTGCCGCCGTAGGCTCCGACCGGCAGACCGCCGCCGATTATTTTGCCCAGGCATGTCAGGTCCGGCGCAACGCCGTAGAGCGACTGCGCGCCGCCGTAAGCGACCCTGAAGCCGGTGATCACCTCGTCGAAGACCAGCAGCGCGCCATCGCGACGCGTTATCTCGCGCAGCGACTCCAGGAAGCCCGGCTGCGGAGCGACGACGCCCATGTTGCCGGCTACCGGCTCGACAATGACCGCCGCAATCTCGCGCCCATGCCGCTGGAAAAGCCGCTCCACGCTCTGGACGTCATTGTAGCGCGCCACGAGCGTCTCCTGCGCGTAGGAGGCCGGCACGCCAGGGCTATCCGGCAGGCCGAGCGTCGCCACGCCGGAGCCGGCGCGCACGAGAAGGCCGTCGGCGTGGCCGTGGTAGCTGCCCTCGAATTTGACGATCTTGTTACGGTTGGTGAACGCGCGGGCGAGCCGCAAGGCCGACATCGTCGCCTCGCTTCCGGAGTTAACGAAGCGCACCGTCTCGATCGACGGGACGGCTTCGACGATGAGCTGCGCCAGATCGGCCTCCGCCTCCGTCGGCGCGCCGTAGCTTGTGCCGCGCTCCGCTGCGAGCCGCACCGCCTCGACGACCGCCGGATGGGCGTGCCCGAGGATGAGCGCGCCCCACGAGCAGACGTAGTCGACGTAGCGGTTGCCGTCGACGTCGTACAGGTAGGGGCCTTCACCGCGGGCGATGACGACCGGCTCGCCGCCGACGGCGCGGAAGGCGCGCACGGGGCTGTTCACGCCGCCGGTCAGGTAGCGCAGCGAGCGCTGGAACACCTCATGCGAGCGGTCGTGAGGAAGGGGCATCGGTCCTTAGATTCGACTGCGCTAGGAAAGCAAGTCCAACAAGTCGGTGAGCGAAGCGATCTCGTGGTCGGGCCGCGGCACGCCTTCCCGCAATGACGAGCCGTCGCGGTTGAGCCAGGCCACCGGCAACCCCGCGTTCTTCGCGCCGAGCACATCCGCCGACTGGCTGTCGCCGACGTAAAGCACCTCGTGGCGGGCAAAGCCGCTCGCCTCGACGAACGAGTGGAATATCTGCTCGTGCGGCTTGTAGACGCCGGCGCTCTCCGACGTGACGATGAGCTGGAACTTGACGTGCAGGCCGTTCCTCTCCAGGCACGCCGTCAGGAAGTCGTTGTCGGCGTTGGAGAGAATGCCCAGTTGGTAGCGCGACTTCAGCGCCGTGAGCACGTCGGCTGTCTCCGCGAACGCCGACGCCTCCGACAGGCCGTTTCGCACGTGGGCGTAGGCCGCGACGCCGTCGCCGCGGACGCCCAGCTCGCGGAAGCAGGCCTCAAAATGCTCTGGCCACTCCTCACTATAGGGACGGAAGTCGAGCGTCGGGCGCGCGGTGGTCCATGATGTCGCCTCGTTGCGCGGGTTCTCGCGGGCGCGCCCCTGCGAAGCCATTCGCAGCCAGATGTCCATCCACTTGTCCCAGAGCGCCTTGCCGTCGCAGGGGAGGCCCTGCTGAAGGCAGATCTCGTGATAAGTGCGGATGAACGCCTGGTCGGTGAAGTCGATCAGCGTGCCGTAGCAGTCGAAGGCCACGGCGCGAATGCCGTCAGGAGAAGGTTTGTCCATGTTTTGTCAAAAGTGGCGTCTGCGACCTACGATCTGGATTCGCGGAGCCAGCGGGCGGCGTCCTTGGCGTGATACGTAATAGTGATGTCGGCGCCGGCCCGCTTGATCGCCGTCAGCACCTCGAGCACGACGCGCTTCTCGTCGAGCCAGCCGTTCGCCGACGCCGCTTTTATCATAGCGTACTCGCCGCTGACGTTATAGGCGGCGAGCGGCAGGTCGAAACGCTGGCGGGCGCGCGCCAGGACGTCCAGGTAGGCGAGCGCCGGCTTCACCATCACGATGTCGGCGCCCTCGGCGATGTCGCTCTCGATCTCGCGCAGCGCCTCGCGGGCGTTCGCCGGGTCCATCTGGTAGCCGCAGCGGTCGCCGAACTGGGGCATCGACTCCGCAGCCTCGCGGAAGGGGCCGTAGAAGGCGGATGCGTACTTCGCGGCATAGGCCATAATCGGCGTCTGCGCGAAGCCGCCCTCGTCGAGCGCCCGGCGGATGGCGGCTACCTGGCCGTCCATCATCGCCGACGGGGCGACCATGCCGGCGCCGGCCCGGGCGTGCGAGAGCGCCGTCCTGGCGAGCAGCGGCAGCGTCGCGTCGTTATCGACGTCGCCGTCACGCACGATGCCGCAGTGGCCGTGGCTGGTGTACTCGCAGAGACAGACGTCGGTGATGACGAGGAGCTCCGGGTCGGCCTGCTTGAGAGCGCGCACCGCCTGCTGGACGATGCCGTCCGGCGCGTATGCCTCCGACGCCTGGTCATCCTTCGACGCCGGTATGCCGAAGAGAAGGACGGCGGGAATGCCGAGATCGCGTAGCTCCCGGGCCTCGCCGGGAAGCTGATCGACGGAGAGCTGCGCCTGGCCGGGCATAGACGGGATGGCGTTGCGGACGCCGCTGCCGTGCACCACGAACAGCGGGTAGACGAAGTCCCCTGGCGACAGCCTTGTCTCCCGCACGAGCCGCCTGAGCGCCTCCGTCCGTCTCAACCGCCTCAGCCTACGAATTGTGAGATTCATTTCACTCCTGGCTGAAGCACCGGCAGAAGCTGTTCCATTCCCGCGTGGACTTCGCGCGAAACTTGATCAGAGAGCGAGACTAAGCTCCATGCCATTTCCTGACAATCTTCGGCCGTCAACTGTATCACCTCTCCCACTTTCCAAACCCGTACTTCCTGCTCGAACTGCAGGGCTAGTTCTTGCCCCTTCTCCAGCCGCTGACCGACCGACACGACGGGTTGGCCGTCGGCCGTTAAGACGATCTTCTGCCATGTCACGCTGAAGACACTATTGGCGTCAACGTCCTCAGCTCCTACCTTACCATTCCGATGCATGAGACAGTTGCGCAACCTGTAAAGATCGTTGAACCATAAGAGACTCGGCAGCGCGTCGGCCTGACCGCCGACAGCAGCCAACGCCCTGTCTACGGCTATCCTAGGCCCGGACCGCACGACCTTTCGGCATCTCTCCAGGGCCGTTTGGAATTCCTCCCAAGGAAGAAGTTTCCCAGATGCGCCCTTGGCTAGCGTCGCCATGAATAGGAGCTGTGCGAAGTAGTCTTCGGCGGCAGCAATCATCGAGAGCAGCGAGTAACGGGCGCAATATGACCCAAATTCCCGCCATGTTTCGGCATCAGGGACGTCACCGAAGTTCATAAGGACCTCTGCCGAAGGCAAGGCTGTTGTGGTAGGAAGCTTCGAGAATCGTTCTGCTAACACCGCGTAGGCGGCTGATCGCTCCAGATTCGATCGAAGCACTGCTTGATGCCCTCTGAGTTGCTCGCTCAGGTTAACCCTTATGCACTTGGCCCATGTTGAAATGCCTTTGACGTCGGGCTCGAGAGCGCCAGTAGTAGTCCGTCGATGGTGTGCTCGGGTGCTTCCACGTCCACGCGCAGGCCCGCGCGACGCGCTGTCGCCGCCGTCACCGGACCGATGCAGGCGATCAGTGGCTTCTCCAACAGCGCCTTGTCGCCGTCCAGGATCTTCAGCAGGTTGCGCACCGCCGACGAACTGGCAAACGTCACGATATCCACCTCGCCGGCGCGCAGTCGGGCCATCGCTTCGGCGTCGACATCTTTCGGCACGGCGGCGCTGTACAGCGGCAACTCGTCGACCGTCGCGCCCAGCCGCTCCAGCCCGGTGACCAGCGCTCGACGGGCGCCGCGGGCCCGTGGCCAGAGCACGCGCTGCCCCATTATACCGCGCTCCGCCAGCGCCTCGACGACGCCCTCCGCCAGAAAGCGCTCCGGCACGAGGTCGGCGTGAACTCCGTGGCGGTTGAGCGCTATCGCCGTCGCGGGGCCGATGGCGCAGACGCGGGCGCGACCCAGCGCGCGGGCGTCCTTCTTGTGACGGCGCAGCTCGTCGAAGAACATGTCGACGCCGTTGGCGCTGCTGAAGACGAGCCAGTCGTATTCGCCGGCGTCGAGGCCTTCGAGTGAGCGGCGCAGCGCTTTCTGGTCGATGCGCGGGACGATCTCGATCGCGGGTAATTCTATTGGCTCCGCGCCCGCCTCGGCCAAGGCGTGCGAGAGGACTCCCGCCTGCTCAGCAGCGCGGGTCACGAGGACGCGCTTGCCGAAGAGGGGACGGTTGTCGAACCAGCGAAGCTTGTCGCGCAGGCGAACGACCGGTCCGACGATGGTGACCAGCGGCGGCTCGAGGCCGGCCTCGGCGACGCGCTTCGCCAAATCGGAAATGGTTGCCGCGATTACTGCCTGATTTGGCGTGGTTCCCCAGCGTACAACGGCGGCCGGCTCATCCGGCGATCGGCCGCATTCGGAGATAAGTCTCATGATCTCGCCCAGATTCGAGCCGCCCATCAAGATAACCAGCGTATCGGCGCTTTTCGCTACGCGCTGCCAATCTACCGCGCCTTCCGCCTTGTCGGGGTCCTTGTGTCCCGTCACCACCGTGAACGACGACGACAGGCCGCGATGCGTGACTGGAATGCCGGCGTAGGCCGTCGCCGCGATAGCCGATGACACGCCGGGGACCACCTCGAACGGAATGCCGGCGTCCGCGAGCGCCTCCGCCTCCTCGCCGCCACGTCCGAACACGAACGGGTCGCCGCCCTTGAGCCGAACCACCCGTTTGCCCTCGCGCGCCTTCGCGACGAGTAGATTGTTTATCTGCTGCTGGCTGAAGCCGGAGCCGCCTTTTTCGGATGGGTGCTTGCCGACGAATATGCGCTCCGCCTTCGCGGGGGCCAGGTCGACGAGGCGGCGGCTGACCAGGCGGTCGTAGACGACCGCCTCCGCGCGTGCCAGCGCATCGACGCCCGCGACCGTTATCAGTCCCGGGTCGCCGGGTCCCGCGCCGACAAGCCAGACACGTCCGTTCAAGGTGACAGCTCCTCGAGGATGTCTGACGCTCCTTTGGCCAGCAGGCTCTCCGCCAGCCGCTCGCCCAGCGACTCCGCGTCGTCGGGGTCGCCGCTTATCTCGCCGCGGACCGCGCGTCCGGCCGGCGGATCAACGACGAGGCCCCGCAGACGGATCTGCCCATTCTCGACGGTCGCGAACGCCGCAACCGGCACGCGACAGCCGCCGCCAAGGCGACTCAAGAACGCCCGCTCCGCCGCCGTCGCCAGCCGCGAGTCGGGGTCGTCGGCCGCGGAGGCGACCTCCCGCGCTTCAGCATCGTCGGTTCGCGTCTCGACGGCGAGGGCCCCTTGCCCGGGCGCCGGCAGCATCGCTTCCAGCGGAAGAAGCTCCGATGCGGCATCCAGCCGGCCCAATCGCGCCAGCGCCGCCGCGGCGACGATGATCGCTTCGATGTCGCCGGACTCGACCTTCTTGAGGCGCGTGTCGACGTTGCCACGTACAGGTATCGGCTCCAGGTCCGGCCGGAGGAGGAGCAACTGCGCCGCACGTCGTACGCTCCCCGTGCCGATGCGCGCTCCCTCCCCAAGCTGTGCGAGGGTGCGGCCGCCGGTGGCCACAAGCGCATCGCGCGGGTCCTCGCGCCGGGTCACTGCCGCCAGGACGAGACGATGGTGAAGCGTTGTCGGCAGGTCCTTCAGGCTGTGGACCGCGATGTCGATCTGGCCGTTGAGGAGCGCCTCTTCAAGCTCCTTCGTGAAAACGCCTTCGCCCGCGATCTCCGAGAGCGGCTGCGGACGGCGGTCGCCGGTCGTGCGGACGGCTCGCACCTCGAAGCGACAGTCCGGGCGGCTCCGCTGGAGCGTGGCGACTACCCCGTCTGTCTGTCGGCGGGCCAGCCGGCTGCCTCGCGTCCCTACGATCAGCGTCCTGCCCGTCATCACGTCAGGAGCCCGGTATCTTCTCGTCGGTGCCGAACAGCTCGCGGGCCGCCTCGATGACGGCCGGGCCGCCGGCCTTCGCCTTCAAGCGGGAGATGGGCCGGTGGAGGAGCTTCTTGACGATGGCCTCTGACAGGCTCTCGATGCGCTGCTTTTCCTCGTCCGAAAGGTCGGGCAGGCGCGCCAGCGTCTTCGCGACCTCCGCGCGACGTATTCTCTCCGCGTAGCTACGCATGGCGCTGATCGTTGGCACGACGGCGAGCGAGCGCGACCAGGCGAGGAAGCGCTTCGCCTCCTCTTCGACGATCGCCTCGACCGCCGCCGACTCCTTCTGCCGCGCCCGGCGATTCGCGTCGGCGACCGACTGCAGGTCGTCTATGTCATAGAGGTACACACCGTCGAAATCGCGCACCGCCGGCTCGACGTCCCGAGGCACGGCGATATCGATTAGCAGCAACGGCGAGCCGTCGCGCCGCGACATGACCTGGCTGACGAGCCCGCAGTCGATGACGAACGAGGGCGAACCCGAAGAAGTGATGACGATGTCCGCGCTGGCCAGCGCCTCGCCCAGTCGGTCGAGCGGCATCGCCTCGCCGGACAGCTCCGAAGCCAGTTGCTCGGCGCGCTCCAGCCGCCGGCTGACAACAAGCGTCCGCCCGACGCCGCAGTCCTGCAGGGCATGCGCCGTGAGCTTGCCCGCCTCGCCGGCGCTGATGACGAGCGCGCAGCGCGTTGAGAGGTTCCCAAACGTCTTCCGCGCCAGGGCGACAGCGGCCGCGCTCACCGATAGCCCGTGGCGGCCGATCTCCGTCTCGCTGCGGGCGCGCCGGCCGACGCGGATGGCCGAGTGGAAGAGCCGCGCCAGGAAAGGTGTCGTCGAATCGGCGTCCGTGGCGGCGATGAAGGCGGCGCGCACCTGCCCCAGTATCTCGGCCTCGCCGAGCACCTGGGACTCGATACCGGCGGTGACCCGGAAGAGGTGGCGGACGGCGTCGGCGTCCTGATAGAAGTGGAAGCGGTCGTCGAACAGCCCTTCGGGCAGCCCCTTCGCCTCCGTGAGGAAAGAGAGCATTTGCTCCGGCATGTCGCGGCCGCGCGGGGCGTCGACGTAGAGCTCCGTCCGGTTGCAGGTCGAAAGGATGACGCCGCCGCCGAACTCCAGTCGCAGCGCAGCGAGAGCGCGCTCCATCTCCTCGGCGCAGAACGCGAATCGCTCGCGCACCGCGACCGGCGCCGTCTTCTGGTTGATGGTCGCTAGATACAGCATGGCCTATTCGTCAATAACCGTAGCCGAGACTTGGAAAGTCTCGGCGGCGAATCTGTAGAATGGCGAGCATGACATTCACGTCCAACGCTCATGCCTTGAGTTGCGCCCCGGCGCCCAGCGACGCCAGCAGCCTCGCCCGCGCCTCGTCGAAGCGCCCGTCGGCGATGAGCTCCAGCAGACGGGCGTCGATGCTTCGCTGCCACGCCTCTGCCGCCACCGTGACGAAGCGCTCGCGCAGCTCGACCCGCACGTCGGCGAGAAGCTGTGCCAGCCGCTCGAAGTCCTCCGAGACGTAGGTCTCCAACTCCTGCCGCAGCCAGCGGGCCAGCGCCGGGCTGAGACCGCCTGTAGATATGGCGAGAACGACGTCGCCGCGGCGAATGACCGATGGCACGATGAAGTCGCATAGCGCCGGCTGGTCGACGACGTTTACGAAGACGCCGCTCCGGCGCGCATCCAGCGCCACCCGCTCGTTTGTCGCTGCGTCGTCCGTTGCCGCGATGACGACGGTGTATCCTTTCAGATCGCCGCTCTGATACTGCCTTGCGGTGTGCTGGATGCGCCTCTCCGCCTTGAGCCTGTCTATGCCAGGGTCGAGCTCGGAGCTGACGACGTTGACGGAAGCGCCTGCGGCCAGCAGCCCCTCGACCTTCCGCGCCGCCACCTGCCCGCCGCCCACGACAAGGCAGCGTCGCCCTTTCATCTCCAGGAACAGCGGATAGTAACCCATCGCGCTACAGCCCCGCCTGGGCTGTCGCCTCTTCCGGCGCCATGTTCAGCTCGGCGTCCGTCATGTAGCAGGCGGGGTCCTCCATCCAGAAGTCGCCGAAATAGGACTCGGCGCGCGCTCGCAGATTGCCGTTGCAAATATCGAAATAGCCGCAGCGGGCGCAGCGGCCCTTAACCCGACCGCGACGGTGCCTGAGCGCGGCAAGAACGGGGTCGCTTTCGTCCGTCCATATCTCGCTGAAAGGGCGCTCGCGGACGTTACCGAAGGTGTGACTGCCGCTGAACTGGTCGGCGTGCACGTTCCCCAGCGGGTCGATGTTGCCGATGGCGATCCCCGACTGGTTGCCGCCCTGCCAGCGCAGCATCTGGAGCACCTCGTCGCCGCGCTGCGGCTCCATCTCGCGCACAGTCTGATAGAGGTAGACGGCGTCGGTGTGGTTGTCGACGGTAAGAACGTCCTTCGTGTTGCCGCGCTGGGCGAGGTCCAGCGTTCGGGCGAAAATGAGGTCGACGGCGGCGCGCGTCTCGGCGTGCGACAAGTCGAACTTGACGATCTTGTCGCCGCGGCCGGCGTAAGCCAGGTGATAAAAGCAGACGCGCGGAATGTCCTCGCTCTCAACGATATCGAAGATGTCTTTCAGATGCGCGTAGCTGAACTGCGTGAGGGTTACGCGCAGGCCCACGCGCAGCCCGACCTCCTTGCAATTGCGGATGCCCTGCATTGCCTCCTCGAAAGCGCCGACCATGCCCCGAAAGCGATCGTGGACCGGCGGCGGCCCGTCGATGCTGACGCCGACGTACGAAACACCCAGCTTCTTCATCTCCTCTGCGACCTCGTGAATCAGCAGCGTGCCGTTTGTCGAGAGAACGCTGCGGATTCCCCGCATCTGCGCCCGCTCGACGAGCTCCGGCAGGTCGGGTCGTAGCAGGGGCTCGCCGCCGCTGAACAGGATGACCGGCACGCCGAACGCCGCGAGGTCGTCGATGACCGCCTTTGCCTCCTCCGTTGTCAGCTCGCCTTCAAAAGCGCGGTCGAAAGAGTCGCTGTAGCAATGGGCGCAGTGCAGGTTGCAGCGCCGCGTCACGTTCCAGGCGATAACCGGCTTCTTGTCCTGCGAGTAGTGCAGCAGATGCGGCGGCAACTCGCCGGAAAGCCGTCCGAAGCGCAACGCGTCGCCGGGCGTGACGGTCCCGCACAAGAGCCTTGTAACCCCTAGCATGCAGATATCCTCTGGAGAAACGTCTCCGAAAGCGAATTCGCTATCATTATTATGACATGGCCGCAGACAGGAAGTATACTGACTGGCGGAGCGGTCGGGCGGGACCCCGACCTACGCGGGATAGCGCCTGGCAGGGACAAGGCAGCCAAGCGGAAGGAGCGGCACCATGGCTGAGCAGCAAATAGGCGTCATCAACGAGTTCTTCGCCCGGATCAACGTCGCCGGCATCGAGCTCAGCGAAACGCTGCGCGTCGGCGATACCATCCATGTCAAAGGGCACACCACGGACCTGGAGCAGGCAGTGGACTCAATGCAGATCGATGGCGTGGGGGTTGAAGAGGCGAAACCGGGTCAGGCCGTGGGAATCAAGGTGAAGGACCGCGTGCGTCACGGCGACCATGTTTACAAGGTCACCTAGACGGCGTCCGGATTATTCCTCCTCTTCGCCCTCGGTCCCGTCCAGGCGGACGGCGTTCTCTATCTCCTCGGGCGTCAGGCCTTCCAGGATCTCGTCCGGCGTCTCTCCGCGACGCAGACGGCGCGTGATGGCGATGCCCGCGAGAAGGACGGCGCCGGTGGAAAGGACCGCGGCCGGTCCGGCGAGCCGGCTGTAGCGTTTCCGCAGCTCAGGGAACTTGTCCAGCGCTTTGTGTGCCAGCCCCAACGCGTCGTTGGTCAGACCGTCAGGCTGTTCGCCGATGACCGGCTGCTCCCAGATGTCGTCGTCAGGAGTTGGCTCCTTCACTTCTTCCATGTAGGTCACTATCCCTGCTCCTTCTCCCCCACTGCGTCAATCTTCTTCAGCAGGTTCGCCATGCGCACGGCGGTCATCACGGCGTCGTAACCCTTGTTGCCGTGCGCGCCGCCGGCCCGCTCGACCGCCTGCTGAAGCGTGTCCGCTGTGACGACGCCGAAGGCCACCGGCACTCCCGTCTCCAGCGCCACCCGGGCGATGCCTTCCGCAGCCTGCCCGGCTACATAGTCGAAGTGAGGCGTCTCGCCGCGGAGGACGCATCCCAGGCAGACGATCGCCTGATATCGGCCTGTTTCGGCGAAGCGCTTCGCTGTCAGCGGCAACTCGAACGAGCCCGGTACCCAGGCGACGTCGACGGCGTTATCGTCGACTGCGCATTTCGTCAGCGCTTCCCTGGCGCCGGCGAGCAGCTTCTCGGTCAGGGCCTGGTTGAACCGGGAAACGACGATGGCCAAAGACAGGCCGCTGCTTCCCGGTTCTCCCTCCAGGACTCGCGACAATCGTCACCGCCTAATACTGGCCGTCACCTTCGATTATACCCTTTGCGTCGAGGAGGTGTCCCAACTTCGTGCGCTTTGTTTCCAGATAGCGCATGTTGAAGGCGTTGGGCTCGACGATGATGGGCACGCGCTCGACGACCTTCAGGCCGTAGCCCTCCAGGCCGGCGCGCTTTTCCGGGTTGTTCGTCAGGAGCCGCATCTCGCGGATGCCGAGGTCGACCAGGATCTGCATGCCTATGCCGTAGTCGCGCCGGTCGGCCGGGAAGCCCAGGGCGTGGTTGGCCTCCACCGTGTCAAGACCTTCGTCCTGCAGAGCGTAGGCGCGCAGCTTGTTGTGGAGCCCGATGCCGCGGCCTTCCTGGCGCATGTAGAGCAGCACGCCGCGACCCTCTTCGCCGATGCGGCGCATCGCCAGTTCGATCTGCTCGCCGCAATCGCAGCGCAGGCTGCCGAACACGTCGCCGGTCACGCACTGGCTGTGCACGCGCACCAGCACCGGCTCGGGCGTCGTGACGTCGCCGATGACCATCGCCAGGTGCTCGTCGGGGTCAATCATGCTTTTGTAGGCGACGGCGCGGAAGTGGCCGTAAGGCGTCGGCAGCACCGTCTCGGTGACCCGCTCGATCAGCCGGTCTTTGCGCAATCGGTAGGTTATGAGGTCGTTGACGCTGATGATCTTCAGCCCGTGACGCGAAGCGAAGCGCTTGAGATCGGGCAGACGAGCCATCGTACCGTCCGAACGCATGATCTCGCAGCACACGCCCGCTGTGCCCAGTCCCGCCAGACGGCACAGGTCGACGGTTGCCTCTGTCTGGCCGGCGCGCACCAGGACGCCGCCTTCGCGGGCCCGCAGCGGGAACGTGTGTCCCGGCATAACCAGGTCCTCGGGGGCGCTGTCGGGATCGGCAAGCACCTGCACCGTCCGCGCTCGGTCGGCTGCTGATATACCTGTCGTTACGCCTTTGCGCGCCTCTACCGACACCGTGAAGCCGGTGCCGAAATGGGAGTCGTTGCGGCCCACCATGAGGGGGATGCGCAACTCATCGAGGCGCTCGGCGGTCATGGCGATGCAGATGAGGCCGCGGGCGTAGCGGGCCATGAAGTTGATCGCGTCGGCGTCGACGAACTGGGCCGGCAGCGTCAGGTCGCCTTCGTTCTCGCGGTCGCGGTCGTCGACGATGATGACGAACCGCCCCCGCTGGTACTCTTCAATCGCTTCCTCGATTGAGGAAAGCTCGCTCTGGGCTTTTCGAGCCACCTTCTGCCTCCCTATGCTTGTCCCCGCTCCGCTAGCAGTTGCTCCACGTAGCGGGCGATGATGTCCGTCTCCAAGTTTACCGCATCGCCGACTTTTCGGCGAGTGAGGTTCGTGTTCGCCTGCGTATAGGCGACCAGCGACACGACGAAGGAAGCAGCGTCGCGCTCCACCACCGTCAGGCTCACGCCATCGACGGCGATTGGCCCCTTGACGACTACGTAGCGCATGAGCTCAGGCGGCGCGGCGTATCGGGCCAGGATGGCGTCCGATTCCGGGGTGAACGACAGCAGTTGCCCCGTCCCTTCGACGACGCCGCGCACGAGGTGGCCGCTCAGCCGGCTGGCCAGCGTCAGCGATCGTTCTAGGTTCACCGCGTCGCCCTTCGCCAGCGCGCCCAGATCGCTGCGTCGATACGTCTCGGGCATAACGTGGAACGTGAAGCACTCCTCATTCATGTGCGCGACCGTCAGGTCGACGCCGTTGATGGCGATGCTGTCGCCCAGGTTCGTGCCCCAGAGCGTGCGCCGCGCTTCGATGATCAGTTTGCCGTCGCCGCTGTGCCTGACGACGCCCACCTCTTCGATGATGCCTGTGAACATAGCTTTGCCTCTTTCTCCAGCGCTGCGTTTGCCCCCGCCCCCCGCTGCCGCCACCGCTATCAACCGTTATCTTTCCCACCCGCCCGCCCAGGGGGCTTCTTGGGTATCTAAGGGGGCACCCCTTATACCCCGCCAGAGGGGAGGACCCCTCTGGACTCCCCTTTAGGCGGAGGTTCCTCTCGGGTAGAGCGGGCATCCTGCCCACGCGGTCATGGCCAAGCGGTCGGACGAGACGCTGACCTACGCACCCGGAGGCCGGATCGGGTAGCCTGTTACCAGCACGTCGTCGCCGAGGCGCTCCACGCTCACCTCGACCAGCCGAAGCGCCTCCGCCATGCGCTCGACGCCGCGTCCCGCGACCGCCGCCGGCGCCTCTCTGCCTCCGATGACCAGCGGCGCAATCACCGCGTGCACCTTATCGACTAGGCCGGCGTTGAAGAAGCTTCCGAGAAGCTCGCCGCCGCCCTCGACGAGCAGGCTGAGCAGTTGTCGCTCGCCCAGGACGCGCAGCAGACCCTCCAGGTCGACGCGCTCGTCGCGCTCCGGCAGGACCAGCACTTCCGCTCCGGCCTCTGCCATCTGCCGGCGCCAGGCCGCGCCGGAGGCCGACGTCGTCGTCAGCAGCGCCCGTCCCGGGCCGTCGAGAACGCGGGCAGTCACCGGCGTGCGACCGCGACTATCGGCGACGATGCGAAGCGGCTGCCGCTCGGCGTCAATGCCGCCGGGTCGCGCGGTGAGCTGCGGGTCGTCGATGAGCACCGTTCGGACGCCGACCATGAGGGCGTCGATCTTCGTACGGAGTTGGTGACTCCACTCGCGCGTCTCCGGCCCGCTCACCCAGCGCGAGTCGCCGCTCGTTGCAGCGATCTTGCCGTCCAAACTCATCGCCCACTTGGCGATGACGAAGGGAAGGCCCGTGAGACGCTGCTTGATGTACGCCTCGTTGATGCGCCGCGCCTCCGCTTCGCCCTCGCCCGCGTGGACTTCGATGCCGGCCTCTCGCAGCTCCTGTGCGCCATGGCCGCGGCCCTGCGCATCGGGGTCGTCGTGTGCGTAGTGGACTTCGCGGATGCCCGCTTCGATGATCGCCTTCGTGCAGGGCGGCGTCCGACCGAAGTGGCTGCACGGCTCCAGCGTCACGTAGAGCGTCGCGCCGCGCGCATCTGCCCCCGCCTGCTTGATAGCGACGATCTCGGCGTGCGGGCCCCCGGGCGGCTGCGTATGGCCCTTGCCGACGATGCATCCGTCCTTGACGAGCACCGCGCCGACGGCGGGATTCGGGCTCGTCGTGCCGAGCGCCTGGCGGGCGAGCTCAAGGGCGCGTGCCATGGAGTCGGTCATCATTCGCCTTCGGTTCGAGACCGTCTTGGCGGGATAGCTTCCCACTGGAAGCGCTGTCGATATTCTACCTAAGATCGGTCTTTGAAGTCCTCGTGGATGCGACTCGGCGTGGGCTCCTGTTGTCCCTGGTACTTGCTGCCCAGCCCGGGCGACCCGTACGGGCGCTCCACCGGCGTCGACAGGCGCAGGAACGATATCTGGCACACCTTCATGCCGGCGTAGAGAGCAACGGGCAGCGGCGACGCGTTCGCCAGCTCCAGCGTTAGGTTGCCGCTGAAGCCGGGGTCGACGTAGCCGGCGGTCGCGTGCACCAGCAGGCCGAGGCGCCCCAGCGAGCTGCGTCCGTCCAGGCGTGCGACGAGGTTGTCCGGCAGCGTGATCGTCTCCAGCGTGTTGGCCAGGACGAGCTGGCCCGGCACGATGACGAACGGCTTGCCCTCGTCGACGGCGACAAGCTCCGTGCAGTCGTCGCAGGGCTCGCGGACGTCGATCTGGGAGCGCGCGCCGGTTTTGAAGACGCGAAAGAGGCGGTCGAGGCGGAGGTCGACGCTGGAGGGTTGGACGGCGTCGTCGCTCAGCGGCTCGATGCGCAGCCGGCCGCTCGCCAGCTCCTCGCGGATAGACCTGTCGCTGAGAACCAACGTTCCTTCCGATCTATTTCGGATAGTCTGGAGCGGCCTTGACTTTCTCTATCTGGTCGGCGTGGTCGCGGGCGTGGACGTACACGAACGCCGCCCACTCCTTGCACGTAAGGTCGCCGAAGAACGGGTGATTCGCCGTTGCTCTTGAGTCCACGCCTTCGGGAATCGCCTTGATAGCCGCGCGCAGGTCGTCGAACGATTCCGCGACGCCGCGTCGCAGCTCCGCCAGCGTCTCGTTTCCGCCCTCGATAACGGGCGCGATGCCGCCCGCGGAAGCGTTCTCGCCGGCCATCAGCGCCGTGACCAGCCGCGCCGTCCCGCGCGTCGACTTCGCGACATGCCGGAGGATGTCCGCGATGCACCACTCGCCGGGCTCGGGACAGAACTTCGCTTGCGACTCGCTCACGCCTTCCAGCGAGCGGTCGATCCATCCCTCCGACCGGTCGATAAGCCCCAACAGGTCAGCCGAGGACTTCGACGCCTGGTGCCTCAGGTAGCCGACCACTTCCTGCCTGGTTTCGTCCGATACCGTCTCCTGGTGTTCCTGATTCTCTTGCATCTGGCGCTCGCCTCCTTCGGCCCGTCCCGCGAATCTTCATCATTCTATCACGCGACGGCCACCATCTCTCAGACCCTTTTCACTCCCGGCGATTAGCCAGTCGCTATACTAGATTTGTGGGTATCTGCCGAAGAGACGTAGATGCGAAAGGGAGGTGGAACGATGCCACGCTCAATTAAAGAAGATGTGCGTCTTGCCAGTACGCTGGGGAAGTCCGCGAAGCGCGCGCCGTCGATCTTCAAGAAGGTGCGCGAAAAAGCGATGGAAACATATCACGGCGAAGAGAACCGCATCCATCGTGTAACCACGGCGCTCAAGCGCGAGCCCGAGAAGGACGGCGACCGCGGAGTAAAGAAGGCGGAGACGACATCCGCCGCGCGTCCGAAACGGAGCACGACGACACCGTCGCGCTCGACCGGCGGCTCGCGCTCAACCGGGCGGTCGCGGAGCGGCGGCGGGTCGGCGGGCGGCCAGAACCGGCAGGGCGGTTCGCGATAAGCGCCATCAGAAGCCAGCCGAGAGAGCCATCCAACGCGGTGGCTCTCTTCGTATGTGGGCGCAACGCCGGGCATCCCGTCCGTTAACCCTTCCCCGTGAAGAACGTTGTAACAATGCGCTGAAAAACGCGCTTGCGCCCCTGTTTGGCCTTGACAATCGTGAAGGCGGCGGCTAGTCTATAGCTCCGCGCGCTTGAAGGAAAGGGAAAGAGGCGGTATGGGAGACTTCGAGCCTTCAGGCAATGCCGCAAGCTCGGGCTTCTCTTTGCTCGAACGCCAAATCACCCGACGCCGGCTGCTCGCTCTCTCTGCGATGGCCGGCGCCGCCGCTGTAACCGCCAGTTGTCTTCCGCCGGTTGAACCGGTCGACCAAAAGAAGGTCATTCCGAAAACGCACTTGGCCTGGGTCTGGCAGTTCAGCACCGATGGCACGCCGCAGCAGTTGGCCTCTGTCCTCGCGCAGTACAACCTCGGAATCATCCTCAAGACGCACAACGGCACCCGCTGGATGGGTGACTGGGACAAGTCTCCTCAGGCGGTGACCGGTCCCGCCCAGGTGCAGAACCTGGCCAACTACTTCGAGAAAAACGGCGTTCCGTTCCACACGTATTGCGTTCTGAACGGTGTTGATCCGATGACTGAGGCGCAGATGTGCGCTCAGGTCAT
>Ga0187849_1000692_pt1 | contig 42861 bp, 43 predicted proteins | sample June2016WEW_4_10_2_FD_132412 | JGI IMG/M metagenome (GOLD analysis project Ga0187849, IMG submission 132412) | Peatland microbial communities from SPRUCE experiment site at the Marcell Experimental Forest, Minnesota, USA - June2016WEW_4_100 | ecosystem: Environmental > Terrestrial > Soil >... | reverse complement strand
TGTTCGTTTCGGGCGGGTATATGGACCCGAACGTGAGAAAATGCATTACGTTGGAGACTTAGCATGATCACTTCCCTCACTCTACTCGCGCTACTCATTCTACTACTTAGTCCGCTTCGCCGGACCGGAGAACCTTTTGCCTTTCTCTTCCTATGACGCAAACTGAGACTGACTGACAACTAAAGGCCATGGGTTCTCCCCATGGCCTTTTTGCGTTTTGAAGCTTTTTTTGATTTTTAACAGCCGGCATGGACAAAGGGGAACACGATGAGCAGAAAAATACATATTTTTGACACCACGCTCAGGGATGGGGAACAGGTCCCGGGCGCTAAGCTCAACAAGAGACAAAAAATTGAAATCGCCCAGCAGCTTGCAAAGCTCAAAGTTGACGTAATTGAAGGGGGTTTCCCCTGCTCTTCTCCAGGCGATCTCCAGGCGGTCAGGGCAATTTCGCAACAGGTCGAAGGCCCGGTGATAGCGGCCCTTGCCCGCGCGGTGAAAGAGGATATCGATATGGCATGGGAGGCCGTCCGCGAGGCGCAAAGGCCGCGGATTCACGTTTTCCTTGGCTCATCGGATATTCACATACAGAAGAAACTGCGGAAAGACCGCGAAAGCGCTCTGGAGATGGCTGTGGGGGCGGTCAAATATGCAAGGAGCCTGTGCGGTGAGATCGAATTTTCCACCGAAGACGGGTCGAGGACGGATTTCGAGTTCCTGTGCCGTATTATCGAGGCGACCATTCAGGCCGGGGCAACTGTGATCAACGTTCCCGATACTGTCGGATATGCCCTGCCCGAGGAGTTCGGCCAGCTTATCCACAGAATCCGCGAGACCGTTCCTTCCATTGACCGCGCCATTCTGAGCGTCCACTGCCACAACGACCTCGGGCTGGCGGTCGCCAACAGTATCGCAGCTATTCGCAATGGAGCGGACCAGGTTGAGTGCACGATCAACGGCATCGGGGAGCGGGCTGGAAACGCATCTCTCGAGGAAATCGTAATGGTGCTCAGGACAAGGTTTGCAAACTACCAGGCGACTACAGCCATCAATCCCGGAGAGATATACCGTACGAGCCGAATGGTGAGCAGGATCATGAACATCCCTGTCCAGCCGAACAAGGCAATAGTTGGAAGCAACGCCTTTTCTCATTCTGCGGGCATTCATCAGGACGGGGTTCTCAAGGACAGGACCACATACGAGATCATGAGACCCGAGGACCTGGGGATAAAACAGCACACGATAGTGCTCACAGCCCGCTCAGGGCGAGCCGCCCTCAAGCACCGCCTCGGTGAACTCGGTTTTTCGCTCGATCCCGAAGTCTTTGAGCGCGTCTACAATCGTTTCATCGATGTTGCTGACCGGAAAAAAGAAATCGCCACCCAGGATCTTCAATCGATCGTGGAGATCGAGGTTTCCAAGGCGCCCGAAACATATAAAATGCACAGCCTGCAAATCATGAGCGGAACCAAAATGGTCCCGCTCGCCTCGGTAACTCTTGAGAGGGACGGACAACTCCATACGGACGCTGCGACTGGAAACGGTCCGGTTGACGCTGTTTTCAACGGGATAGAGCGAATCACCGGAGTTTCGGGCAAGCTTCGCGATTATGACTTGAAGGCGGTTACAATGGGCCGGGACGCACTTGGTGAGGCTATGGTAAGGGTGCAGATCGGCGATACGATCTATTCGGGTATAGGGACCAGTCCGGACGTGATAGAGGCCAGTGCCCGCGCCTATCTGAACGCTTATAATCGATACTTTGCAAACGGCGGCGCGGAGATGATCAAAAGTTGAGGTGTGGATGCCGGTGCGAGCCAGCGGAGCGTGGAGACCGGCGCCGGCTGATTGCGGGCCGGGTCGCCCCGAATCAAAGCCTGCCCCGGACTTGATCCGGGGTCAGGGGCAGACCCTCGCGGAGCAGAGTATGCTGCGTGCCGGATACCGGATACTCCGCTGAGCGAGAAGTTATTATACAGTATCCAGATTTGGCTCTATGCGATGTAAATAGCGCTGACGATTATCAGATCGTCCACTTTCTCGAAATAAGCCGCTTTGGGGAGCCATTGTTTGGTGGTAGGATGATACCATTTATACTCAATCCAGCCCTTCCCCTCTGAATTAGCCGTATCGACTATCTCTTTTATGAATTTCTTTCCGTCTGAATCCATAAGGTCAATGAAGTCCTCTCCCACGAACTTCTCGTTTACCCCATGGGCCAGCATGGTTCCCTTTGGGTTGAGCACGTAAATGTACATTTCATCCTGGATGAACATTCCGTGAGGGTTGGTAAATTCGGCAAGAGCGATCCTCTTGCCTGCGGCCCTATAAAATGATTTGGCGTTGTTCACCCAATCCCTTGCATCATTCTTGGTCCTCAAGCTCATTTTAGCCCTCCTTATGGGTGGAAACCGAAAAAGAAATTGAGAGTGAAGTTAGAAGGCGCCCTGTGATGGTCAACTTGAAACTAAGCGGACAAAATAAATCTCCTTGCGACAGGGTCAGCGTTCACATTTTTTTTGAAGATCCCAACGCAGCCAGACGATTGTGCCCGCTGACGCATAGTTCAAACTGCGCAACAGAGAGGAAGCAATGAGCGCCATGGGGGCATGAAAGCTCATGAATTAAAATGCATACTACGGAAAAATAGTCAATATCTTTTCGCCCTCGAACCGGGGTCCAAACCGAGGCGCCAGGCTTTTGCGGCGTTTGCAAAAATATTAATCAAAAGTTAAAGACCCCGGCTTCGGCAACCAGAGGTCAATTTTGGCGCCGATGGCGGGTATGTTTGCCGGGAACACTTCAGTTACCCCTGCATCTAAATCTTATCAAAGCTTGTCTTGAACAAATTGCCCGAAATGTATTAGTATAGGGTGTTGATTAAGGATTTGAGTCCGGTCAGTCGGGAAAAATGAAAACATTCGAAACCGATGCAATCGTTTTGAGCACACGCGACTATGGCGAATCGGATCGCTTGGTCACGTTCCACTCCGCCGGATTCGGGAGATTGCGCGGAATTGCCAAGGGCGCCAGGAGAAGCAGGAAAAGATTCGCCAACGTATTTGAGCCGTGCAGCCTTGTGCGCGTGGAATGCCGGGAAAGGAATTCTTTCATCTGGATCGAAGCCTGCAAACTGGTGGAACCTTATCTCCCCATGCGCGCAGACATCGAGAAATGGGCATATGCAGCGCTTTTTTCCGAAATCATTCTTGAAATGGTCCCCGAAGGGGAATCACACCTCGACCCGTTTCTTCTTCACAAGGAGACCCTGGACAGATTGGAACGGGACAAGGACCCGCAGAATGTGTTAGTATTGGCCCTGTTGCGTTTTCAGTTTTTGATGGGATATATGCCTGCCCTGGACGGCTGCGCGATTTGCCGGCGCAGGCTCAAAACCGCCAACAAATGGTTTTGGCAGGCGGCAGACGGCAAACTGGTCTGCGAAGATCATTTTTGTCCAAATACCAGCTATGTTACTTTGGATACGGGGACATTGGCGCTAATACATTATTTGCGGAAAATTCCACTTGAGAGAACATGGCGGCTTCGGATGCGCCGGGAAATGAAGGCGCCTCTTTTGATGGGCCTTCTCGACTGGTTCTGCTATCATACCAGAAAGGAAATCCAGAGCATCAAGGTGCTTGAGCAAATTTTGCCCTCATGTGGATTTTCCTGGCCGCTCAATAGAAAAGATTCGGTAAGGCAAAGGGATTCGGAAACCAACTGCTGACCCCGTCTAACCGGGAATCGGCTCTTTTGAAAAGGTTTTTTATGGAGTGGATCAGCCATTTCGAGGGAATCGCTCACAACTCCCCGTGGCTTGCAATAGTTCTTTCGTTTGCCGGAGGCGTTCTGGCGAGCTTTACCCCATGCACCTATCCCATGATGCCGATAACGGTTGCTTTTATTGGCGGGAAGGCGAACGGCAGCAGGCGCAGAGGGTTTTTGCTTTCGATCTTTTATGTCCTGGGCATGTCGATTGTTTATTCAGCTTTAGCCATTTTTGCGGCCCTTACCGGACAGTTGTTCGGCGCTCTTACCGCCAGCCTCTGGGCTTATCTGATCGTTGGCAATATTTGCCTTTTTTTCGGGCTCGTGATGCTAGATGCTGTCCCCCTTGCGCCGCCCGGTTTTCTCAATAGCCTGAGGGTGACAGAGTTTAGCGGCCACGATGTTTTCACCAGCATGATACTTGGCGGGGCATCGGCTTTAGTGGTGAGTACCTGCACCACCCCCGTTCTGGGCGTTCTTCTGGCCATGGTTGCGGCGCAGCACCAGATCGCTCTTGGGGTTGGGATGCTTTTCTCCTTTTCAATCGGGCTGGGAGCACTCGTGATAATAGTGGGTACGTTCACCGGATTGCTTACTTCGTTGCCGCGATCCGGGATATGGATGCTTCGGGTCCAGAGGGTCTTCGGAGTGCTTATGATTCTGGCGGCGGAATATTTCCTCGTAAAGAGTGGAGGGTTTTTGATATGAACTGTTTTAAACGCGGCACAGTGTTCGCGGCGCTTTTCTTTTCCTTCATTTTGTTGATAACGGTTCTAATCCGTTTACCGGCCGTCGCGGCCGATCAAAAGGAGACGGTGCCGGCTGTAGCTGCGCCTGATTTTCAGCTCCAGGACCTGAATGGAACAACCGTAACTCTGAGCCAGTTTAAAGGACAAAGGCCGGTTCTTCTCTATTTCTGGGCCACCTGGTGCCATTTCTGCCTGGCTGCGCGGCCTGCGGTAATCGAGTTGCGGAAGGCCATCGCCCAGGATGACATTGAAATACTTGCGATCAATGTAGGCAGCGGAGATTCGCTGGCCAAGGTAAAACGCTTCGAAGAAGCCGACCCTGCGCCTTACACCGTCTTATATGACCCTGATTCGAAGGTCACGCATTCCTACCGGGTGGAGGGAATACCCCATTTCGTTTTGCTGGACAAAACCGGAGCGATCAAATACGAAGGCAACCGACTGCCTTCGGATCCAATGAAATTACTCAAGTAGGCATGGGGAACAGAAAGCAGGATCAATGAAAGATGTGCTGACTGTCATCATGGCCGGAGGCAGGGGTAAGCGGCTGATGCCGCTCACCAGGGACCGATCCAAACCCGCCGTCCCTTTTGGGGGCATATACCGGCTGATCGACATACCACTGAGTAACTGCATCAATTCTCAGCTTTACAAGATTCTGATCTTTCCACAGTATAAATCACAATCCCTGGTGGACCATCTTGAAGAGGGCTGGAATATATTTTCCGGCGATCTCGGCCATTATTTGCGGGTAGTTGCCCCTCAACAGAGAACGGGAGAGCAATGGTACCGCGGGACAGCCGACTGCGTGCGCCAGAATCTGTATCTGATCGAGCATGAGATGCCCCGGCACGTTCTGATCCTTTCCGGGGACCATGTGTATAAGATGGACTATGCCGCGTTTCGGGATTATCACGAAAAAGTCCAGGCCGACGTGACCGTGGCTCTTTTGGAAGTGGACCGCTCACAAGGCTCTGAGTTCGGGATTGCTGAAGTGGACAACAATCTGAGAATCCGCGCATGGGATGAAAAGCCAAGGGAGCCAAAGCCTATTCCAGATGACCCGGAGCGGTGCCTGGCCTCGATGGGGATTTACCTGTTCAGGACCGACCTGCTCCTGGACCTGCTTCACAGCACAGACTATGACGATTTCGGAAAAGACATAATCCCCAGAGTCATAGACAAACTCAAAATCCATGCTTACCCCTACAAACGCATGAACCGGATTTCCGATTATATCCGCCAGGTGGATCCCGACGGGACCAGGAGGCTTCACCTGGTGGAATCGACCCGCGACTCGCAGTACTGGAGGGACGTTGGTACACTCGACTCCTACTGGAACGCCAACATGGATTTGACGGGCGTGGACCCCTTCTTCAATCTCTATGGGTCTCTTTGGCCTGTGAGGACCCGCCAACGCCAGTACCCGCCGGCCAAGTTCGTTTTCAACCACCCCGAGAACATGGAACCGAGGACCGGGACTGCAGTGGATTCACTGGTATCACCTGGCTGCATAATAAGCGGAGGGACCGTAAGGAGTTCGGTGCTTTCCTGGGATGTAACGGTGCGAAGCTGGGCGCAGGTTGACGAATCCGTGATTATGGACCGTGTGGAAGTGGGCCGTCACTGCAAAATCAAAAAAGCGATCATAGACAAGGAAAACGTTATCCCGTCTTACACTGAAATTGGAATAAACCCACAGGCCGACAGGGAGAGATTTACCGTGACTCCTCGGGGGATAGTTGTCGTGCCGAAAGGATATTTCAGCTCGAAATAATTCCACTCGCCGCCCCGACGACAGAGCGTTTTTCCCACCGGTTTCATGATGATCCATAGCAGGCTACGCCCATGGGCTTGGCGAAGCGGGCTGCCCAGGCCATCAATTCCGGCTCCTTTTTAAGGTACTCTTTCATCTCCTCGCCGGGCAAGGCAGGGCTGAACAAATACCCTTGCGCCGCTCCACATCCATGGTCGCGCAAAAACGAAAGTTGTTCCTCGGTCTCGACCCCCTCGGCAATAACCTCCAGATTGAGGCTGTGGGCCATTGCAATAATTGCCGTCGCAATTGCCTCATTGTCCCAGTCGCCCGGAATGTCACGAATGAATGAGCGATCTATCTTGATGATATCCAGTGGAAATCGTTTAAGGTAGGCTAGTGATGAATAGCCGGTCCCGAAGTCATCGATGGCTACCCGCACCCCCATCTGTTTAAGCTCGCGCAGTATACCGGAGGATTTCTCCATATTCTTCATAATGGCGCTCTCGGTGAGTTCGATTTCGAGCCAACAGGCATCAAGGCCCGATACTTTCAAGGCGCGCGTTATTGTCTCGACCAGTGTTTGAGACCTGAACTGAAGGCTTGATATATTGACGGCCATGCTTCTGGGAGGCAGTCCCATCTCTTGCAGGGTCTTATTATAAATGCATGCGGTGTTTAATACCCACTCACCTATGGGCACGATCAGGCTGGTCTCTTCGGCCAGCGGAATGAAATCACCGGGAGAAACAGTTCCCAGTTCGGGATGATTCCAGCGAAGCAGGGCTTCCATCCCTACGATTTTCCCCGAATTGATATCGACCAGGGGCTGATAGTGAAGCAGGAATTCCTGGCGGTCCAGCGCCTTCCTGAGCGCGTTTTCGAGCGAGAGTCTTTTGAACGATGAAGCGTTCATCGTCTCGGAGTAGAACTGGTAATTGTTCCTGCCCTGCTCTTTGGCGCTATACATCGCGGCATCGGCGTTTTTCAGCAGTGTATCGGGATCTTCACCATCCATAGGATAGACCGTGATCCCGATGCTCCCGGTCATGAATATCTCGTGGCCGGCTATGATGAAAGGTCTTGATACAGTTTCCAGGATACGTTTTGCAACCTTGGCCAAATCCTGAACATGGCTTATCTCCGCCAGCAGTATCGTAAACTCATCTCCGCCAAGCCGTGAAACGCTGTCTACGTGACGGGCCGGTTTATCGCTTTTGCGAACGCTTTCCCCTATTCGCTCGGCGACACCCTGGAGCAACAGGTCTCCGACTTTGTAGCCGAAGGTGTCATTTATACGCTTAAATCTGTCCAGATCAAGGAACAGGGTCGCAACATAACGGTCGTGACGCTGGGCCTGAGCAAGTGCCTGAACCAGATGTTCCTTGAAAGAATTACGGTTGAGCAATCCGGTAAGACTATCGTAATAAGCCAGATGGAATACGCGCTCCTCGGTCCTTTTACGCTCCGTAATGTCGCGTACTATTGCCAGGACCTCATCTTTACCGCTGCCCACAATTCGCCATTCATAATATCGTGACTCTTCGTCCACCTGGAGGTTATGTTCGAGAAACTGCATCCCGCCAAAAGTGAGCGCCGAATCGAGGTTTTTCATGATCGGCCGGGAAACCTCTTCGCTAAATACTTCGTTGATTTTCTTATACAACAGTCCGGGGCCGGAAAAGATCTGGTCGAAACCGCCCGGTTCACGCAACTCCAGGATCCGGCCATCGCTGGTGATCCGCAGCAAAAGGTCGGGCAGGGCGTCGATGAGCGCCCGGTTCTTCATCTCGCTTTTTCTGAGATCATCGCTCACGAGAGTCGACCGCCATATGTAGCGCAGGCGATGTTGAAAAATGGTCCAGTTGATCGGTTTGGTAATAAAATCAGTGGCACCCGCATCGTAGGCGCGGTTAATCGAATCTATGTCATGCAACCCCGTCATCATCACCACTGGAATGTACATGCCCTCTTCCGATCTGTTTCTTATCTCCTCGCAAACGGCAAAGCCGTCCAGCTCAGGCATGACCACGTCGAGCAGCACTATGCCGGGTTTGGAGCGCTCAAAGGCGGACAAGGCCTCGATCCCGTCCGCTGCCTCCTCGACGATGAAACCTGATTCCTCCAGCAGGTTGCATGCAATCAGCCGCGCCCCCCGGTCATCATCAACGACCAGGGCAACCGGCCTATTGTCTAGGGCAAACAAATCATCCATTAAAACCCCTTTTGAATCTCTCGCATCAGCGCTTCCTTCACCTTCCCATACTCCAACCGAATCTGGGAAATCAGCGTGCCGGCGCCATCTATGGAGTTTCCTCGGGCGATATCTTCGAGCTGCCTGCACATCGTGGCAAGAGCAGTCGCTCCGAGGCGGGCGCTGGTCGATTTCAGCGAATGCGCCACTCTGGCCATACCTTCCACATCAACCGCATCGAAAATTTCACTTAGTCTATCGAGCAGAATCGGAGAGTCATTCAAATAAATGCTTATAACCGTAGAAAGCATCCTGGGGCCATTTGGTCCCAGCGACCTTATGTTATCCAGGCTGTTGCGATCCAGGTAATTTTCAGTGACATTTTCCGGCGGTCCCGAATCCGACTGAAACCCTTGACAACTCGCCACTGAATCCCGGACAGAGATCCTGACATGCCACTTTTCCATCAAACGGGAAAGATCCAGCATCCGGAAAGGCTTGCCCAGATAGTCATCCATTCCTGCTTCGAGGCATCGGCTGCGATCCTCATCGGCGCCATGCGCCGTAAGCGCCACTATTGCAGCCATGGGCTTCCTCTGCTGCTTCTCCCTCTGTCTGATTAAGCGAGTCGCTTCCAGGCCATCCATCACGGGCATCTCGCAGTCCATGAAAACGATGTCATATCTGGTTGATTCCATTCGATCAAGCACTTCAGAGCCATTTGAGGCCACATCGACACGACATCCAAAGGCCTCCATCATAGTGCGCCCGACATACTGGTTCACGGGATTGTCTTCGGCCAGAAGCACATTATAGTTATGTATTTTCATGACAGGATTCTTGTCTCCGCAATCCAAACGAGCTCACCTCAAAAGAACAGAACCAATCCTCATAAAATAATCGGAATCCACCGAAAAACCTTGAATGCTTATCCATGCATCCAGCGAATCCGGCAACCAGAGCAACCGAACAGCACGTTCTATTGACTCTTTGTGGGAGAGTCCACGAGGGAGGGCAACAGCGCCTCCATCTGGTATCGCGGGTTGAAATCGGTCCAGGAGACCATTATCCGTACCAGGGTGCAAGCAGCGGACTTAATACTTTTTGTGACCCCCGAATATAACTGCTCGATTCCGCGCGTTCTGAAAAATGCAATCGACTGGGCCTCAAGACCTTACGGAGACAATGCCTCGGATCCTGAGCCCGTGGCGGTCATTGGAGCTTCCATCGGAATGCTTCGGAGCGCCCGCGCGCAGTACCACCTCCGGCAATCGTTCGTTTTCCTGAACATATACCCTTTAAACCAGCCGGAGGTGATGATACCAAACGCTGGGTCCAAATTTGACAAACAGAGAAATTTCAGGGATTAAAAAGGAAAAAAACTTATCCGCCTGCTTTTGATAAGGCTTGTGGAATGGACCCGTCTACTTCGCTCAATCTGAGGATTGGAAAGACGCTGCTCAGACAGTGCAGCAGCAAGAAAATGGCAGGGACCTGCGAGGCCCTGCCATTGTAAAGGCTACCCCTCGCTGTTGCACCACAGAGTCCGATATAGAAACACAACCCGGTCTACCATCAATAACGGTAAGGATAATAGGGGTAATAGTAGGGCTGATAATATGGGTTGCCAGAATTCCCATAATATGGGTAGTAAGGGTACCCATAATAGGGATAGTAATATGCCCCCAAAAAAGGGCCAACGCCCCAGCCCCAGCCTCCGCGCCAGCCTCCGTGCCACCCATAGTGTCCGCCGCGCCAGGCATAGCCGGGCGCCGCCATGCAAAGCGTCCCCAGAATCACCATCACAACCAGAGCTATTTTTAAGCTGCGAGCCAATCTCATCTCAATTACCTCCCTTCACCTTTGACTGACAATGCGGGCTGTCCCTTTCCAGCTGATTTTGACCTTCTGAACTCATTAAAATGACGAACCGCGCTGGAACATAGTTGACAGTGCACGAAGAAATTTTTTTATTTCCCACCGAGGCGTGCTGCGATATTCCCGGCGGTAATATGACCACTCATGATATTAAGGGGCCTGAATCAGAAAACGATTCAGGTTTTAACAAGGCCGGCAAAGCCGCGAGACCGTCTGAGCAAACTGCGCCGGAGCAAGCGATCTCAGTTCCCGGTGGTTATATTTTCTATCATATTGGCTGCTTCTGAGTTACCATTATTGTTCGATAGTGTGAGTCCTAATAGAAGCAAGCGTCCTCCAGGACTCCGAATGTCAATGTGCGACTTTCCCTGAACCCTCCACTTGTGCCGGACTCAACGATGGAAAAACATCATTTTAGCGTGCTTCTTATCGAAGATGATGAGGATGATTACACATTTTTGAAAGGCCTGTTCTCAGAGATTAGTTCGATAACGTTTCGCCTGGAATGGGTTGATACATATGAAGCGGGTTTGCGGGAGATTTGCCGTGCTGAGCACGATGTTTGTCTTTTTGACTATCGCCTGGGCGCAAGAAGCGGCCTGGAGCTTTTGCGCGAGGCAACCCGACGAGGGTCCGAGATGCCGATGATCCTGCTTACCGGCCATGGAGGATACGATGTAGATGTCAAAGCCATGGAGGCAGGCGCATCTGACTACCTGGTCAAGGGACAAATCACTGCTGAGCTACTGGAGCGCTCCATCCGTTACTCAATAGTGCAAAGACATGCGGATATAGAACTGAGAAGATACCGTGATCATCTGGAAGAGGTTATTCTTGAACGCACCAGGGAACTCCAGCAAGCCAACATCAAGCTTAAGATCGAAATCGATGTGCGCCGCAAAGCCGAGGAGGCCAGCAGACAATTGGCGGCCATTGTGGAAGGCTCCGATGACGCAATAATATCAGAGACATTGGACGGCGTGATCACGAGCTGGAATAAGGCCTCTAAGATCCTTTACGGCTATACCGCCGCAGAAGCAATCGGACAGCAATCCATATCTTTACATGTACCGCCAGACCACCTTGATGAAATACCAGACTTACTTGAAAGAATAGGTCGTGGTGAACGTATTTTCCACCATGAAGCCACATATCGCAGCAAGTACGGCCATGACATCGGTGTTTCTTTAACTATATCTCCTATCAGAGATAACACCGGTACGATTATTGGCATATCGACTATTGCAAGAGACATCTCAGAGCGGGAGCGGGTGCGCAAAGAGCGAGAGAAGCTTATCGCGGAACTCCAGGAAGCGCTCGTCAAGGTCAAGGCATTGAAAGGCTTGCTGCCTATTTGCGCCTGGTGCAAGAAAGTACGTAATGATCAGGGCTACTGGCAACAGATCGAAGCCTATATTCGCGACCATTCTGAAGCCGACTTCAGCCATGGCATTTGCCCTGAATGCGCTCATAAGGTTCGTGCAGAGACTCAATGAGCACGGACGGGGGTTACCGAATATAAATGCGACCGTGTTCGTGTTTACTGCCGCATATCCACCCCAACCTTTCAGAGGATGGCAAAAATGATCGAATTGCTTCAGGCGCTTCCTATTTTTTCTTCACTCAAGAAGAAAGAAATCAAGTTCCTGGCGGAGATTGCCAGGGAGGTTGAGTATCCTCCAAGCACCATTCTTTTGCACGAAGGCGACTCAGGGAACTGTTTATATGTCATCATTGAAGGCCGCCTCGAGATTCTGAAATCGCTTGGCACAACCGGTGAGTATGTGATTGGGTTTCGTGGTCCCGGCGAGTATCTTGGGGAAATGTACCTGTTCAACCCCGAAAGAGTAAGGACTGCAAGTGTAAGGTCTCTCACTCGAGTGCACTTGTTAGAAATATCAACACACGATTTTGAAGCTCTTTTGAACCGGCGGCCTGAATTGGAGTATTCATTAGCGTGCGGGATAACTCAGCGCCTGCTCGATACAGAAATGATGCTTCTTCGCACAATTGCCGAGAAGGACCGCAAGCTGGCCCAAGCTCTGACAAGAGCTAAATTCCCCCAACAGGAAGAAGCTTATGGGCCTGATAATCTCAAACCGTATCATGCCTTGGAAGAGCAGGATATAAGAACGGAGACGGGGATTGGAACTGTTCCGGTCAGGGTCCTGACATTTGGGAACTTTCAGGTTTTCCGGGGCGAAACCCGTGTGCCGGACAAGAATTGGAGAGCGAGGTCTCCAAAATTGATGCTAAAGGCGCTGATAGCCCGGGGAGCCTCAGGCGTGCCTAAAGACCTGCTCATTGATGATCTCTGGCCCCAAGCATCGCCCGATTCAGTTGAAGGCCAGTTCAAAGTGGCTCTGCATCGGTTGCGTTACGCTCTTGAACCTTTGATGGACAAATCCCGAGGCTCCTCCTATGTGATCTTAAAAGATAATCTGGTCTCTCTCAGAAAAGACCTTTGCCGCACGGACCTGGATGAATTCCTGTCACTGCAAAAGCAGGGGAAAAGGGCTGAAGAGGCAGGAGACCAAGGACGAGCCATTCTTTGTTACAGGTCGGCAATCGAGATCTACAGGGGGGATTTTCTTGCCGAGGATCTCTATGAGACCTGGGCCGAGCTGGAAAGGTATAAGTTGCGCACCATGTACATCGACCTTTTGTACCGCACGGCCGGGTTATACGAGGCGCAAAGGAGGTCCAAGAAAGCCATCGAGTACTATAAAATGATAATCAAAACTGATCCCATCTGTGAAGCCGCTTATCAGAAGTTGATGCTCATTTACTCCAACGGGGGCATGCGGGCCGAAGCCCTGAGGGCATATGAGGATTGCAGAAAGGTCCTTGAGCGGGAGATTGGGGTGCAACCAGGCAGGCTGACTTCCTCCATTTATAGAAAAATTATAGAAGTTTCCTAAGAAGAATTTGTGATCCGCCCACAAATTCATCAATGACTTCCTGCACCGTGCTGATCCTCTTAATCAATCCAACCCCCTGTCCACAGGTAAACAGACCATCTTCATCTCCCTCCCATTTCGAAGAAATGATTTCGCTAACTATTTGCTTCTTAGACGCCCCCTTCGATATCCGTTCTTCGAACAAGGGAGTATAGCTGTTGATGAGCGCCCGGAAAGGGGCTGCCTGGCGTGCGACAATCTTTGTGCACGTGTCGCCGGCTTTGAGCATTCGGCGCCTCCATGCAGTCCCAACCCGGCGGGCTTCAGTGGTGAGCAGGAAGGCCGTCCCGACGCTCACCCCCTCAGCCCCCAGGATTAGACAAGCCGCATAGCCCCGGCAATCGGCAACCCCGCCGGCAGCCAGCACAGGGATCTTCACTGCGTCAACAACCTGGGGCACTAGGGCCAGGGTGCCGATCTCGTAAGGAGAAGCAAAACCGCCTGATTCGAAACCCTCAGCGATTATGGCGTCCACACCGGCATCCTCCGCCCGCTTCGCCAGGTCCACGCAGGGAGCGACATGCATTACGCGTATGCCGGAGGCTTGCAGTTGTTTGGTATAAATCCTTGGGTCGCCTGCCGCTGTGACGACCACCGGCGCCTGGTTTTCGACTGCGGCTGCCATAAGCTCCGCAACCTGTGGAACAATCAATGGAACATTGACCGCAAAGGGCTTAACGCTCAGTTCTTTCAAACGCCGTATTTCGGTGGCAAGGCTTTCTCCGGATTCCTTGAAGGCCCCTATCGTCCCAAGTCCACCCGCCTCGCTGACTGCCGCTGCAAAAGTCCCATCCGTCACACCGGCCATCCCGCCCATTGCTATGGGGTATTTGATCTTGAGCATCTCAGTGACTCGATTTTTCATCTCACGAGGTCCCCGCACGGCGCATTGCCGCCGATTTGGCGATGCGTCCAAGCTAATGTTGATATTGAATATTGGACGTCGGACGCCCCAAAAGCGAGACCGGAACTTACGATCCATCCGACATCCAACATCCGGATTCGATCTTCGGATGAGGCTGGACAGAGCCCTGCCTAAGGGTTGACGGCCTCAACCTGTGGAATCGTGAAGGGATCGGTCCTGTGGACGATCTTCTCGTCGTAGAGTTTACTTATCTCCTGCTCTGAAAAGCCCAGCATCCTGGAGAGCACTTCCGTTGTATCTTCGCCAATGGATGGCGCGCCTCTCCAAATTTGTCCAGGGGTCAGAGACATCTTGGGCACGACTCCGTATACCCGGAGAGGAACGCCGGATTGGCGGTCCAGCACGGGGACAGTCATTTCCCTGAGATTGTAGTGAGAGTCGGCATAACTCTCCTTAGCATCGAAAACCCTGGAGCAGCCGATCTGAGCATTGTTCAGCTCCGTTTCGACCTCGAGGCAAGTGCGGTTGGCACAATAATCGCGGAGCAACCGGTCGAGTTCCTTTCCTTTCTCCGAACTCACGGCGGTTGCATCTCTCGAACAGGCATCGTAGCTGTAATCCCCCGGATCGAGACCCAGAAATTTAGGCACCCTGGGATAAATCGCCCCTCCGAAGGCCCCAATGACTACCCAGCCGTCACTACACTTGAAAGTGTCGTAAGGCTGAAACCCCGGGGCGCGGTTGCCGGTGTGCCCGTATACGACACCCTCGCCGGTGAACAGCGGCATGCAGTTGCCTTGCGTTTGCGCAACACATTCAAACTGGGCCACGTCGATTACCTGTCCCAGTCCCGTTTTCTTGACCTCCCAGAGGCCCATCATCGTAGCGGCCCACGCCGTGAGGGAAGTCAGGTAATCTCCGGTGTAGGTCTTGGCCCTCTGCGGAGGACCGCCGGGATCGCCCGTTATGTGCATCATCCCGCCGTAGGCCTGAGCAAGGATATCATAGCCGGGACGTCCCAAGTATTCATTCCGGCCGAACTGACCATAGGTGCTGACACGGACGATAACCAGGCCCGGGTTTACCGCCAGAGCCAATTCATTGGTGATTCCGGACCTCTCGAGAGTCCCGGGCGCCGAGGCCTCCATCCAGACATCAGAGACCTTCCACAGGGCCAGAAGCAGTTCAAAACCCTTTTTGTACTTGGTGTTCAGACCGAAAGACAGCTTGCACTTGGTGATCTCGGCCTCATCGCAGCTGTGCTCTCTGGGGCCCCTTGTCAAAAGTGGCGCCATGCCTCGGTAAGGGTCTCCACCAGGCCGCTCCACATGAATCACTTCGGCGCCGAATTCCGCCATTTTGGTAGCGGCATAAGGCTGTGCGACAATGATTCCCGTGCTGATCACCCGAATCCCTTCGAGCGGCCCAAACCTGGGGATTACGGCTGGTGTTGGAGGCCTCTTAAGCTCCTTTATCCACGCCGGGACAGTTTTGCTGAGTTCCTCGATCCTCTCCTCATTTGGGACAATGCGTTTGTCATGTGCCATGTGATGTAACCCTCCGTCGATGTGTCTTTCGGTTGAGTGCTTTAATGACAGGTGGAATCATTTCCGGTTATGAAAAGCAAGATTGAGCGGTTTTTCGGATTTGTTAGCCGGTAATGCGGAAGAGCAAGGGACATGCCATCAGAGCTTGACAGGGCTTCAGCTGTAGGCCGAGGTGCTGAAATCTTGCGTTGTCGTTAGGTTGACAAAACAAGGCCCATGTGATGATGAGACTGCCGGGTGGCAGGCCCGGCTACATATATGTCCTTTTTGTAGACAGATGTCCCGAAAAAAGACATTAAAATAATCGCTCGAGGATCGAGGAATTGAGAAATCGAGGGTTTGAATGCCTAAATTTCCCAATCCAAATCCCAAGCCTCATGATCATTGTATTTTGAGCCGGGCTATTTTCTTATAAAGCACGGAGCGCTGGATTTTAAGAATACGGGCTGCCCTGGCCTTGTTTCCACCCGCATGGGTCAGGGCGGACACAATAAGGTCCCGTTCGGTCTGGGTGACTGATTTGTGGAAGCTCTTCGCCTGCTGCTCATAGTCGAGGACCGGGACCTGGTGTCCCTCTCCCGCAGTGAGCAGTCCAGTCAAGTCGATAAAAGGGTCCTCGCTCCAGTTGGCCGCCTGTTCGATCATGTTTTCCAATTCGCGGACATTCCCCGGCCAATGGTAAGCCATCATCTGCTCCATGGACTCCGGCGTCACGCCGTGGATATCGGAGCCGATCCTCTGGTTGATTTTTGCGATGAGATGCCCGGTAATAGGCGGAATGTCTTGGATGCGTTCCCTCAGCGGGGCAAGGGGAATCTCGAGGACCTTGAGCCGGTAGTAGAGATCTTCCCTGAACCGGCCTTGGCGGACAAGCATCTGTAAGTCCTGGTTGGTGGCCGCTATGAAGCGTACGTTCAATAGGATGGATTTTATCGAACCGATCCGCTCGATCTCTTTTTCCTGGAGGACTGTGAGGAGTTTGGCCTGCATCGCCAGAGGCATATCGCCGATCTCGTCAAGAAAGATAGTTCCGTCATCGGCGAGTTCGAATTTGCCGGGTTTCCCTCCGCGCGTAGCGCCGGTAAAGGCCCCATCGACAAATCCAAAAAGTTCCGATTCGAGGAGGTTCTCAGGAATAGCAGCGCAATTGACCTTAATAAAGGGGGCGTCACGCCTCACAGAGCGGTTGTGGATGGCCTGAGCGAAAACTTCCTTACCTGTGCCGCTCTCCCCGGTTATGAGCAGCGTAGAATCCGTACGGGCTGCCTTTCGGGCGAGTTTTTTCGCCATAAGCATGGGGGGCGTCTCACCGATAATGTCCATACACGTGAAAAGGCACCGCCGGGATTGGACAACCCTGGCGGGTTGCCCTACCCGTGTTGCGATCTCTTTGGCAGTAGCCATATCGGGGAAGATGGTCTTTACGGCGGCGCCCACGGTCTGGCCGTTCCGTTTTATGGGATAGCGCACGACCAGAAAATCGCGGCCGCCCACCTTGAGGCTCTCTCCCCATTGAGAATGACCCTGAAGGACAGTATCATAGAGGCGGCAGCCGGGTAGCGCGTCCCATACTTTTTTCCCAAGGATGTGCTCTTGGGCCGCGTTGAGAATATTGAGAAAGAAGGTGTTTACGAATATCACAATCCCTCTGCAGTCAATGGCCAAAATTCCCTCGAAAGGATTGTCGAGAACCGCCATCAGGAACTTCATTTCATTTCCATCCGGAGTCTGATCCGATCCTGAGCGGTTTGCCGTCATCGGTTGCCCCTTAACAAGCATGTTAACAAATTCCTCAAACTGCGAAGTATCAAAATCTACAGAAAAGGCATCGCCACGAAAATCAAAAAGATTTTAGCACATCGTATGTTATTGGACTTATATTTTTCGGGTAAGCCATCTTAAAGTCACTTCCAATTTCAAATTCAGATGCTGAATGCTTTTGGCCCGATTAATGCTCTGGCCTTTATACACGGGATCCCGGCGCCTGCACGGACCCAACCCCGCTGTCTTTGTTCCGGCATAAGAATTGAGTTGCCCTTTGAAGCCGGCACTGTTAAATTTGATAGGTTATAATTGTTTTTTCAGAGCGCCCTGGGCAGCACGGGGCACTGAATGTCTTAAAATCCGGGGACTTTTGTGCCGCCGGTTTCAAAATTCAATACAGCAAGGAAATCCTATGTTGAAGACCCGCAAACTTTTTCTTCTAATTGCAGCCGCATCAGTGATTTTGGCCCTCGGAAGCTGGCCGACGCTCAAGGCCAAGACAAATACCCCGGAAAACCAAGACGCCTATCAGTATTTGAAGCTCTTCAGCGACGTCATCTCGATCGTACAGGATAACTACGTAGAAAAGACCGATCAGAAGAAGCTTATGTACGGGGCGATAACCGGCATGCTTAGGGAACTCGACCCGCATTCTTCATTTCTCAAGCCTGAGGACTACAAGGAACTTCAGATCGAGACGAAGGGAAAGTTCGGCGGCCTCGGAATAGAGATAACCATTCGCGACAACATTTTGACCGTTGTCTCCCCGCTCGAAGATACCCCGGCTGATAAAGCCGGCATTCAGGCAAATGATCAGATCATGAAAATCGATGACCTGCCCACCCAGGACATGTCCCTTATGGACGCGGTGCAGAAGATGAGAGGCCCCAAGGGCAGCAAGGTGAAGCTGACGATCTTGAGGAAAGGCCAGCAGAAACCGCTCGAATTTGAACTGGTCCGGGACATCATCTCTATTCAGAGCGTAAAGTCACACTCACTTGAGCCCGGGTTCGCCTACGTCAGGATTTCGAGTTTCCAGAGCGGAACGGCAAACGATCTGCGCAAGGCGCTCAACCAACTCGAAGCTGAGAATTCAGGGCTACAGGGACTAGTAGTCGATTTGAGAAACGATCCCGGCGGTCTGCTCGATCAGGCGGTCGAAGTGAGCGATGAGTTCCTGGACGAAGGGCTGATCGTGTACACCGGTGGACGGCTTGAAAACCAGAAAATGCGTTTCGAGGCCCACAAGAAAGCAAAGCCAAAGACCTATCCGATTGTAGTGCTGGTGAATTCGGGGTCGGCGAGCGCCTCGGAGATCGTTGCAGGAGCGCTCCAGGACCACAAAAGAGCCATCATCATGGGTGAGCAGACCTTCGGCAAGGGCTCGGTTCAGACGGTTATTCCGCTCAACGATGGCTCAGCCCTCAGGCTTACCACATCGCTCTACTATACTCCTTCGGGAAAGTCCATTCAGGCCAAGGGAATCACGCCCGACATCGTAGTCAAAAGGGAGAATCCGAAAAGCGAAGAGACTCAGGGCGAAGATTCGATGCGCATTCGGGAAAAAGATCTCCCGAGGCATATGGAAAACCAGAAGTTGGAGACTCAGAGCAAGGGGGAAGCAGGGGCTCCCTCAGATGGGAAGAAATTGGTTGAAGGAGACAACCAGGTGCGGCGGGCCCTCGATCTGCTCAAGGGTTACAGAATACTGGCTCAAACGCAAAACAAGTAAGAGAATGGCAACCTTACGGCTTTGGTCTGAATGACTCAAGGCAGGCAGCCGGAGAAGAAGAATTTGCCGCCGGGAAAACGGACTGAAACCTGGAAGGCACGGGGCGGGCGCAAAAAGGACCGTCCAAAGGGAGGTCCCCCCGCCCCGCCAAAGAGGCCTCCAACTCCTCTTTTGCTTGCATGGGTAGTCGCGGTCATATTTTTGACGTCTCTTATTTATTTCGCCGCACAGAGCCAGCGCCTTCCTGATCCGACGACTGCTGACCTGTCGACCCTGAAGACGGCAAAAAACTCCCAGGTCCGCACTGCACCATCAGGCGCTAAAGTAGAGCCGGCAAGCCCAAAGCGGGAAGAGGGCAGCGATTTGCCCACCGTTGCGGAGCGCTCTGAAGAAAAGACCGAGAGATCATCTTTCGGGAGCGATAATTCGACTCAGTTGCCCTTGCGCTCGGCTTTACCTCCTCTTGCCTACACGCCCAAGGTCCTGCCCGCTCCTCGACCGGCGGTCGAGGCCTCCCCGGATGTCTCGCCTAAGCAGGCGAAAGTTTCAATCGTTATAGACGATTTTGGAACCGACTTAGGGATCGCCAAACAATTCGCCTCGCTTCCTTTCCCTGTTACCTTGTCTGTTTTGCCTCACCTGGCGCACAGCCGCGAGATCGCAGAACTCGCCCATATGGAAGGCAGGGAAGTCATTCTTCACCTTCCGATGGAGCCTTTGAACTCCAGTGAAAGCCCGGGCCCCGGGGCGCTCCTGCTTTCAATGTCGGGCGATCAAATACGGCGGAACATCAAGGCGGCCCTCGATACTTCCCCTTACTTCGATGGGGTCAACAACCACATGGGCTCGCGGATGACCCGGGATGCCCACATCATGGAAACCGTACTCTCTGAGTTGAAAGGGCGCGGTCTCTTTTTTATCGACAGTATGACGACTAATGAGAGCAAAGGGTGGAAGGTGGCACGGGAATTGAAAATTCCGACCCTTAAGCGTGACATTTTTCTTGATGACGATCCATCTGCGGAAGCCATTCGCTCCCAAATTGCAAGACTGGTGAAGATAGCCAAAATTCGTGGCATGGCTCTCGCTATTGGACATCCCCATAAAACAACTTTACGATCATTGCAGGAAGAGGCTGCTCATTTCGGGGAAAAAGGAATCGAGATCGTTGCAGTCCGTGACCTGATAAACAAGTGAGACGATTGTCGGAGGGCGGAGACAAGAGTTTGCAAATTGCGATATCAGCCCTCTGAGATCAAATATCCGATGTCCGTACCTGAAGGGAAACCGAATGAAAACTTGCGCTCGGAAAAAAACTGCTATCGCTGTCGCTCTTTTTATCGCGTTTTGCTTCTCGCCCGCATTCGCAGTAACAGTGTCGCCAGGTTCAAAGCAACAGGCTTCTCAGGCCACGGCTCAGCCGACGATTCAGATAAAGCAGCCCGAATATGATTTCGGCGTGGTCCTGGAAGGCACTGAAGTCGAACACGAATTCACCGTCAGGAACACCGGGAAGGTCCTCCTCAATATTGATCGCGTCCGGGTTGAGTGAGGGTGCACAGCTGCCCGGTACGATCCGGCGATCCCTCCCGGTGGCGAGGGAAAGGTGATAATGAAGTTAAACCTGAGAAACTTTCAGGGGAAGGTTCTCAAAAAGGCAACCATCCAGAGCAACGATCCGAATAACCCGGAGCTGATCATAAAGATGGAGGGGACTGTTCAGGCCATTGTCGATGTAAAACCTTCAACGAACATTTTGTTTAGGGGAATGGCCGACCAGCTCTCCGAATCCGTTTTGGACCTGGTGGGATCTACGCCTTTTCATATTTCAGGCAATGAGAGCAACCTCAGCGAAAACATAGCCTACACGCTCGAAACAGTCGTAGAAGGAGAGCACTACAGGCTGAGGGTTTCTAATAAGATAAGTCATGGAAACTACGGCGGGTTCATCAGGTTGAATACCGACCTGGCTCAGAAACCTGATATAATCATCCGTGTGAGTGGGTTTATAGAGGGCGAGATCTCGGCAAAGCCGCAAAATATTCTGATCGGAAAACTGTGCGCCGGCCAGCCTGAACGTGTTGGCAGAGTAGTGGTCATCAGCAATCGGAACAAACCTTTTGAGATTACCCGGCTAACCTATGACCAGGACCTGATGTCGGTCTGGCAGGAGACGTTGGAAGATCAAACGGGCTTCATCCTCGAGATCCAGCCAAAGCTGGAGAGTGTTCCGGTCGGGTCCCGCAAACAGGCTGCCCTGAAAATCGAAACGGATCTCAGCCCTGATGAAAAAGTCGAAGTGCTGGTGAATGTTCTCAATCACTCCGGTCAGCCGGAGGCCCAAAACAAATGACCCGCAGCGATATCGGCCCGCGAAAAAGTCTCATGTCACTGTAGCTGCATGACCCGCCGACTCGTGCTGAGAAGGGAAATTTAATTGATTCGAGCTGATAGAAATAATCCGACAAATAAGACACTCTACTTGCCCGTATATCTCATGCCAGGAAAATACAGTGATAAAGTATTCAAATACCCTGCTTGACCTGATTTCAATTCAGCGTACGGCCTGTTATTGAAGGGAACGTAAACATGGTCCTAAAAACTTGAGGAGACGGTCGTGGGAAGGGGAAAACCGGAGCGCTACATGGCAGTGGAAAGTTGCGACAAGGTAAAGCGAAACGTGTTCTGCCGCAACTATGGCGAGTGTCTCGACTACACCATTCGCAATAAATGGCCAGGGTTTTCCTGCCAGAACTGCGAGTGCTACGAACAGGAAAGGCTTGAGGGGGAAGCTCTCAGTGAGGATTACGCCCGCTGCATCGCCCTGGCTTTCGTGAGCGGCGCCGTTGAGATTGCCCAGGAAATGCACGGCTAATGCATGCCCATCGGGACTATTGGGCGTTTGTAAAGTCTTTCCAGTAATCACTTTGCAGACTTTGCTCGGGTCTCAAATTTCATCACTTTGCCCGTTTCTTTGCCCGAAACGGAGTTCAAATACTCTTCCTGCCTCATTGCGGCCTGTTTCAGGTCTTCCTCACTTACGATATTGTAGCGGTCGAATACTGAGCGGGTCCTGTGCCCGGAAATCTTCATCGCCACAACTTCGGGAGTACCAGCCCGAACCATGTTCCTGATGGAGGTTCTTCTCAGATCGTGAAAGAGTTTTCCGGGTATCCCCACGCGCTTGCAGGCTGTGGTCCAAGCAGTATCAAATTTTTTAATCCTGTCTGTCCCGTCAGTATTCATAAATACGTACTCGGTCAGCTTGCCGCTTGCTTTACGACTCTGCCAAAGGTCGGCCAATATCTCCTGAAGCTCTGAGTCCAGATAGACGATACGGCCCTTCTCGTTTTTGGTCTCCCCTGCATTGAGCCTTACGGTCCAGTTTTTCAGGTCAGCATCGGTCCACTTCAACCCTGTGATTTCGCTTTTCCTCCATCCGGTCTTGTAGGCAAAAGTGACCATGCCTTTCAGGTAAGAGGGAAGGACATCACGAACTGCCGTAAAGTCGCTATGCTCAAAAAAACCCTGCCGGACATTGTTTACCTTCAGCATCGAAATGTGAGGTACTCGGTCAACCTTTGCGGGAGTACATTGCGCCCCCAGGTTCAGCATTCTCCTGAGCGCTGCGAGTTCCCGGTTTATTGTCGCGTTGGAGATGTTGGCCCCCATCCTGTGCTCGATGTACTTCATTACTTTGGAACTATCTAGCTCGATCACAAGCATGTTGCCGAAAAAGGCTTTAAGGTGCGCTACGCTGATTTCGGCCCTGTTCAGACTCTTTTTTCCGTTGATCCGGTAGTCGCTAAGGAAATCTTCGGAGAGATTATCGAACTTGACTCGATTTAGTTTGATGTTGGGAGTTTTGCCCTTGGTCACGTCCGCCATGCGGTCAGCGAGAAAGGCCACTGCTTCATCGTAATCAGTCGTCTTTGTGCTCTCGCGCAAGGGTTTGCCGTCTTTGTAGTATTTTACCCAGTAAACCATTGACTCAATAAGGTTTCCGTCCTTGTCCCTGTACTTCGGCCTGTAGATAGAGCCGGGCAGGTCGCCTTTGCCTTTGCGCCGAATCAGTTTCATGATTATTCCTCCTTTCTGTCCGTCTTCATGGCCTGCTCAAGCTGCTCAAAAGTGCGCCTCAGGGCTTTGGCCATTTTCCACTCATACTCTAGGAGTTTTCTTAGGGCGTAAGCGTTCCTCCAAAAATGCCCGAGATTGGGGTCGTTTAACATTTCGTCTGATACTCGTTCTTTTGAAGGCGGAGGATCGCTAAAGGCCCTATGAATCAGGTCGACAAGTTCGTCATCAAGACTTTTCTTCCCGCCCTTCTTTACAGGATCGTTGATGACCAAAACCAAAAGAATCTCTTCAATCTTCTCCAGCGTGATCGGCCCACGATGCCCAATTTCGATGTACGGCACAATCATATCGCTCCATGTCTTCTCTTCTTTCCACAAGGTCCACGGTAACAAATCCGGATAAACGGAATTGGATACAAACAGATATGCAAGGACACCCCCGGACTTAGCTGGGTATGTTGGCATGCACTTCGAGTAGTGTTCCTTGAAATGCTCCGTGGTTGTGGATCGATAGTCAAAAAGCGCCACGCATCCCCGTTTCTTGAAAAATGAAGAATAACCTCCATAAGGGCTAGGATATTGGTTGAGTAGGTTGGGTCTGATCTCGCCACAACGGAGTATGTCATGGATAGATTCGTCCGTTCCATGGAACACACGTCCATCGAAGTGTGGAAATATGGAATCGTAGAGCCCCGTTATCGGAAGTTGCAATTCTGTGATTTTCACTCTTGGGGACATTTCCATCATTTCCATCATTCCCAAAGGCCCGGCTCATCACCGGGCCGGTTGTGGTTAAAGTGGTTTGCCGCAGCGAGCACAGTTGAATTTGTACTCGCCTGCGTCTTCCCTGGTAAGGAAATCACCCTCCCCGACTTGATCCGATTCGCGACGCGTAAGACAATTCAGGCAAATTTCGCCGCCCAATTTCGGAGACTCGGCGCCTACAATCGTCCTGTCTGTTTCGGGTAAAGCGTTGATGCAGGGTACAATCTTTTCACGCATGAACGCTAAGACACTTTTAGGCTGTTCTCTAAGCGCACGCCTCAGTTTCTGTACGTGTGCATACGTAATAATGGGGCAATTCTCGGTTAACTCTTCAATCTCCTGGAATAGCGCTTCCACTATCCAACCGTCCGGATGAGCTTTTGCCAGCCGCCTTGCCATTCGGTCTTCATATCTACGCCCTTTGTGCCCTTTTTGAAAATTCTCCATCAGGATCGGCTCAGGCATGGGAGCCCCCCTTTGCGGATTCAGCGAGAATCTTTTCGATCCCATCCAGGCTTTCGATGATGATAGGGGTTGCCTTATCGCCAATGCTTTCCCGGAGAAGTTGGAGGATTTCGGCGGGGTCTGCGCGCTTGGCATAGGCTTTAAGTTCCTCGGGTAGTTCAAGCGGTGTCATGGTCGGCCTCCTTTTCTTTGCTCATGCTGTCTTCTACTATCTTCAAAAACTCTTTTTTTCCTTCCCTGCTCACGTCGGCCTGTTTTATTTCCCACTGCTCGAGTCGCGCCAGCATCACCCGGAGAATGGCGAAAATGTCAACCAACCCGCCGAATGCAGTAGGGTCTATCAAGTTCGGTCCGTTATGCACGCCGTTTGCCCAAGCATCGAGAAATTCAACTATCAGGTTCGAATGATGGGCAAGGCTCTGTGCCTCTTCGGATTCCCTGAGGGGGCGGTTGGCTTCGAGGACAGAGATAAATTCCTCCTGGCTGCCGTCCGGCTTCCATCCCATGAGTTCAGAAATCGTTACTCCCTTTTCATTTTTCATTTCGTGGGCTCCTTCAAAAAAAGGCGCGGAGAGGGCAGAGGAGCTACCACACTCCCCCCAGCCAAGGCTGGACTCTCCGCGCTTGATTGAATGGCAAAATTAATGACCATAACGGCGGTCAGCTCCGGTGGTAGTGTTTTGCTCAATTACTACCCTAATATATTAGGGCTTATGTTGTCAAGAAAAATCCCCTAATATCTTAGGGCGGGAGGGGATTTCTTGATTGTCAGCAAATTGAAACAGGTCATGCAGGCCAAAAAAGTCAGCATCAGGCGCCTTGTCCGTGATTCCGGTCTTTCCGAAGAAACTATTTTAAGAGCAAGGCGCGGCGGGGGTCCCGGCCAACTCGGGAGTTGCACTCTTCTCACCCTCGAAACGATAGCCCGCGCCCTTCATGTGGAAATAAAGGACCTGTTCGAAGAGATTAATTAAGATTCTCCATTCAGACACGCTTTGATTTGATCCATTCCCCCAGCTTCCCGCATGAGTCGCGACAATTCGTGTTCCGGTCCGCGTACCAAAACTCCTTGCATGTGCTACAGGGCCATGCGCCCATATCGTCAGACCCCTTTTCGGGCTCTCGTGGTTCGATCATCGCCGTTTTTAGTCCCATTGCCTCTTCTCCGCCCTGAAAAGCCGCACAGGACCCCTTTATTTTGCCCCAGGATCGACTTTTACCCTCCAGGACGTATTCAGACACGTTCGAAAGAATGCGGTCTTGCAAGGGCGCTGCTCGTTATGCGCCGAAAACGAATCTCTTTACCCTGGCCCTGATGCCGCCGATGAACTGCCCCGCTTTTCTGGCAAGCTGATATTTCCGGGTGCACCTGGTACAAAGAAGCGTCCCCATAGCATAATCAAGAATCGTCAGCGCTGCGCCATCAATAGCGACTTGCTGATCCCGTGTGAATGTCAGATTCCAGTAATTGAGATAGGCCTCATTATTGGAACCATGAACGCTGACATTTCTGCCATCTTCTCAACTCCTTTTTGTTATTTCGAAATGGACTGTTTCTCTAACCCATTAACGCGAGCTTCAAGATCGGCAACTCTGACCCGAAGGCGCCGGATCATTTCCCACTGTAAACTCATCATCTGCAAAACTTTCAAAACCGTTTCAGGGTCCACCGCTCCCCTTTCATTTCCCCCATGTAATCATCGGCGCTTTGTCGCCTCCTGATGCAGCAAGCGGTGTACTAAGGCCGTAAACTGTGCGTCAGACAGGCCTTTCGTAAATTCCTGTACCGCTTTGCTGTTGGCTTCAAACTCCGTTCCCCATGCGGTTTGTAGCTCCGTAGTAATGAGTTTGGAGGTTTCCTCGGCCGCTTTGCGCTGCGTCTCCGCGTGCTCTACGAGCATGGCTTGATACTTCTGAGAGAGATTTGCAACTTGTTTCCGAGTTAATCCACCCTCCAAGGCGCTTTGTTTAAACCAATCCACAAGCTTTTGATCCGCGCCTTCAACGTCGATCTGATAGCCTTCCACCGTGCCCGGGGCGGATTCTTCGTCTCGCTGGCCGATCCTCTCGGCGAGTCGATCCAACAAACGGGGCTCTGGTGGTGTCGGGTCCCCCTCGGTGCCTTTGGCGAAGGTTTGGAAAACTGACTTGTCCGCATTTTGAGTGTCGGCTGAAGTTGTCCTGGCCGCGATTCGCGCGCTAAGACGATCCATCGGGCTTCCTGTTTCACTTTCCGCCATTTTTGGTCCTTTCTTTGATTCTCCTGGCTAGCTCGTCCAGGGGTGAAGCGGGAGTCGAGGCTGAGGCCCTCCCGTGCACGCTGGTTTTTTGCCGCGCGAGCAATTCGCGATGCTTTATTTCACCGCGTGTTTTCTCTCTTTTCTCCATCGCCCTTGGTTCCTTCTCTGTCATTTGGAGTACCAGTTCCCGACCGGGCCATAACTCTCAAAAACCTCTTCAGTTGGGATCGTAAATAAATGTGCAACGTTGCTGATCGAATTCGGACGTAAACTCCCCGGGGTCACACCGTTCGAGACGTAATGGCTGGTTTCCCGAATTATGGCCGCACACTGCAAAGCATTCCTTTCAGCGTGACCGATTTCTGCTATCGCTGCCAGATATGCCTTTCTTAATTCAAGGGCGGCTTGTAGTTTTGGCCCGTGTTCCGCCTGGAAAAACTTGCCAGTTTCAGCGGCCTCGTGGTGCAGCTCCCGGCCTATGAGTGTTATGGCCTCGTCAGCGGCGCTCAACGTCCCATCTTGGTAGGCTTGAAGGACCTTTTCGAGATCGGCTAATTCATCGCGGAGCTGATTTGATTTCGTTTTCAAGGCGTCTGCGCTCTCAAGCTCGCCGGCCACCTTGGCCGTTGCAAAGGCCCGGTCGAAGTCTTGAATCTGCGTGCTCTTCGCCTGAATTTGCGCTTCCACCTTCCTTTTGGGAACATGTCGGTGGGATTCGGCTTCCTTAAGTTTGGAAAGTTTTTCTTGTAATTCCGTGGTGCTCAGCATCGCTTTTCCCTTCCGTGTTGGGGAGGGGGCTGCCCCTCCCTGAACCGGTTGAAGGTTTATTTCTTTGGTGCCCTGGTGCCACCTGGTGCACGGTAGTCCGCAGTCGATTGACCCCGGTGCGTGCGCGGTTGCGGAGGGTGACTACGCGATTGTTCCGGTCCTCGAGGCTGCTTCGGGCCGCTGCTCGTTTGTGGTGGGTGACTTCTTCCCTGCTTGCTCATCGCTGTTATTCCTTCTGAAAATGGCGGTTTTCGCCAGTTAATACTAATGGCGCCCGTTTATGGCGCCGGCCTGAGCATCACCAATTCCTCAAATAATCGTAACCGTCATAGGCGTCAAAGCCGTCGCGGAGCGGGTCCCACGTTTGCTTTTCCCCCGGCGGCTCGGGGTCTTTGTAAGGAAACATGAACATGGCGCCTAGGACGTAAAAGAGCGCCGTTACCTCGGGCAGACCCAGGAGGGTTTCGGCGTTCTTCCATCCCTTTGGTAATCTTTGGAGTGCAACCCGAGCTAGAGGGCATGCTTCAAGGAATACGCTTTTTTGTCCGACTGACGTCCTTCTGTCGAGCTCGGCATCGGCGTAAGAAAAAAGCTCGGTCGGGTCGCTGTCTTTCAGCAGTGGGGCATCGTAAATCCGGACCCCGGCAACTTGCGTTTTTTGCTGTTCTTTGTTGAAGCCGTGCAGCAAGATACGCTGCACTTCAGGGCTGTTCGAATAAAACCGGTCGGTGATGGAGGCGAGTTCGGCACACTTCAAAAGCAGTGCGTTATGGTTCTGATGCCAGGATTCAAACAAGCCGTAAAATGCGGGGTTCGTGTTTTTGCTGACCCCTTCCCCTATGACGACGATAAAGCCCGGCGCCCCCTTGTCGGGCCACGCAAGCCCTCCCCAAATGCGGAAATAGTGTCTGTGATTTTCATAATCCGCCCAGCCCGCGGGTCCGCCCCCCTGATTGAATACGGCTTGAATCTTGGTGATGTCCATTTCGGCCTTCCCTTTCTTAGCTCAAATCGTTATCGGCGTATCGTCCTGCAGCCCCATACTGTCGGGCCATTGCCTCATAGTTGAAAGCGTGGCGGAAATGGTCCGGCCCCAGCTTCACATAGATGTAACGGCGAGCGCCGGTTTCCTCTTCTTCCTCCAGCTTCTTAGCAACGTTCGCCAGATGTTCCGCGAAGGTCTGAAGAGCCTGGCAGTACCTTGGCAGGATTATGCGCCCTAAAATGATTTCGTTGTGGCTGGCGTCCATGCTTTCGGTGCGGTTGCTATGCACGGTCAAGTCGTCGTCGTTCCATCTGTAGCCCACGCTCTGGCGCTCGGAGTAATAGGACAGGAATACTTTCCCCTGGTGGCGTTCAGCAAAGGCGCGCGCGTTTCTGGTTTCCGGCAAGGCATCCACCACGCAGCGGCTGACGTTGAAAACCTTCATAAGCCTGTCGAGTTCCTCCCATGCCTCATACTCTGCGATGTGAACAATCTTTCCGGCCTTCTGCCATTCGCGCTTGCCAATCACCACATGCAAAAGTTTCCCCTGGTCAACTCCCATCGAACAGGGCCCGGAGTCGTAAGACGCGTTTTCCTCGTCGCTGCAAAGTGATACGACTTCCTGGACGGTCAAGCGGTTGGTCGCCTCGACGTAGGCTATCCCGAGCTTGAGATTATAAAAATCCGTGAGGTTATTGGTGGTCCTGAACTGATGGAGAATATCGGCCGGCTCGACGTAATGGCTGAAAAGCTGACTGTAATGGTATCCTCGCTTGTCCGTGGCGCCCGGGTGCTTCGCTACCCATTCCCCGATCGAGGGGTTAAGTTCGGCGTGACACTTCTGGCAGGCCCTGATCACGCGGCCCCCGATCTCGAGCAGGCAATTCGGAAAAGTATCTTCAAGGCAGGTGTATTCCCCGCATTTCTCACACTTCAAAAGCCAAAACCTTTGGTCTGTCTCCTGGAAGGCTTTATCTATGCCCCAATCTGGAAGTGTGGGGTTGCTGAGCTTCAGGAGTTCCTTGAATTCGCTATGCGACATTCTTTCAAGAGCCATATCAACGGCGCTCGGGGTTGCTTCGTCCATTTCATCGATCACAAGGAAATCAACCGGAATGGATTTTAGGCCCACGCGCGACTTCATCCCCCTCAGGTAAAAAAAGCAGTTCCATATTTGCTTGATGTTGGCGGAATCGGTATCTTGAAGCCATTTACCCAAGGTTTCCGGGTTGTCATCGATCAAGGGGTTAATCCGCCCTTTGCTGAATTCGGTTACGTCCGTTCTGCTCGGGAAAAGATAGAGAATGCCCCGGAATCCCCGGTATCTTGCTGCATACATCGCCCGGAGCATCGCCTTAGTGGTAAGGCCCATTTGTGCCGCCTTGACCTCAACCACATCCGGGTGAGGGTCCCGGTAAGGTTCGATGAGATATTCATGGCGCGCGAAGGTGAAAGGCTTACCGTCAAGGATGATCGGCGTAGATACGGCCCAATCGCCCAGGGAGCCGAAAGCCTTTCCGTCATCCCGGCTGAACTCTGGATCGTAAGTTTCAAGAAAATTTTGGAGATAGTTTCCTGTTGCGCTTCTCGGCATTTTCATAACTACATCATACCCATATCGAGGTCGGATCGAATTGCGTGTATCTCACGTAGCCTCTTGATGAAAATAGCCCATGCCTCAGGTGCAATCTCTTTCACGGTATCAACCAGGAGTTGCTGAAACTTTATGACCTCTTCCCCATGAATATGGACCTGATAAAAATCTAGGTAGAGGCCGAGTTGGCGTCGGATCTCGGCGACATGCTTCAACCGTTGCTCCTGAAACCTCTCGCGTTCCGCTCCCGTCAGGCCGTTTGCGTCCTCTTCTATGCGGTCGAGCTCCAGATTGATCGCAGCGTTTATTTTTTCGAGTTGTCGCAAGCCTTTAATGCCCTCGCCAACAATCTTGGACGCCGAGCGGAGAGCCACGTCCCGGACCATCCCGATTTTGAGTCTTTTCAGGCGTTTGCAGACTGCCGAAACGCCTACGCCCATCTTGTCGGCGATCTCTTTGGGAGACTGTCCAGCCTGAACTAAAGCTATTAGGCTGTTATCGTTAAGAATTCTTGTAGGCAATGGACGCTCCTTGGACAGCTTGGCAACTGGTGGCCATTGATACCGGCCCTTGAAGGCATTCAAAACGCTTGCGGATCTCGTAGGCGTATTTGCTTAGGAGCGAATAAACCATCATTTCCCCGCCTGCCCGGTTGCTGCAAAACAAGAACGGGACTCGGTACCGCACACTGAAAGCTGCAATGGATTGAATTACGGCCTGTGATTTCATAAGACTGTGATAGCGGCCGGCCATGATGTTTTGGAGAGAATCCTCAATAATGACAGCAAACATTTCAAAATTCCTGGCGCGGGAAAGCTCCCGCTCGAACCTCGCGCGGTCCTGGCTCAAGCATCCGATCAGATCGTCTAACCGCTTTCTTTCCAGGGCTATCCTATCGGTAAACCCTGCAAGGCTGTAATCCCCGGTATCCAGGGCGCCGACTTCACAGGCAACATCAGGGAAGCGCGAAAAGTCGTAACCGCATTGCTCCCTTGAGTCCTGGATTATCCTGATTTTGTAATCAGACATAGCGTGCCTTATTGTCCTCAATAACTTGCTCCAGGTCCTTGACATGGAAATACTGTTTCTTTCCATCCGGGAACCTCACGAATGGAATATGACCCTTCCAGACCCTTTCCCTAAGCGCCCATTCGGTCAGGCCCAGGTAGATAGCAGCATCTTTCAGGCTGAGAAGCTGAGGCCGCACTGGACTAGCAATCCGTTGTGCTTCCCGCTTGCTGTTTTTGTCTTGTGGTTTCAATAGCTTGCCCTGTCAGTTTTTCACCTTGCCCACCACTTTGCCCAGGCTTTAAGGTCCAGAAACTATGAACCTTATGAAGGGTATGAACCTTTTTCCGATAAACCCCCCTTACGAGAACTCAATTTTTCAAAAGTAAAGTTTATAGGAAAACCCTTCATACCCTTCATACCCTTCATACTTCCGGCCTTGAATGGAGCTTCAATCCTGTGTAATGGACTCCGGACGTTTTCCGGTAAGAGTCGAATTTCTTTCCAATTTCCTCACCAAATACACGCCCGTTGACGGCCCGCTCTCCATTGTCGTCGCACCATTGCCGATATGCCTTGAACAATTCGCTCGACTTCACTTCCCCGGCGGAATCGATCCAGCAGTAATCTTCAATGAAGCGTGAAAACTGATCCTCATCCTGCCGATACTGTTCTGTCTCCGCACGGACCGTCTCAGGCGGATTCAGGCCCTCCCTCTGCCATTCCAGGCATCCCCGGACCAACCAAGCGAGTATTCCCGGCGCCTCGGCCTTGAGCTTTTCGAGTAGGTGCGGATCACGCTGTCGCTCATAGGGACCTTGCGGATTGTCCACAAAGGTAAACCGGAAAGGGACAAGCAAGACCCGACTCCAGAAGGCGAAGTCTGAAGCATTGGCGCGTGGTCTGTCATTTGTCAGCAGAAAGATTGAGTGAGTCGGGGTGAATTCTACTTGGCGCCGTCCGAATGGATCACGTCCGACAAGGGTGTCTCCACCACAGAGCCACTTCACCATTTGAGCATTAAAGCGCCGGCCTCGGTCGGCTTCGCTTGCCCATGCGAGGCGCTTTCCTCGGAGAGCCATTAGGCTTGCGCTCGGTGCGTCTGGATTCTTCGGGTCGCGCTGCCTGAGAAGCATTTCGGAAGGGATAGGCCCGGCAAGGACCCCCAGCGTATGTTTTACCGCTTCGAGTTCAGTCCCCTTTCCATTCCGGCCGCCGCCCTGGAATATCGGTAAAATGTGCTCGATGACTATCCCTGGCAGGGCTGAACCATAGAGCCGCGACTTGAAAGACGCTATTTCAGGATCATCTGTTGTCGATTCGAGAAATCTTATCCAGCTCGGCGCGGGTTCGTTTATCCCTTTCCATTCTGTCGGGCAGACAGTCTTAATGAAATCCTCTGCCGCGTCCGATCTCATATCCCCCGTTTTCAGATCCACAATTCCGTTAATGCAGGGAAGAATCCATGGATTACGGTCCCACTCATTGCCAATAATCCCCAGGGATCGCCGCCCCGCCGCCGCCAGTTGCAAGACTGACTGTTTCCATTGGACTTTCTGCAGAAGCGCTATCTTCCGCATAAAAACCTTGCGTTGCGATTCGGCTTTTTTCCCTTCCTCTTCCCGCCCTGCTTTTGTAGCTGTCATCGAGGCCCAGGATAGCCGGTGCGCTTCCTTTTCATAAAGGCCTGTGATGCCATCTACCGCCGCAATCGCTTCGCCTATCGTGTCCTCGATCCAGTAATGCCCGGAGCGCTCGAACCAGGTCCCGGTGGAATGATCGAATCTGAACCGGTCCCGGTTGAGCCTTATGAAGATCGAGGCGTCGCCGTCCTGTTCGCTGGACGCTGCTTTTAGGAGTTCTTCTGTAGTAAATTCGAGGCCGGATTGCCCTGGATCGCTTTTGGGCTGCGAATCCTGATTTTCCCCTGGCGTTTGTTCTTTGCCCTTGTTCTTCGAGCAAGCGTTACACCTGAAGGCATTCCCGGGCAGTTTCAATCCGAGTACGTGGGAGCACGAAAAGGTGTAGCCCGAATTATTGTCGAGATAAGACCAGAGGGATCGCCATAGATCGAGGCGCTTTTCCGGGGTGTCGTAGGTTTCGGAATGCTGATAGCCGGTAATCAGTGCCTGCGCCTTGCTCCATGCGGTATCATGGTCGATGCCCGCCATGTGGAAATAATTTATGACGATCATCAGGAGCCGGTTGAAATTCACTTGTAAGGATTTCGGCGGATTGCTCGTCAAGATATGCGAAACGCAAGGCGGCATTGATCCGCATATAGCCTGCCGTTCTTTGTCCGATAAGGGCGCCTGTTCTTTTTGCTCGTTTAGCTCGGCATATACCGCCGCTCTTGCTTCCTGGTAGGCCCTGACAAGCTGTTCGTTGGGCTTCAGGTCAATGTCGATCGATTCAATTTCGCGTGGGGCTTTGGTAAGTTCGGTGATCTGTTCGATTGTGAGGTCCCGGACTTCCTCTAAGGCGAGAGGGACTTTAAATCGCCCGTTGCTTCTTTGGACGTTTGCTATCCTAAACATCTTCCCCTTGCTCATGCAGAAAAGGGACAAGTCAGAGGTCGATAGGTTGAACCTTGAAGTCCACTCAGACGCTATGCGCTTGTAGATGAGGGGTAAAAGAGGGTCCCCGGCCTCGGCCCCGAAGAGTGCGGCCGGAATTACGGCGTGAAACCCCTTGCTGCCGGTTGCATAGAAGCTGATCGCGTAAGGGTCAAGGTCATATAGCCTCGGAAGTTGAATGAAAAAAAGCTGCCTGGCGTCCACCAAGGCTTTTCCCGGATGCTCTTTATTATCGAAGTCCCATGGGAAATCTCCCATTCTGACAGGTTCCGGGGCTCCATTGCCCTTGTAGGGCTCTGAAAAACGACACCAAGTAAAGAACATGGCGCCCTTTCTCATTGCAACCTGGCGCGCTGCGTCCGTATGGGGGATCGCCTTCCATTTGCGCTCGGCGGCCTCTTCCTTCCAGTAGATCCATTGGGGAGCATTAGAAGCCATCGGCGCCCCCTCCAGCTATAAATCGATCTAGAGCTTCAAGCGCCGATTTTTGAAACTGCTCGCCGCGCGTCTTATCGTAAAAATCCAAAATATATGACCAGGCTGTCTTTCCGTTTTTCTTATAGGCTTTGCTTGGGAGCTGAAGCCATCGCTTCCCGTCCTTTTGATGCAAGCAAACATCCCGGATCTCGAGACCGATGTTGCTCATCCTCACGGTTGCGAACCCTTGCAAAGTGTTTTTTACAAATGGTTTGAAGCTTATGATCTCTAGTGCCATTGCTTCAGGCCTCCATGCCCTTTTTGATTCCGTCATCCTGACGTTTGTCTGCGCCGGCAACCTCCTAATTGCCAAATGCCTCCTGTGGTGGGATTTCAAGTATCTGCGCCCACTTCAATTTCTCTTGCTCGGTGAGCTGCCGCCGTCCTCGAATTACCTCGGAAACCTTGGATTGCTGGATTCGTGCGGCCGCAGCAAAATCCGCTTGGCATTCGAACCTTTTTAGGATCGCAAGCTTTAGATTCCTGTTGACCACGTCTTCTCTCCTTCTATGGCGTTTTTGGTTACACTATGGCGTAGATCACGCCATATACGCGGCAAAAAAAATTACTTATCCAGAAGCGAATCGACCAGCGCCTTTACTTCCTCAAAATTTACAGCGAGGGTAAACGATACACCACCGCGAGATTCTCCTAAGTCAAACGCACGCTTCAAAAGGAAACCTTCCATCCAGCCTCCAGCACTCTGAGCAATGCCTTCCGATTTCATGCGAGTAATTAATTCGCCCGCCCTCTCCCTTGTGATCCCTCGATCTATCAATTCTCGAAAGACCCATAATGCATATAGGTCGCTGCGACTAAATAAATTCTTTGTCCCAGGGCCGGAAGCCTTGAAGCTCGGCGGTAAAAACTTCAACCACTCCTTAAGACGAGCCTGCTTGATACCAAACTTTTTTTGAATGTCCCAGGTGGTAAAGGCGCCGCCTGCGCGTTCCCCTTCTAGCCAACCAGCGGCACGCAAAAGGTCAACCATTCTTTCAGAAAAGGGCCGGTTATCGTCCAATTTTATCTCCAGGCCATTGCGTATAGAACTCTATAGCCTCGTGAATAACGCCATACTCTAAGCCGATGGGGTTGTCAAGAAAAATATTCTTTGGGGAAAATGGTATCAAGGAATTGCGATGGCGGGCGGACAAACACAAGTTTCCGGCTGTATCCGAAAAGGTGGTTGCCGTAACCAATAAGAATAATTGTAGAGTTGCGGTTTAAATATGTGATAGTTCTTTAAAAACTCGGGTTCACCGGCAGAGACGGCCATCTCGAAGGTGACGCAAGAATAAAAGCCCGGGAGATCGGGAGCAGACGCCGGGACCTGGTACCCTCCGGGTGGTGCCTAAGTGGTCCGCAGTGATTTGCTGCTAATTATCTGATTTCTATCTCCTCGCCGCTACCCTCGGCAGACTTTCTAATTGCGTCCACTAGATGTTTTGTTGCGTCCTAACAACAGATCATACTCACATTCAATAGCAAACATAATGCCTGGTCGTTCTGCGGGCGGTTTCTTCGTGATATCTTCAATGAGCTGTAGCAGGTGCAGTGCTCTGTCAAGGTTTTTGACCTTTAGATACCCCTCCCGCAAATTAGACTCATCTTGACTTCTCTCCTTTATGGCCTGGACGTATGCAGTCCGCCATTCCTCGCCATGTTTGAGGCCGGGCATCTTCATTTCTATGAACTCGCTCTGGCATTCATCTATTATCGCCCTGGCCAATTTTCCCACCTCTGTGAGTTTGCCCTGCAGAACTGACTCTATGGGGCTTTGATGACTGTCTTCGTGTTGCATGGCCCGCGCTCCTTTGCGGCTCCTAGGGGTTCCAGGGGCAACCGGTAGGAGTATCCGGCTTTCGGGCTGCAGACCCTATCCCCTGGAAGGTGATGTACTATATCACTAAAAAGCTCCCCGTCAAAGGGTCCATCAGCCTTGCCCACTTTGCCTGACTTTGCCTTTTACTTTGCCCAAACAACCCCAACAAACCAAAAAAACCCCAACATTTGCCAACATAAAAATTAGCCGTTTCCCCTTGGCTTGGCTGCATTTCCGCTCTGGCCTTGGGTCTGCGATTTCCGTTTTTTTTGCACGGCTAATGCATGCCTGATGAACATGTGAGGGAATGCGGATGTCGCAGGAAAGGCGCCCCGCAACAGCCCACCGCAAATGATAGACCACATTTACGCCACAGATGAACAACTGATCTGGGAGCCGCACGGCGCCTTTCGGACTTTCCTGTGCGCCTCTATCACCCCAAATCCTGCGCCCCTTATGGCTGCATTGACTCACACTGCCGACGCGTGCACAGGTAAAGTCCGGCGCGAAGCGTGGCTCCCAACTTTGCGACGCTAAATGAGAAGGCATCCCGCGAACGCACAACGCGAACGATAGACACGCCCAGCGGTCGGCTTCCGCGCTACGCGCTCACATGTCGCTACGGGAGGCCGGGCAAGCCCGCTTCACAAAGTGAAGTAGGGCGAAGCCCCGCGAAGCGAGACCTTTACACCATTGTAACTTAACTTTCTGATGTGCTTAACATCTGGCTTGCCTTCAAACGCACCACGTTTAATGTCTGTGCGTTCTGCATGGCTGCGCGCACGGGTCGCCGCTCTTATCATGTCAGGCGCTTTTTTTTGAGCAGGGTATTATATAAGTCTAATATACGAGAATGATTTGTACTGTGGGCTGGGACGGATAGTGTAAAGTTTTGTAATGTACACAGGTCCATTTCGGCTGGGGCGAATGCACGCGGATGAATGAGGCGAGGCGTACTGAGATAGCCTTATTTTCAATAAGTCTATCTCAGTTGGGGGCCTGGTTGTGCTTTTCGATATGCGATCTCTGTATGTTGCGCTCTTGGCTCACTATGAACAATTCTCCGACAGAGGTCTTTCCCACCGAAAAATTGAAGTAATCCTGGAATCCTGAAAATTCTGAAGATTCGAAAATCCCGCCGGGTGTATTCAAAGAGGCCATTAGAAGGCGTGATTATGGCGCGATTACTAACAAATGGCTGCTTTATGGCGTGATTACGTTATAATAAATATTACTGAATATGCTAGACGTAGCTATAATTGTTAGATAAATATTTTTACCCCTGATTTGGCATCAAAGTTGCTCTATAAGTAAAGCGAAAATAAACTCTTTCCTCCTCAAAGCCGATCGGTCCGCCCCACCGAGTCGGCTTTCACTTTTAATACGGACGCGCTTCCCGCCTTTTGCTCTTGAAACTGACCTTAAAAAACGCCTTGGTGCACGGAGGATCAATCTCACCCGCCCGGTGAAAGCCCTGTGGTATTGCTGAGCCTGGAATTCAAGTTCGATATTATTTATTTTGCAGGAAAGGTAGTGGAACCGGCCGATAGAAATTATAATATGCGGCAAATTATAGATTGATTCATAACGCAAAACCTGCAAATTCAAGGAGGCCGTAAAATGGAGAAGCATTTATTGTCTATTCTAAGTTTATGCGTTGTGTTGTTTGCCACAGCGCTTGTGTCCGCATCTGACGCAGGCCCTGGTCTTACGGCAGATGAAGCTCAAAAAAAACTGACGGATGGAAACCTGCACTTCATCGCAAATCAGACAACGATTCGAGAGACGAGCACTCCCAGTATAAGGCAGGCTCTGACAACCGGGCAAAAACCTTTTGCCATAATTCTTTCCTGCTCGGATTCGAGGGTCCCTCCCGAAATTATCTTCGATCAGGGGTTGGGTGAAATCTTCGTCGTGCGAGTGGCCGGCAACATTCCGGACCCCGTTATCCTCGGAAGCATCGAATATGCCGCCGAGCACTTCAACTGCCCCCTGATCATGGTCCTTGGTCACAGTCGCTGCGGCGCCGTGACTGCTGCTGTCGACTCGCAAGGCCATCCGCACGGAAATATTGGCGCCATTATCAAAACGATTGCTCCAGCGGTCAAACAGGCCAGAAAAGATGTCAAGGGGGCCAGTAAATCAGACCTCGTGGAATCCGCCATCGACAACAACATCAAACTGGTTGCCAAATCCCTGATCAAGCAGTCCCCGGTAATCCGCTCGCTTGTCGATGCGGGAAAGGTAACTATAATAGGCGCCAAATATGATCTCGATGACGGGAAGGTAAGGCTCCTTGAGGAATAGCGATACCGCTGGAGAAGCAAACTTTTTGCCGGTGATTGTACAGGCCACCCGCCGCCGGCCCCGCCTCGCGGGGCGTCGAGAATCCAATGTGGACCGGCGCGGGTTGTGCCGCGTAGCGCACTAATGTGCGCGTAGCGGCTTTTTATATGTTTCTTTGGGTTAATTACCTTATCTATAGTCTATCTCAGTAGGTATAAATTCTGTTTCCAATGTCCCATGTGGAAGGGAGTGCCTATCTCTTAAGAGAACGGACGGTGCTCTCTATGTCCCGGCGCGGGCACGATTCTCCCCGGAGAGGGAAAGCGCGTGATTGAGATAACAGACCAAGTTGCTATTCCCGAGGAGGAACTCAAGTTCACCGCATCCCTTAGTAGCGGACCCGGCGGCCAGAACGTCAACAAGGTGAGCTCGCGGATTACCTTGTGGTTCGACGTTGTAAACTCCCCCACCCTCTCCCCGGAGCAGAAAGAACTTATTTTGCGCCGCCTGCAAAACCGTATCGGAAAAGATGGTCTCTTGCGGGTAATATCTCAGCAGACGCGCAGCCAGGCAGAGAATCGGGAACTGGCGATAATGCGTTTCGTTGAACTGCTGCGGGATGCAGTCAGGCAGGTCCCGACAAGAAAGAAGACACGTGTGAGCCGAGCGGCAAAGCTCCGCCGTCTTGATGAGAAAAAGCAGCATAGCATCCAGAAACAAGAGAGGTCAAAAAAAGTCCCGGTCGAGGATTAGGCAAAAGGAGACCTTGACAGCTCGGGTCAGCGGGATAGGGCAAAACCGGCTCGCTCAACGCTATCCTTTTGTGTTAGAATTTTGGCAAGAGAGGAGTGATTAGCATGTCATCCAGAGGTACACAGGTTCTTAAAGAGGCATTATCGCTTCCTCCTGCTGAGAGGGCTGAGATCGCAGACCATTTACTATCGAGCATAGACCCGCCATCTCAAGAGGGAATAGACGTGTTGTGGGGAAAAGAGGCGGAAGAGCGCCTGGATGCATTTGATCGCGGCGAGATTAAGGCTATTTCCGCCAAACAGGTTTTTGAGCAGGTGGGCAAAAAGCCTCTATGAACATCCAGTTTCTGGAACCGGCACAAGCAGAATTCACCGATGCCGTCAACTACTATAATGCCCAAAATGAGGGCCTTGGCTTCGAGTTTTCTGATGAGATCCAGGCAGCTATAGTCAGAATTATTGAATATCCTGAAGCTTGGTCTCTCATCTCAAAGAGAACAAGACGCTGCCGGACAAAGCGCTTTCCGTATGGAATCATCTACCAAGTCAGGGACAATAACCTACTCATCATTGCCGTCATACATCTTCACCGTGAGCCCCAATCCTGGAAGAAACGCATTCCCAAGCGGCAGCAGTAAAGCCTTTACAACTCCAACCTATTGCATGCCCTGACCTGTCACTGAAGCGGACGGGCAACTCCGCGTGACGTTTCGTTGAACTGCTCCAATCCGCCCTGATGCATGTTCCAGTAAGAAAAAAAACACGAGTGAGCAGGGCGGCAAAGCTCCGCCGCCTGAAGGAGAAAAAGCAGCACGGCATCTTGAAAAGCGAGAGGTCGAAAAGAGTCCCTGTCGAGGATTAGGCAAACGGAGACCTTGACAGCTCGGGTCAGCGGGATAGGAATTAATCATAATGCAACCCCCCGTTCACTGACGAATTGCTCCGTACCCTGTCTTGCTATCGCTTATCCGGCTTCTTTCCACGGTAGTGAATTCCCCCGGCTTACTCACCATGTGATCTTGGAAACTGAGAAAAACACAAAATTCGTTAGAATCAGGATTAATTTTTATCCATGTCCGAAAACGGCGAGTAGTTTTTCTGCCCACGGCTATAATAAAAATATGGAAATGAGCATGACCAAAACCAGAGAACGTGGACTACCTTTGGATGACAAAGCCTGCTATGCCGCCATGCGGTCCCACGATGTTCGCTTTGACGGTCGTTTTTTTTGCGGAGTTTCTTCTACCGGCATATATTGCCGTCCCATTTGTCGGGTGAAGCTTCCGAAGGAGGGAAACTGCACTTTTTTTGTTAGTGCGGCGGCGGCAGAGGTTGCTGGTTATAGGCCGTGCCTTAGATGCCGCCCGGAACTGGCACCAGGTTTGGCCCCTGTGGATTCGGTTCCTCGGCTGGCACGAAACGCTGCCTTGACTATGGAAGAAGATTGCCCGCCCCCCCGCAAAGTTTCCGAAGTTGCAGCTATACTAGGAATCTCGGACCGACATCTGCGCCGTGTCTTTTTTGCTGAATACGGCGTCTCGCCCGTGCGATATCTTCAGACCCAGCGGTTGCTTTTGGCCAAAAGCCTACTTACCGATACGCAGCTTACAGTGACCGATGTGGCGATGTCCGCAGGTTTCGGCAGCATTCGCCGGTTTAACGATCTATTTAAAGAACATTACCGACTCACGCCGAAGGAACTCCGGAAGAAAGGCCGAAGCATGGAGGAGGACAATGACGGGATTACCTTATTCCTCGGCCATCGTCCACCATATGCCTGGGACAGACTAATTTCCTTTCTTGCCGCCCGGGCTATTCCTGGGGTCGAGAGCGTGATCGGAGATACTTACCGCCGCACGGTAGCTATCAAAAAGGGCGCAACGATTCATTACGGCTGGATCTCGGTAGCAAACCGGCCAACTCAAAATACTCTTTCCGTAACGCTTGCGACGACGTTATTGCCCGTTTTGTCCCAGATACTGGCGAGAATTAGGCTTCTCTTTGACCTAAACTGCAGCCCTGAGAAAGTATACGAGAAGCTAACCACGATGAACAAGCTTGCACCAAATATCTGTGTGCCGGGGATACGGGTGCCGGGATGCTTTGACCCTTTTGAAATGTCGGTACGGGCCATTTTGGGACAACAGGTAACCGTCAAAGCGGCCAGTACACTGGCCATGCGGCTGGTTAATCTCGTCGGCGAGAAAATGGATACCCCGTTTGAAGAGCTTGCTTTTGCGTTCCCTCACCCCGATAGAATCTGCGCCCTCGAAGGTCCGATCGAAAATCGGTTGGGACCGCTTGGCATAACCGGTGGCAGGGCCCGCTCGATTTTGGCCCTGGCGACAGCTTTGACGAGCAATTCCATCACACTTTCTTACAGTGCAAACCCGGGGGAGGTAATGGAAAAACTACGTAAATTGCCCGGGTTTGGCCCCTGGACAGTACAATATATTGCGATGCGGGCGCTCGGTTGGCCGGATGCCTTTCCGCACACCGACTATGGTGTCAAAAAAGCGCTTTCGGATCGACCTCCACACGAAATATTGACTCTGTCGCAGACATGGAGCCCCTGGCGTTCGTACGCAACCATTTTGTTGTGGAATTTTCTTCGGAATAAGTTTGAAATTCAGAAAGAGAGTTGTTGCGCTCAATGATCTACACTTGCACCATTGATAGTCCGTTAGGAACTATGACTGCCGCCGTGAAAGATGAGGCTCTCATTGGCTTGTGGTTTATCGGCCAAAAATATTACCCGACCCAAACAGCTCCCTGGAGTTGTGAACCTGATCATCCCATTTTCAAGGCGTTGCGGTATCATCTCGCGCGTTACTTTTCGAGTGAAGCCAGTGCGCTCGATGTCCGGCTCGCTCCTCCAGGGTCATCCTTTCAAAAAATGGTATGGGATATCCTTTTAAAAATCCCGATGGGGCAAGTTGTAACCTATGGGCAAATTGCAAAATACATTGCTCAGACCCGTGGCTTAGCCTTAATGTCGGCCCAAGCCGTAGGTGGTGCTGTCGGGCATAATCGGATCTCTATCCTGATCCCCTGTCACAGAGTTGTTGGTTATGACGGGCGTCTAACGGGCTATGCCGGTGGGTTGGATAAGAAAGCGGCGCTTCTGCGGCTTGAAAAAGTAAACTTAGCAAAGATTGATTTGGCTCAATCAGCGTTGCCTTTTACGCCCGCGATGCAGTAATAAATCGAGCGGTTTGTTGTAGCCTATTGACAAGCGCCACTATGAGCGAAACACACCCACGTACCACATTGCTTCCATTGTGGCTCCCATGGCCAACTTAAATTACTTATAACGTTAACAGGGTGAGCTCGCGGATTACCTTGTGGTTCGACGTGGGAAACTCCCCCAGCCTATCCCCGGAGCATAAAGAATTGGTGATGCGTCGGCTTGGGAATCGTATCGGCAAAGACGGAGCAATGAAGGTTATGTCGCAGAAGACGCGCAGCAAGGCGGAAAATCGGGAACTGGCGGTGGAGTGGTTTGTACAATTGATGCAAGATGCACTTAGGCAGGTGCAGGTAAGAAAAAGAACACTGGTCATCATAGCGGCCAAACTTCGAAGGCTGGAGGAGAAAGAGCAGCCCGGCCTGTTGAAACATAGGAGGTTGGAAAGAGTGCCAGTCAAAGATTGAAGCTTAGTGGTCATTTACATAAATACAATGACGTATTTCTTGCATAATTGGATCAAATATGGCATAGTCTCTCCCAAAAGGAGGGATGACATGCCAAGGAGAAGCCCATACTCGATTGAGTTAACACAGACCGAGAAGACGAAACTTGAGGCAATGGCGCAAAAGTATACGGCA
>Ga0187849_1000674_pt1 | contig 43384 bp, 43 predicted proteins | sample June2016WEW_4_10_2_FD_132412 | JGI IMG/M metagenome (GOLD analysis project Ga0187849, IMG submission 132412) | Peatland microbial communities from SPRUCE experiment site at the Marcell Experimental Forest, Minnesota, USA - June2016WEW_4_100 | ecosystem: Environmental > Terrestrial > Soil >... | reverse complement strand
CTTCCATAGCCAAAACCGGAATTATAAATTTTGTCGGAAATTCCTGCCCGGCCAGAGAATCCAGTGTTCTTTCAAGAATATGTAGCGGTTCTTTATAGGTTGGGATGATTACGATATGTCTGACTTTTTGCCAATCGGGAAAGCCTCTGACGTCTCCCATCCAATCATAAACTTTTGCCGCTTGGATTCTGGTATGGGAAATTATTGAGGATACGGCGATTTGAAGAGACTGATAAAACCAGTAAATATTAAAAAACAGAATAAAGTAGGCGACAAAGACCGGAATTACAAAAATTCCCCAGTAGGGAAAAAGGATAAGATTCCAGGAAACAAATCCCGGTAGGATTTGCAAAATACGCAAAATTCCCTTTTCGTGCTTGATAATAAAATCTCTCATAATTTGAGTTTACTGTTCTTCCGCAAAATGTATCGTGTAGCCATATAGATCGCGTATTACCTCCCTTGCAACAGAATTAGCCTCTTTTTCTGTAATACTTGCCGAATGGATCTCCCATGGAATTTTGTGGCCTGAATGAGGGCCTATCCTGCCGGCCATAAAGTTGACATGCTCCATCGCTTCGTGAGCTGCGACCGCGGCTGTTGCCACTTCTATGGGAATATTTTTCTCAAGAATGGCTGTCTTGGCCAAACCGGCACTAATAAGTATATTTCCGGGTTTATTTTTTTCGAAGAAATTATAACAACCCGGAATTTCTTCCTTACTGGGCAGGACAACGGCCCCCTGTGATATAGATACAATTGATGGAGGCACACCGGTGTAATCTTTTCTTTTAAATACTTCCGTTATCGTATCAAGAACCATCTTCTTTGTTTTTCTGGACACCACACCAATTTCTCTGTAGGGAATTTCGTGGGTTAATCCTAATTCGGTAGGGTCTGCGGTCATGTTATTTCAATCTAGGGAACAAGGGATCAGCAGATTTTATTTTTGGTCCCCTAAATTGGTTTTCGATTTTTTCGGCAGTTTCGGGGAGGAATGGCTTAAGGTTAAAAACAATCGAACGGAGATGGTCGACTAGATGAATGAGAACTTTCTTAAGTTCCTCACCCTTTAGCGTCCAGGGCTCCTCCTCATTTATAAATTGGTCCGTTTGGGTTACCTCTTCCCAGATGGTTTTTAGCGCCACATCGAATTTATATTCTTTTAACGCATTTTCGATATTGGGATTGATTGCAACTTTTGTAGGTGCAAACTCAAAGCCCGAGTTTTCGCAAAGTTTAGCGCATCTAGAGACGAGATTTCCAAGTCCATTTGCAAGTTCTCCGTTATAAGTTTCTTCAAACTGTTTGAAAGTAAAATCCGAGTCCTCGTAAGGATTAATTTTGGCCAAAAGATAATATCTCAGAGTGTCGGTTCCGTATTTTTCGGCAACTTCGACAGGATTAATGGTGTTTCCAAGACTTTTACTTATTTTTTGTCCGTTAACCGTAATAAATCCGTGTATAAAAATTTGTTTTGAGTTTGGAAGTCCGGCGGAGGCAAGCATCGCCTGCCAAATTGCGGTTTGCTGACGCAAGTTATCTTTTCCCGCAACTTGGATTCCGGGCCAAAAATCTTTGAAGTTTTTTTCGTCCTCCGGCCAACCCAAAGTTGAAATGTAATTGATTAAAGCATCAAACCAAACATACATTACGTGAGTGTCGTCTCCCGGGACATCAATTCCCCAGGGCATCTTGCTTTTTAGACGGGAAATGCTGAAATCCTGCAAACCGTCCTTGACAAAAGTTTTTATTTCGTTGAATTTTCCGGAGGGAACTACAAAATCAGGATTTTTTTCGTAAAAATCCAAAAGCGGCTTTTCGTATTTACTGAATTTGAAAAAGTAATTTTCCTCCTCAATTATTTCAAGTTCCAAATTGGGGTGAAGCGGGCATTTTCCATCAACCAGCTCGGAATCCGTTTTTTCCAGTTCGCAACCGATGCAATACTTAATTTTGTAAAGTTTTTTGTAAATATCGCCGTTTTTATCGCATAGTCTCCAAAAATTTTGGGCAGCCTTAATGTGGTGGGGGTCGGTTGTACGGATAAAGTGGTTATAGCTTAAGTTTAGTGCGGTTTTAAGCTCGTCAAATTTGGCAGCGTATTCGTCGCAATATTCCTGAGGATCCCGTCCAAGTTCTTTGGCCTTTTGGTAAATTTTTTGGCCATGCTCATCCGTGCCGAAGTTAAAGAATATTTCCTCGCCCTTCAGTCCGTGTAGCCTGGCAATAGCATCGGCTTGCACAATCTCAAGCGCAAAACCCACGTGCGGATCAGAATTCACATATGGTAATGTTGTTGTAATGTAAAATTTTTTCTTCATAGCTGAATTGTACCATTTTGTGCCCTCATGTTTACATTTTCCATTACCTTTGTAAAATCAGCTTTTCTTTTGATATGTCTAAGATAGGGAAAGATTATTTTATTTAATTTTACGAGAGATTTGGCTTCGTTTATAGTAATTCTCCAAAAATCGTCGTTTTGACCTGTTTTTTTCTCTCTTTCGAGAACAAAAATTGACTTAATATTGTTTTTTATAAACCAGCCGTGGATTTGCTTCAGAATTTCTTTATCGTACGATCCCAATCGGAATTTTGCTCTATTGTCATAAATACCAAAGCTGCCCTCAGCGTCTATGTAGCCGCCAGCAAAGGCTGCCGTATTGATGTTGTTTGAAATAATCCAACTCTCCACCTTTTTACTTTTAGGCAGGAGGAAGGAAAAAGAAGGATGAAGAATAGTGGAAACACTTATAACACCGGTGTTATTTGGTTTGCTAATCCAGACTTTTGCGTATTTTTTAAAAAGGTTATTGATTAGTATCACCTGCTCTTTTTTTGTAGTATTTGAGCAAATCTTTATCATTTGAGTTTTGTCACTAGACTTTCTAACGCCCAAATCTCCAAGACGAAAACCTATTAAATAAGCCTTTTCTCCTTGAGACCCCGAAAAGACTTTTTTCTCTGCAGTGTTTACTTCCCAGCTAGACCGCATTGGTATATGAAACTTTCGCATCCGTTTCAGAATTCCGGAAGATGTCATTTTATAAACCTTACCGATTTCAAATAATGACATCTCTTCGTCTTCATATAAATTCCTGAGTTTGGCTTCGCTTATTTTTGGTTTTGTTATTGAGCGTGTTTTAATGTGATATTTTTCTAGGTATCGGCGGATAGTTTTTGGGTCACATTTTAATATGTCAGCTATTTTATAAGTGGAAAGTTTATCTTTTGTATATAACTTCTTTAATAAAGAGGACGGAAAGGCATATGAGAAAATCATAATCAATATTGATCTGTTTAATGTATCAAGTCAATATTATTGCTCCGCATTAACATGGGGAAGGATGTGGTTATGTAGAATTTGCCGGTCATGCTCCTATTGTACAGCTTGTACAGCGAAGGGCCACTTTGAAGCCAGTTGAATACACGAAAGAATATGATAGACTATCCTTAATTTGTCAGGAGGTGATACCGATGACCAGAGAAATTAACTTTGGAGATCAAGTTCTAACCAATGTCTTGAATGTAGAAAAACAAATATTAGGAATGGGCGCATTTGCCCACAAGGGAGAGAGCGGTCATTACTACAAAATAGGACAAGCTGTGAGAAGAGGACAGCTAGTTGTAGATTATGGTCCGGGTACTTCCGATGGAAATGGTGCCATGGAAGAGGCGGGTATGACAAAACCAAGACATACACATAAAAGATTGTCTTTTTCGAAGGATGGAGTACGTGTTTTTACGGAGCCTACAACAGATATAGACAGAAGTGGCAAAATAGTTCACTGAGAATTCTTGGCTCGGGCAAATTTCCGGATTTTTTCTGTCCACTCGTTTGCAAACTCTTCTGCCTCGATTTTTTTGAGGGCAAGCTTAATTCCCTCTTTTTTCAAAGATTTTTCCGCAAGGACGATTTCTTTTGGAGTCGCCAGTAAATTTCTTTTGATATTATCGCGGTCACGCCTTTTTTTGAGCCAGTAGGCGATGGCCATTCTTTTTATATATTTTTCGAGTTCCGCCTCGTCAAAAAAATCCGTCAGAAATAACTCAATTTCTTTCGGGTCGTTCAAGTCATCAATCATCTGGGAGAAAGTCCGGAGCAGCTGCCGTTTTAATGAAGAATTCATCGTACTGAGAAATATAACTCGATGCAAAGGGCAATTGCAATAATGAGAATTGCATTAAGGATATTGCCGACGCCCAAATACATTAGAAATAAGAAAAATGTTGTCGCAATTGTGGCGACGAGCCCCCGCCGGCCGTTTGCAAAAATTAGAGAGAAAGTAAAAAGAAGGCAGAAAAAGATAAAAATAAAGAAAAGGGGAACTATGCCGAATGCGGCCGGATCAACGAAATAAATTAATCCCGCCAAAAATCCCCAAAGAACAATTGTTAGAAGGAGTGTCGGCAGAAAATTCTTTCTTTTTAAAATTTGTTGTTTGTGCGAATTCTTTTTCATTTCCGTGTTAGAATACCTTGAATATGGACCTCGTAATTGTTTTAATTATAGTCCTGGCGGCCTTGGTTGTTGTAGCCGTTTTCATCAATAAAAAATTAACCGATTTGAAAGAGGTCCAAAAACCTTCCGATGAACTCCTGGAATACCTTCGTACCACAAATACTCGTCTTGACGAGCAAAACAAAAATTTTACGCGGACGCTTTCGGAATCAACCAGAAATTTAAACGAAAGGCTTGATAATGCGGCGAGGGTGATTTCAGGAGTCCAAAAAAATATCGGGGAGTTTTCCGAAATCGGTCGGGGAATGAAAGATTTGCAGGAATTTTTGAGTTCTCCGAAACTCCGTGGAAATATCGGCGAGCAAGTACTTAAAGAACTTTTAAAGCAATTTTTGCCGAAGGAATCTTTTAACCTCCAGTATACTTTTAAATCCGGAGAAAAAGTTGATGCCGCAATAAAAACTTCGGGCGGAATAATTCCTGTTGATTCAAAGTTCCCGATGGAAAATTTCAGAAAGATGTCGGGGGAGGGGGATGAGGGCGTAAAGAAAGTTGCGGCCAAAGATTTTGAGCGCGATGTTAAAAAGCACATTGATGATATTGCCCGGAAGTATATTTTGACGGAAGAGGGAACAATCGATTATGCCCTGATGTATATTCCTTCGGAGTCGATTTACTACGAAATCGTAAATAATCAGGAACTTTTTGATTACGCCGGAGAAAAAAGAGTTCTTCCGGTTTCTCCGACAACTTTTTATGCATACCTCAAAGCAATTCTGATGAGTTTTGAGGGACAAAAAATTGAAGCACAGGCAAAAGAAATTCTTTCTTCCCTCAGGGCGATACAAAAAGATTATGAAAAGACAAATGACTCCTTAAGTGTTTTGCAGAAGCATTTAACAAATGCATATAACACAATGGCAAATGTGTTTGCCAGCTTTGGAAGTTTGGGTCAAAAAATTTCTTTAACACAAGGATTAGGGAGTGGAGTTAAAAAGGGTGTAAAGAAGTTAGACTAATGGACAAGACCTCAAATCTCAAGCTAAACAAAGAACAAAAGGAGGCAATAAAATTTGGCAACGGACCGCTACTCATTATTGCCGGGGCAGGAACCGGGAAAACTACAGTTATAACCGAAAGAATTAAATATCTAATTACAAAAGGTCTGGCCAAACCCGAAGAAATATTGGCGCTGACCTTTACGGAAAAAGCCGCGAGGGAAATGGAGGAGAGGGTAGATGTGGCAATGCCCTACGGTTACACCCAAATGTGGATTATGACTTTTCATTCTTTTTGCGACCAAATATTAAGGGATAACGCGATTCACATAGGACTTTCCCCGAATTATAAATTAATGACGAAGGAGGAGGGGGTAGACTTGGTTAGGAAAAATCTGTTTGAATTAGATTTGGATTATTTTCGGCCACTCGGAAATCCAAATAAATTTATTGACGGGTTGCTTCAGCATTTCAGCCGCTTGCAAGATGAACTAATTACCGATCGAGAATATTCAGAATTTTCCAGAAAATACAGAAACCCTGAAGAACTTGAAGTTAAGAAGTTGAAAGAGTTGGCAAGTGCATACAAAAAATATAACGAGCTGAAAATAAGGAAAAATGTGATGGATTTTGCGGACCTGATTACAAATGCAGTTAAACTTTTTACCGAGAGACCTAATATTCTCAAAATTTATCAGGAAAAATTTAAATACCTTTTAATTGACGAGTTTCAGGATACGAACTATGCACAAAATACACTTGCCATTCTTCTTGCCGGAAAAGACAAAAACATTACAGTTGTAGGTGACGACGATCAATCAATTTACAGATTCCGCGGAGCTGCGATAAGCAACATTGTTCAATTTCGGCTTAACTTTCCTAAAACCAAAACCGTGGTTTTAACCAAAAACTATCGAAGTACCCAGGAGATTTTGGATCGAAGTTATGATCTTATACGGTGCAACAATCCATATAGATTGGAAGTTGTTGAAAAAGTAGACAAAAAGCTAATTTCGCAAATTGCAAAGAGGGGAGACAAAATCAGATTTATTCATGCAAATGACGTGTCTGATGAGGCATATGAAGTTGCTAAGGAGATATCTGCATTGATAACAAAATCAACCAAGAATTCCATAGACTATAGAGATATTGCAATTCTTGTCCGTGCGAACGACCATGCGGAGCCTTTTGTAAAAGAACTTGAAAGACGGGAAATACCAAACCAGTTTTTAGGTCCAAGTAATTTACTTGAAAAAGAAGAAATCGTGGACCTTATTAGCTACTTAAAAGTTTTAAACGATCCGGAAGATTCCGAGTCTTTCTATCGACTTTTGACATCTGAAATATTTGATATTAGTCCACTCGAGTTAATAAGAATCTCCAGTCTTGCAAAGAAGAAAAGTCTGTCGGTGTTTGAGGTTGTATCGGAGAGTAAAAACGAGAAAATTAAAAGGCTGCTGGAAATTATTGACAAGCACTTAAAAATTATTAAGAAATCTACTGCAGGTGAGATTTTATACGACTATATGCAGGAGGTGGGTCTTTTACAGAAGCTGGTTAAGGACAGCGAGGCAATTAAAGCCAAAAACATTGCAAAATTTTTTGAGAAAATTAAATCATTTGAAAATGAAAATAAAGACTCTGATGTGAGAGCGGCGGTTGATTATATTGATCTGCTTTTGGAGGTGGGTGAATCCTCCAGCGTTACAGACGGGGATTGGCAGGAAAATAATTCGGTAAACATACTTACGGTTCATTCGGCAAAAGGATTGGAATTTCCCGTTGTTTTTCTTGTCAATTTAGTGAGTGAACGGTTTCCTGGACGAGAGCGCTCTGAGCAAATTCCTATTCCAAAAGAACTTATAAAAGAGGTTTTACCTGAGGGAGACTTTCATTTAGAAGAGGAACGCCGGCTTTTTTATGTCGGCATGACGCGCGCAAAAGAGAAACTGTATTTTTCGGCAGCCGATTTTTACACGAGAGCAAAACGAAAGAAAAAAATGTCCCCGTTTATTTTTGAAGCTTTAGGAAAAATACCTGATGACGTTTTGCAAAAGATGCCCTCTCAAATCATTAATTATCAAAAACCAAAGAACATTGTTAAGAAACAAAGTATGAGTAAATTAAAAGTAGATTACCTGACCGTTAGCAGAATTGAAACTTTTAAGGAATGTCCTTTGCACTATAAACTTAAATATATTTATAAGATTCCTTCTAAAACCTCAGCTTCATCAAGTTTTGGGGTTTCAATTCACGACACGTTAAAAAGTTTTTATCAGAAAGTTAAGGAGGGTAATAAGCCTACGGAAAAATTGATTTTGGATTTATATAAAGCCAATTGGAGCGAAGAAGGATTTGACAATAAAAAGCATAAGTTGGAATTTTACGACAAAGGAAAGACGTATCTGCTCGGTTTTTTGAAAAACGGGTTTAACCCGAATTTCTTGCCAATACTTATGGAAGAGAATTTTACAGTGCCTATAAACTCAACCCTTAAAATCGGAGGTAAAATTGATAGAGTTGACGATCTGGGGAACGGAAAATTTGAGCTTATCGATTACAAAACCGGAGCGCATCTTCCGACCCAAAAAGATGTTGACCGTGATCTTCAGCTTTCTTTTTACGCATTAGCACTAAGCAGTATTAAAAATGTTAACCCGGAAAATATTAAGCTATCCCTCTACTACTTAGATACCCAAGAAAAATTTTCAACAACCAGGACCGTCAAGGATCTGGCAAAAGTAAAGGACGAAATATTGACTGTGAGGGACGAAATAGAGAATAGCGATTTTAAATGTAATCGTAGCTATTTCTGCCAGAACAAATGTGAGTTTGCGCTGTTTTGTAAAAGCGATTAAATGTTTCTAGTCCAGTTAAAACAGGCATGCCAACTGGGGACATTCTCAGAGGTGCCGGGTTTTATTATAAGGAGCTGGTTTAATGATTCTCTATTAACTTGTGCATGGTTCTTGGCGGCTCTAAAATGAGCCAAAATACCATCTTGGTTTTTGTCTTCTAGATTGATTCCTGTAATAATAATGGGTTTTTTAGCCAATTCTGACAACTCCGAAAAATTCTTATCCATTAACTGGTCAATTGAGATAGTCTCCTTAAATATGTCATCCAGTCTTCGTTCCCGCAAAATGTTCATGACTTTTTCAAAGGTCTGATCATCGACATCTTTATGGATCAGAACTGCTTCACCTCTCCAAACAGCCGTGGTAAGCTCAGATTTAAATTTTTCGGGAGATGTTTTTGGGATTTCCACTCTAAAATTATACGATTAGGGTTATTTAAACGCAATAATTTGGAGACCGGTTTTATTGATATCGGATTGCATCCAATATTTTTGCTTTTTGGTATTTAGGACGAAAGTAACTTCTTTTTCAATTTTTCTGCCGGTATATTTTCTTATCTTTGGGTCATATTCCTCCAAAACCAAGATATCTCCAGATTTGCAATCAAAATTTGCAAGTCTCGCATCAAAAGTCTTTTCTCCGGAGAGAATTTTTTCAAAAGCTTCGGGCCAAGTTTTCTTTCTGATTTTCATTTCCAAATAAACTTTTCAAAAAACTTCCTTTCTGCCGGCCAAAGTTTCAAATCTTTTATTTCCTCTGCCGAAAAATATTTGTAGTCCAGTATTTCAAAACTCTTTTTTATTTCACCGTCAATGATTTTACAGCTCCACCAATAAGCCCATTCTCCGGGTACATCTTGTTCCCATTCGGAAAAAAGTTCAACAGGAACAATGTCCAAATTGAGTTCTTCCTTAAGTTCACGTTTGAGTGCCTGTTCGACGGTTTCGCCTTCTTTTACGTGTCCGGTGGGTAAGTACCACGCATCCTGATATTCACCGAAGTTTTTGTAATCGGTTGGACGAATCAAAAGATATTCACCTTTGTTGTTTTGGATTAGTGCTACCGCAACTTTTTTGGTGTCTTTCATAAGCTAATTATATGGGAAGTCTGTTTTTAATATAAGCCCCGGGGTAGAGGACTTCATATCCACCAAAGGAGCGCTTAAAGTGGGAAAAACCCAGCCAGCTTTTATTAGGGAATCGGGGATCATAAACTCCTTCAAAATCAAAAACTTTACCACCTTGCTTTTTAGCCCATAGTATTCCCTGATAGAGAAGTGAGTATTGGGCGAGGGAAGTACGGCCTTCTGAATTTGTAAATCCGTACCAGTAATACCCAAAGTCGTGTGAAGAACGTGTGAAAAGCGCTCCACCTATAACACTGCCAACAATATTGTGCGACGCAAGGAAAAGGGAGTAATTACCAGGAAAGCTTTTGCGTAAATTAATTAGTTGTTCAGTCGGAGGTACATATCTTTTAAAATTAACCGAATTTTTCCATGATTCGCGCCACTTTTTAATTTCATCGGGGGTCGAGAAAGACTTTATCTTTAAGTGCTCTCCCCTCTTGATTGCATACCTTGCGTCTTTCTTGAAACGCCTGAAAATTTCCCGTGGGGTTTGGTTTAGGTCGATTTGAAGCGTTTTTGTGGGTAAATAAGGGCTTTTAGATAATTTGAAACCGTGTTGTAGTATTGAATTATGACCATTGGCGGTGCTGACGACGGAGGTTAAACCCGGCTCGAGAATAATCTGAAAAACGCGGTACTTTCGGCATAATTTCTTGATTATGTCATAATTGATTTCTTCAGGTCTTTGAACTTTCAAGATTGAGCCAATAATTGGAAATTTTTTGATGAAGTAGTTAATTTCTCCTATTCTTTCAACTGTCCAGCCTTGCTGTTTGAGATAATTGGCGAAGTGGATAGACTGGCGGATATCGACCATGATTTAAAATCTGTGTTTGGAAAGACCGAAGTTCGCGGCTAATTTTAAAGTCGGCCAGCGGATTTTTTCGGCGATTCGATAAACGAAGTATGCTGGTTTGTTTATTATTAAGTCCCAGCTACCCAAAAACTCAATTACTTTCGGGTTATAACCTTCTTTGAATTTTGTGAAGCCCTTGCCCTCCTCCCTGCCCCAAAGATCAAACGTAGTTAAACCCAACTTTTTTCCGAATTTTATTGCCTCCCACATCATTAAGTTATTTGCCATAACTTCCTTGTATTTTTCGGTTGAAGCGCCATACGGGTAATATAAGAATTTTTTCCAGGCAAAAACTATCCAGGTTGTAATAATTTCTTTGTTGTAAGTTGCAGTTAAAAGATGTGCAATTCCGGCTTTTTTCAGAATATTCCACATCAGCCTGTGGTATTTTTCCGAATGAGCGTAAAACCCCTGTCTTCTTATTGTTTCGCGGGTGAGATCCAGATATTTATCAAAAGCTTTGTCGGAGTTATCTTCTTTAACCGTTACGCCTTTTCTTTCGGCCAAACGGATGTTGTAGCGGGTTTTGCTGGAAAAGCCCTTCATTAAATTTTCTTCGCTTGGGGTTAAGTCAATCCAGAAAGTGGTGGGGGTGAAAAGCCGGCGGCCTTGGGTTGCGCCTTCCGATTGCATTAGCTTGACCAACTTATCACTTTTGAGACAATTGGGTTCGAGTTTTATAAAAATTAAATTATTTTCATGACCGATTTTTTTTAGGTCGGTTAGCATTGTTTTTGTTGGAGTTGATCCTTTTTCAAACATCGCGATTTTGAACTTTGTGTAGGGGATTTTGTGAAGGGTTAATATTCCGTATTTTGTTTCGAGAACCTCATTCCCCCACTCCCGCCGGAACTCCTCCCAAAAAGAAGTTTGCAAAGGATGTGTGGCAATTTTGTCTATTTTGCTCTTTTTTACTGTTTCCACAGACTAATTATACACACAAGATTTACCATTTACTTTCGGTCAGCAAAATTATACATTTGGTCAGTGGTGGAAGAAGTTTCTGATCAGTCAATCGAAATAGATCAAAATCCCGGTGGCTTTGTCGTAAAAGAAATACCCGAAGGGATCCTGGTTATGACTAAGGGTAACCAAGACTTGGCGGATATATTTATTCGGTCTAAATTTTGGAAAGAACCTGAAAATTCCTTTGTTGGCGGGGGTACAAGACGTGGCTATGTGGTTGAAATAAAAAGTGGGGATAGATTGATTGTAAAAAATAAATTATCCACTAATAGAATGAGGGAACTGATTAGTTCTGCAGAAAAATCCTTTTCACCCAAGATTGATAGAGATCTTCCGAGAATACTCAATTCGATCGAGCATGAAATCTCTGCAATTAATGAAGCGAAGAAACGGTATAAAGAAGCTTTTGGAAAAGAACTCTCCACAGAAGACCCCTTGTGCGGTTTTATAGATAAACGCGGAAGGAAAACAATCGCCTTTAGATATATTCCAGGCGAATTACAAGAACTTTCGCAAGAATTCGATAAAAAAAGGATTGATTGGGAAAGTCAAACTGTTCAGGAATTGGAATCTCTTGGAATTCACCCGTACGAAGCTCATGCGATTGTTGTAAAGAATGATTCATCACAATCCGAAGGATACCATTTTGTTCTCGTAGACGCAGAAAAATGGACTGTCGACACGAAGCCTATTTTAGGTACTTCTCTATAATATCGTCGAAAGTTCCTTTTATATCCTCCTGCGCTAAAGCCCCGGAAGACAAGTCGTCAACACTTTTATATATATTACCACCTAAATTCTCGATTAGATTTTCCGGGATATCCATAACGAATCGGCTCGGAGGATTGCTGATTTTTTCTCCGAAATAAAGACGGGAATTGGCGTAAGTTAGGTAAAGAAGTTCTTTGGCGCGGGTAATTCCTACGTAGGCAAGACGGCGTTCTTCTTCCAGCTGATTTGTATCCATTAAACTTCGAGAGTGAGGGAAAAGTCCTTCTTCCATTCCGACTATAAAAATAACCGGAAACTCAAGTCCTTTTGCGGCGTGGAGAGTCATCAAGGTTACAACATTGGTTGATTTACTAATTGGTTTATTGGATGATTCAACCAGAGCTACATTTTCCAGAAATTCATTGATATCGGGAAATTCCGTGGCAACGCTTCTAAGTTCCTTAATGTTTTCAAGCCGGGCCAGATTTTCTTCGGATTCTTTTTGGAATAGTGCCATGTAATCCGTTTTTTGAATTACGGTATCCAGAATATCCAAAGTTGTCATTCCTTCGATGGCCCCCATTTCTTTTAGTTTTTCAAACCTCCTGAGTCCTATTTTTTCAATTCTTTTTCTTGACACGGAATCTTTGGGATTAACCAGAAATTTTATGTAGCTGACCACATCTTTAATTTCTTTGCGGTCGTAAAATCTGACGCCGCCGACCAATGTATAGGGAATTCCGGCGTGAAGAAACGCCTCCTCGAGTACGCGTGACTGGGCATTGGTTCTATATAGCACCGCAATATCACTATATTTTTTTCCGATAGTTAGTAACATTTCAATTTCCGAAACAACAAAATCGGCTTCATCAAAACCGTTCCTGGCCGCGTAAAGTTTTATTTTGGCGCCAGCCGCTTTTTCCGTCCAGAGTTTTAGTATCGGGTGGGTTGTGTTTTTGGAAATGACAAGGTTTGCTGCATCTAAAATATTTTGGGTTGAGCGGTAATTTTGTTCGAGATTAATTATTTTTACATTAGGGTAATCCCTAATGAGATAATTAATATTTCTAAAATCTGCCCCGCGCCAGGAATAAATCGATTGGGAAGCGTCCCCCACAGCCGTAATATTTTTCCTTTTCCCGACCAGTTGTTTAGTCAGCGCATACTGAATTTTATTTGTATCCTGCCATTCATCAATAAAAATGTGGGTTAAAGTTCTTTGCCATTTTTCCAAAACTTCCGGAACGTCTTTGAAAAGTTTGACGGTTTTAATGAGGAGATCGTCAAAATCCAGCGCCCCGATTTCTTTAAGCATCTTTTCGTATTCGGTATAAACCTTTGCGACGACTTCCTGCCATTCGCTGCGGATAAATTCTTTGTATTCCTCGGGTCCAATCATTTGATTTTTGGCCTCACTAATTCCGCTTAAGATTGCAGCCGGATTATATTGGTCGGTTGATAAATCCATTTTTTCCAAAATTTGCTTAACTGCATCTTTTTGGTCCTGCTCATCGTAAATAATGAAATTAACGGGGATTCCGATATGCCGGCCGTCGATTCTTAAAACCTTGGCGCAAAAAGAATGGAATGTCCCGGAAAACGGCGGGTTTCCGTTGGTTAAAACCGAAATCCTTTCTTTCATTTCTCCTGCGGCTTTATTGGTGAAAGTTAAAAGCAGTGCGTTCTCAGGTTTTATTAAGCCCTGAGAAATAAAGTAGGCTACACGGTGGGTCAGAACTTTGGTTTTTCCGCTTCCGGCTCCTGCTAAAACCAAAAGCGGCCCACCTGTGTAGGTTACGGCCGATTTTTGTTGGGAGTTTAAACCGGTTATACTTATGTCAGACATGTCTGATTCTAACATGCACAAGACTTCCGAGGGATCGGAAAAATTATCTCAAAAAAAGAGTACCCATTGGTCTATAAAGTGGTTAGTCACTTTTGTTGTTTTGGGAATTCTATTTTTATTTGCCGTTTGGGCCCGCGTAATTGGTCTTTCAACTTATATAAAATCCGTGTACAACTTTGCGGCGGCTCCGATTGGACAAGTAAATTCGGTAAACGGCAGAACGAACATTTTGGTAATGGGAAAGGCGGGAGGAAGTAGAGATTATGATAGTCCGGACCTGACCGATACGATGATTCTGGTTTCGGTTTCTCTCACAAAACCTGATTTAGTAATAGTCTCTATCCCTAGGGATACTTGGATTCCTGATATTCGGGCAAAAATAAATGCAGCGTACTACTGGGGAGACAAGACCACCCCCTATTTTGACAATTCAAGCTATCCCGGGGGCAAAATCGGTTTTGCGAGGACGGTAGCCGCGAAGGTTGTGGGACAGCCGATCCAGTACGGCGTTGTAATTGATTTTTCTTCTTTCAAAGATGTTATCGATGCCCTAGGGGGAATTCAGGTAAATGTTGCCAATAGTTTTACCGATAATCTTTATCCGATTGCAGGTAAAGAAAATGACACTTGTAACGGTGATCCTACTTTTGCCTGCAGATATGAAACAGTTTCGTTCAAAGCAGGTTTGCAGACCATGAATGGAGATACCGCCTTAGAGTTTGTCCGCTCGCGACATGCCGTTGGAGTTGAGGGAACTGATATTGCCCGAGAAGCCAGACAGCAGCTGGTTATTGATGCAATTAAAAGTAAAATTATGCAACCGAAAGTTTTTCTTTCACCAAGGGTGGACTTGGCAATGCTTCAGGTTTTTAGAAAGTATGTTGAGACGGATTTGAATTTGCCGGGAGCCGCCGTATTGGCAAGAAAAGCTTTAGAAGGAGATAAAAATATAAAGCAGTATCTTATTCCTCAGGAACTTTTGGTTAGTCCGCCTATCAATGCAGTCTATGATCAGCAATTTGTATATATTCCGAAGGCCGGCAACGGAAAATGGAGCGATATCAATCAGTGGTTTTCGTCAATCTTAAATTAAAAGCTGACCCAGCCGAATTTATTAATCCAGAGGACACCCCAGAGATTAACGGCAATTGAAAGAATTAAAAGGACCCAGTGATGCCATTTAATTCCCGTTTTAGCAGCCCCTTTTATGGTAAGTAAAGTCAGGAACGGATAAAAATCAACCGCATATCTGTAACCGAACTGCGTAAACCCGGTCGATCCGTAAGAAAAGTTTACAAGACCGACGAGAAGGATTGTTATCCATGAAGCAATATTAACCCTATCTTTTATGTTGGCTTTTAAGGCATAAATAAACGCAGGGGTTGTAATCCAGATTGCCATACCTGCCCAAGAGGGCTGAATGTACGGAAAGCTCTTCAAAAATATTGGCAACTTCAAAAATAACAAATATAAATGATTCGGAATGTATTGAATACTAAATTGCCCTTTATTAAACCAAGGTTCGTTTAGAATTCCGGCAATTAAGGTGTAGCCATTTTGCAGAGGGTTCCCGAATCTTAAGAAGTTATATATAAAATATGCAGCAAAAAATAATGCTATGGGAATTGAGAATGACACAATTTTTTTAACGGAGACGCTGTCCCGGAAAGTCAAATAAATAAAAAAAGGAAGAGACAGTATTAGTTGCAGTCTGGAAAAAAACGCACAAGCCAAAAATGAGGCGATTAAAAAAGGTCTTTTTCTGCCGAGACTTTCGTTAATTGCAAGGAGTATAAAAAACACCGCAGTAACCTGACCGAGGTACCAAACCGACCCCGTTGCAGACAGAAACCAAAAAATACTTCCCAGTCCGAGAAGCAACGAAGACCAGATGGAAAGTTTTATATCCCTTTTGATTTTTTGTGCGATAGTCCAAACGACGATAATACTTAATGCGCCGACCAGATGGGCCAAATATTGTTGTTGGAATGCATTTCCGAATATCCAGACGAAAGGAATTGCTATAATGGCGGGTATTGGCGGATTGACGAAAGTGTATTTGCCCGGCCCGATATTAATCAGTTCATTGAGCCATACAGGATTTTGGCTAAGGTAATATTTGCCTGTTAGGAAAGCGCTCGAAAGTCTAGTAAAATAATCGTAAGGAGTCCGGCCTGCCGAGGTCAAAAAATAAATGCTCAGGACAAAAATAAAAAATGCGGTCAGAAATTTTTTCACTAAGAATATTATATTCTCCATTGCGGCGGTTTTAATAATCAGAGTCTTGCTTTCATTCTTGCCCAGTTTTCAAATTGACATGGGGACGTGGCTCGCCTGGGCCAACAGGCTTGCCCTGACCGGAGTAGCAAAATTTTATTCGAACATTGATTGGACGGAATATACTCCCGGATTTTTGTATTGGCTCTGGACTATCGGGAAATTGGGGTGGGTTACCGAGCTGGCGGTTAAAATTCCGGTGATTTTGGCGGATATCGCCACGGGTTACCTGATTTGGTCTCTGATTAAAAAGGTAAACGTAAAACTTGCCTATATATCTTTTTTTCTTTATACCCTTAATCCCGTTACCGTCTTTGACGGATCCGTCTGGGGCCAAATTGACGGACTTTTGACTTTTTTTATTTTTCTTTCGGCATATTTTTTGATTGAAAAAAAGAACCTTATTTGGTCGGTCTTTTTCTGGGCAGTAGCATTTTTAATTAAGCCCCAAGCCATAGCCGTTCTGCCCGTGTTTTTGATGGTGATTGTTTTAAATAAATTTAAATTGAAAAAGGTTTTGATTGCTGGCGGGGTAGGAATTTTAACGATATTTCTCTTTTCTCTGCCGTTTTTCCCCCAAAATCCGATATTTGGATTGCCCCAGCTGGTTATTAAAATGAGTCAATATTATTCCTATACATCCGTTAACGCTTTTAATATTTGGACTTGGGTAGGACTTTGGAAACCTGACACATCGGTTTTTTTGGGTTTGGCTTTATCAACTTGGGGAACAATACTTTTAACTATCTCAATTCTTCTCGCGCTTTACCTGTTTAGAAACAAACTTGGGAATAAAGCCAGTTATTATTTGCTTTTCGCGGTTTTGAGTCTTTGCTTTTTTCTTTTCCCGACCAAAGTACATGAACGCTATCTCTTTCCATTTTTTGCCTTCCTTTTAACTTCGGCGGGACTCGCCAAATCAAAAAATTTGTTTTATGTTTTTGGTATAACTACCGCTGCAAGCTTTTTGAACCTTTATTATCCGTACGCATATTATAATCAGAATTTTTTGACCAGCTTAAGTTTTGAAAACCTTGCGCTGTACGCTTCCAAATTAATCGGATTTGTTTTTTTGGGAAGCTACTTTGCTCTTGTGTTTTTGGAAAAACTCCCCAAAATTAATTTACCCAAGTGGAATATTAAAAAAATGCGTGCCGGAAAATTACCCAAGATAAATCTGAACAAAAAATCAGCCAAAATAATTCTTTACGGGATTTTGGCTTTTGCGTTTATTACAAGGGTTTTTAATTTAAGCTCTCCCCCGACAATGTATTTTGACGAGGTTTACCACGCATTCACCGCAAAGGTGATTATGAGTGCCGATGCCGCCAAGGCCTGGGAATGGTGGAATACTCCGCCGGCCGGTTTTGCTTATGAGTGGACACATCCGCCCCTGGCGAAACTCGGAATGGTTTTGGGAATGTTGATTTTCGGACAGAATTCGTCCGGCTGGAGGATTCCGGGAGCGCTTCTAGGGGTGGGTTCGGTTCTGATGGTTTATTTGATTGCCAAGGAGCTTTTTAAAGATGAGGCGACAGGGCTTTTGTCGGCTGCGGTTTTTTCTTTGGACGGACTGGCACTCGTTATGAGCAGAATCGGAATGAACGACAGCTATATTCTTTTCTTTGCGTTTCTATCGATTTATCTTTTTATGAGGCAAAAAGACTTTTGGTCAGCCGTTGCCCTTGGTCTTGCGCTGGCCTCAAAATGGTCGGCCGTCTGGACGATTCCGATTTTGGGGGTCCTCTGGCTTTGGAGAAAAAAGAAATTTACCAAGTCAATTTTGTGGTTTTTTGTGGTACCCGCCGCCGTTTATTTGCTTTCTTACACCGATATGTTTTTGACGGGGCATTCCTTGACAATCTGGTGGGGAATGCAGGAGCAAATGTGGTGGTATCATACGGGGCTTCGGGCAACACACCCTTATAGTTCGCCTTGGTGGAGCTGGCCATTTCTAATACGCCCGATTTACCTTTATACCAGCGACGAAGTGGGGGGGATGGTTGCCAGAATTTATGCCTTTGGAAACCCTTTGGTTTTCTGGTTTGGTCTGGCCTCGGTAATCTGCTCGGCGGTTATTGCTTTTTTTGAACGCAACAAAAAACTGGGGCTAACCGTTTTTGGATATTTGATAATGTTTGTGCCTTGGGCGGCTTCTCCAAGAATAATGTTTTTGTATCACTACCTACCCGCAATTCCTTTTTTGTCGATTGCAACGGGGTATGTTTTGCGGCGCAGTCCCAAATTAATATTGGGCTATTTCATTGCCGGCTCACTCTTGTTTGTTTATTTTTATCCCCACTGGGCGGGGTTAACCATTCCTCTTTGGTTGGACAAAAGCTACTACTGGATTTCAAGCTGGCGCTAAAGATAGTCTTAGGCGGGGCTAAGATAGAAGCCTCCCTTACTTAGGAAAAATATTAGAAGGCCCAAGATAATAATTACTATCAGGAAATATAAAACCGACCATTTTCCCGACTGGGGAAAAAACTGATCAAACGGATAGTACGAAAAAACATCAACGTTTAATTTTTTAAGGGAGGCAGAAGTTACCAGGAAACCTATATATAAAAATAGAATTACTCCTAAGACAATAAGAATATTTATAAAATTTGCACGGACAAATTCGGTAAGGGGTGCTATTAAAGAAATAAATGTATTCACGACTGGTAACTAAAGAGCCAAAAGGAGCGAGCCGATAATTACAAATACTCCAACTCCGCCGCCGACAACTGTCGGCCAATCGGTTCCGGAGCTTGGGAGGGTTGGTGCGGTTGGACTGGGTGTACGGGTTGGCCCTGGTGTTGATGTTCCGCAAGTGCAATTGGCTGCATCCGGACAAGACGCATTTCGGCAAAAGCCCACGGTTATGTTGCAATAGAGACCGCTTCCGCAATTGGCATTGCTTCCGCAGGTTCCCCCGCAGGTATTAGGTGTTCCTGTCGGAGAAGCTGTTGCTGTAGCTGTTGCGGTTTCCGTCGCAGTGGCTGTAGCTGTTGCTGTGGCGGTTGCCGTTCCGCTTGCGGTTGCAGTTGAGGTTGCTGTTGATATGGTAAACGTCAGAATGCAGCCGACTCCGGCGGCCTTAGGAATACTTGAAGGTGCATTTGGAGCAACCGACTGGGATCTTAGCTGGTAAAGTCTTAAAGCCGTAAATACAGCAACACCGGCCAAAATAACTGTAAATATCAGTACTACCGCCGTTCCCAACTTTCCTTTCATAAAGTTTTTCATAATATTATTGGAAAACCTCTCCAACCCAACCTTTGACGGTATCGTGAATCTTTGCCGAAACCGTTACCGTTGTATCTGTCGGCTGAATTGTGTAGCTCTGACAGAAATCACCCGTACTTCTCTTGGTTGTGATTAACCCCTCGACCGTATTACCAATTTTGAACTGAGCCTGGTCAAAGTTGCCGTTTGCGCCGCTGACACAAAAGTTAACCACGGCGCCGGGGGTTAGGGCGGAAAGCCCTGCAGTTGTTAGTGAGGCAAAGTTTGCATCATAAGCTTTAACCGCAACGCACGACGGAGCGGTAGGAGTATTCGGTGAGCTAGACGGCGGAATGGTGGCAGCAGGTACGCAATTTTGATTACTGCAAATATAACCGGTGGCACATGTTGTGTAATGAGGCCCAATACATGGACACCCATCAAGTGCAACACCAATGCTTGTGGTTACATAACAACTTCCGGCGTTGGGGCTCTGTGAGCAATTAGGAGCTACTTCCTTGCTGCAATCAGTTTGTATTTTGGTACACTCCGGGTAACATGTGCAATTAGAATATCTGCCTAAATCGGCTTCGAAACCGGTAGCACAATCAAACGATACTGCATTTGTACACCCATAAGTTCCGGCCGGAACAGTCTTCTTATATCCATTCCCATAAGTATTAACAGAGGTGGAAGCTGTACACGAACCAGTTGCCGCTCCACAAGTCTTTGTCGTCGAGTTGTATAGTGGAGATGAAGTTGGGCAACAGTAGGATGCTGACCCATCATTCAAAATACAGTGTACTGCTCCAGGAGTGCTCGAATCAATTTGGCAGTCAGTATCTGGACATGCTGAAAGTCCTGTTTTGCTCGAAGCTCCACAAGTATTAGTAGAAGAGTTATAAAGTGGAGATGAAGTTGGGCAACAATAAGTTGTGCTGCCATCATTTAATTTACACTGAATTGCTCCTGGGACGTTGGACCCTATTTGGCAATCTGTAATTGGGCAAGAGGGAATTCCGCTTCCACTACCGCCGCCGCTTCCCCCACCAGCCGGAGGAGGATTAACTGTGCTTTCGCAGTCGGGATCTGAGGTGCAGGTATTCAAGTTGGCTGAGCATGGTGAATTTCCTGTAGCTGCACACTTACCATTTGAGCAGGCCTTGCAAGCTCCCGTGGCACCACAGCTATAAGGTGGTGTTCCATCATTGCCGCCACCGGTTTTGCAGCATCTGTTATTAGTGCCGCCAGTGCCATTGCAAACGTAATACCCCGTGGCACAGCACATATCCGCTTTTTGCTGCAAAAGTTGTGGCTGTTGGGTTAGAACTATTCCTGCACCGACCCCGCCAATCAAGAGAAATAGTCCGAGGATTGTTGCAATAATTCTTCCTCCCGCAAATTTTTTCTTGGGTTTTGGAATGACGGAAGAAATATCAGGAGGGGTTGCCGAACCGGAATCGGATTTTTTTGCCGGTTCTTCAACAGGTTTCTGATCAAGGTTTTGGAATTCCGGAGGAAGAGGCGGAAGATCGGTTTGGGGAAAAAGTACGGGAGGAGTTACCGGTTTTGGGTTTTGGGTGGGGTCGTTTTGATTGGGCATATCAAATTAAGTTTCTGAAAATCTCCAGACAAAAACGCTGAAAACGATAATTGCTATTCCCATAATAGACAGTAGGAGTGTAGGCGTCAAGTCACCGGTTACGGGGACAGGTTTTTTTGTTGCCGAAGGACTTGAAATTAATGTTGGTAAAGGCGTAGGAGTTGCGGTTGCCCTGATGGTCGGTGTCGGACTTAAGGTTGGAGTCGGTGTGGGAGTGGTCCCCGACGGAGATGCGACGAAAGCAGGGCCTTCACTTGCCTGAACCACAAAATCTCTGGTTAAACTTCTTGTAATTCCGGTTGAGTCTATCCAGGAGATTGTAATTGAATGGGCTCCCGGGGCGAGATTTGTCGGGGGACTCCAGGCCCAGGACCCGCTTGTCGGAATTTTTACCGAGCCGGAAATTACATCCTGCGAATGAACGGTGATTGTAATATTTTCTCCGCTGGGACCTTTTCCGAAAAATTGGGGCTGTGTTGTGGTTACGGTTTCTCCCTCGGTCAGACTTTCCAAAATAACGCTTTTTGTGGTTGAGCTTGCCGCTGTTGACCCGACATTAATTTTGGATTCCTGAGTGGCCGTTGCGGGCAGGTTTAAATTGGCATTGGGATTTTGTCCTTCCTGCAGCGGTTGGAGACTTCGGAAATCCTGCGTCTGCCCGAGAATAAGTGTCGGGACGGGGTTTGCGGACTGAGGAAATATCTGGGCGGAGGCGGTTTCGCCGGTTTCCGCCTGTACTGAAATTTCCAAAAGTGTTTGCGCCATATCGATGTTTGCATAGGATGACAAATCCGAGGTCCGGACCTGCCCCAGCTGCAAGACAAAGGTTCCCGAATCGGATGTTAGGGTTGAAAGAAGATATCCATTAACGGTGATATAAATTATTGCTCTTTGGGCCGGCTGACCGGCTGCGGTGAGTACGGAGCCGGAAACGGTAATTGTGTTTTGATTTTCGGAAAGAGCCGGGCCGGTAGCAAATTGCCAGGGAATTCCATTATTGTCGAAAGTTGTTCCCTCGGAATTAATTTTATAGAAATAGGTAGTCCCTGCTTTTAGTCCGGTAAGAGTAATGCTGTGGGTAAAAAATTTTTGGTTATCTTGGGTTTCGTTTTCAATGTTGCCGACACTTTGTGTATCGCCATAACTTATAAAATCCGCCGTTTGACCTTCGGTGGTCCAGGTAATTGTGGCGGAGGTATCGGTAAGATTACTGACTCTTATGTCTTTTGGAGTTACGGTTGGACTGGCGCCGATTTTGAATACCTGACTTTTTTGCAGAAAAAATACTCCCCCGAATGTTCCGGCGAGGAGTATTATGATTCCCAAAATTGTCGGTATTTTATTTCTTTTAATCATACTTTAAGGTGTTGCGCTGGGACTTGCACTTGGAATTGCGCTCGGTGATGCACTGGGAAGTGCCGTCGGCAAAGAAACGGGTGTTGCGGTCGGAGCGCCTGACGCTGCGCCGGCTGTAATTTGCGGGATTTGAGAGTCATTTAAAAAAGTTGCCGATTCGACTTTATTTATTGTGTCCTGATTAAGTGTCGGGTTGAGTGCTTCGGAAACTGTTTGAGGAACACTGGGCGCTGGTTTTGTGGTTACGGCTCTATAAATATTTAACGAAACCCAAACTACAGCGGTAAGAAGAGTAAGAATTAAAATTGAAATTGGATTTGGAAGTTTATTTTTTTTCATAATTACTTACTGCCTAAAAAAGGCACTCTTCCCGAAATTACCGCTACTATAACTCTTCCTTTATCGGTTAAGGAAGAACTAATTCCCAGATCGTCTATTTTTACCGCGACTCTCATACCCTCAAAAGCCTTAATAAACGAAATCAGATTACTATAGCTGCCTCTGACGCTAAGCGAAAAAGGCATTTCCTGGGCCCCTTCGGGAAGAGGCGTAAACCCCGAGTTTGAAACTTTTACGGCAGGGATAGCACCGACGAGCCTTACGGAACTGACCGAGATTCCGAGTATATCGACGGAGTTTAGGGCCGCAAGGCCTTCTATTTGTTTCGATAAAACGTCGGGGTTGGGATAGGTTGGGACCGCGTTGTCAATGTCAGGCAATATATTTTGATTTTGATCAAGCAGTGTACTTGCCGTTTGCAGATCCGTAACTTTTTGGGTCAGCGCCGCAAGGGTTTGCCTCTTCTCACTGATTTGTTGCAAAAGATTGATGATGGTCAGGGCGGTTGGCTTTAAGGCAAAGAGCAAAAAGACAATTACGGTTGTTATTGAAAGAACTATCTCAAGAAACGCCCGAAGATCCGCCTTTTGTTTATATAGGGCGGAAATATTCAGAAAAAATTCCTTGTACCGGTAATATGATTCTCTCCAACCTTGTGCCATGTTTTTAGTACGAAATATTTACGGAAAAAATAGTTTGCGTCGGGTCAGTATCTGATGAACTTATTGAGCCAAGATCCACCGATTTAAAACTTGTATCTGCCTGCAAATTGGCGACGAACTGTACAATTCCTGCTTCGGAATTTGAAACTCCTTTAATTTGAGTTGAGATATCCGACACGGAAATTCCCGAAAGAGTTATATCCGGAGGAATTTTTGAAACAATGTTTTCAACTCTTTGGGAAGGAAGAATTTTCGGAGTGATTTCGCCGAATATGTTCAATTTTGTCTGCACATTTCTGAAACTTTGCTCAATAGAACTTTGTGCCGTAATTTGGGCACTTTTTATTTTGATTGAATCGTTGAGATCCGAGTTTTGTGCGTCCAGCCAAAAGCGGGATAAAAACGCCCCCATAACCACCATTTCGGTGACAATTACGATAATCCGGAATGTTCCCATTGCCCACTTGAGAACTCTTCCCAAAGTGGAAACTTCAAATTCTTCTTGGGGTAGCAGGTTAATAGCTTTATTTTTGGGCATAGTGGCAGTTACCTTAAGTTAAATCAATATAGCATAAGTCGAAGCGTGAAAGAAGCTAACTTTTTTTTGAAGCCTTTTTTGAAATTTTAGGCAGGAGTTTGGATAGTTGCGACTTGATTCTGGCCGCTTTGTTTTTATGGATTACTTTTTTCTTTGCGGCGCGGTCGGCCAGGGAAATTGCGGATAAAATTTTCTCCGTGCCTTTGGCTTTTTTTGCCATCCTTACGGCAACCTCAAGTTTTTTGAGGATAAGTTTATTTACGGACTCTTTATTTTTGGAACTCCTGAGAGCTCTTTTGGCCGTTGTCGTTACAGGCATATGGTGAGTATAATCGAAACAAAGCTGAAATGGAAGATCTAATAGCCAGAGGAAGAAGGATTATTAACTCCCAGCAGAACTCAATTCTATCTGCGGCAAGTCTCATAATGGTGATGATAGGATTGTCTTTAATATTGGGTTTCATAAGCCAGCGTGTTCTGGCGAGCTACTTTCCACCCAGTTCTCTGTCACTTTTTTTTGCAGCTTTTAGGCTTCCGGACGCAATTTTTCAGGTTTTGGTTTTTGGTGCTTTTTCGTCAGCTTTTATCCCGGTTTTTACAAGGACTCTTAAGGAAGGTGAGGGTAGGGCATGGCTTCTGGCCGGAAAAGTGGTTTCCATTGGCCTTGCCATATTTCTTTTCGCGGCTGCAATATTCGGAATCGGAGCTGTTAAAATTTATTCCTTTATTGCTCCGGGGTACGGTCCGGCCGGCACTGCCGAAATAGCCTTTCTGGCACGTATTCTTTTTGCCGCACAGGGATTTTTTGTCGTCAGCTATGTTTTGACGGGAGTTTTGGAATCCGTAAGAAGATTTCTGGTTCCGGCTCTCGCCCCGATTTTTTATAATCTCGGAATAATTTTGGGCACAGTAATTTTGACGCCGTACCTTGGGTTGACTGCTCCCGCCGTTGGAGTTGTAATCGGAGCGTTTGCCCATTTCCTTGTTCAGTATCCGCTTTCGCGGAAACTCGGCTTTAAGTTTACGGCGGATATCAGGCCGGACGAGGGGGTAAAAAATATCGGAAAGCTGGCACTTCCCAGAGTAATTGATTTGGCGTTTGACCAAATAGGACAAAGCACCGAACTTTTCCTTTCATCAATTATTTCCCAGGCTTCCTACACTTATTACACCTTTGCCAACTCGCTTCAGCTTCTCCCGGTTACACTTTTCGGGACATCCCTTGCCAAGGCGGTTTTGCCGATGCTTTCCCATGTTGACGGAAACTGGAAAGAATATAGAAAAATATTATTGGTGGCGGTTTACCAGGCGATGTTTTTTACGCTGCCTCTTTCGGCAGCCCTGATTGCTTTAAGAATTCCTGCCGTACGTCTGGTTTACGGAACCAAAATCTTTGATTGGGAATCAACCATTGAAACAGGAACCGTTCTTTCCGTTTTTGCAATTTCAATTGTTTTCCAAACTTTAATGTCGGTTCTTGCCAGGGCATTTTTTGCGCTTCATGATACTAAAACTCCGGTAATAATTTCCTTCATCGGGTTGACCATTTTGGTTATCGGGGACTTTACCTTGGTTAAGGGATTTCATTTTGATGTCTGGGCTCTTGCCGCTTCATTTGCCGCAAGCACAATTGTTGAAGCGGTAATTTTGATGGTTTTAATAAATAAAAGAGTCGGGGAACTGATTAATTCCAAATTTGTTGTTCATATACTTAAAATTTTATTCGCAACGGTTGTTTCGGGCGGGGTTATGTACTTCATTCTTAAGATTTTCGATAAATCGGTTTGGGTAAAAAGACTCTCGTTTCTTAGCGGAGTTGATGTTACCCGGACTTTTCCTTTCGAAAGATTTATGCTCGATACCCGCTACACAGGGAACGTCTTAATTTTGACGGTTATGACTTTTTTGGTTGGCGCAATTGTCTATACGCTTCTATCCCTTCTTCTTAAAATTGATGAGGCGAGCTACTTCTTAAGCGCCGCTAGGAAGCTAGTTGTTAAAAGAATGCTGCCGCCTATTCCTCCGAAAGAGCAGGAGCCTATCACTCCAACTACTGGAACACAGGCCCAGTGACAACCCCTTGACAACAATTAGCACTCGTGATAAGTTACTGCTAATATAGGTATGGCAGACGGACTTACATCACGACAAACTCAGATTCTCAAAACTATAGTTGATGAATATATAACGACAGCCGAACCGGTTGGGAGTGAGGCAATGGACAAAAAATATAACCTCGGCGTTTCCCCCGCAACAATCAGGAATGAGATGGTTGCCTTGACCAGAGCGGGATATCTTAAACAACCCCACGCTTCGGCCGGTAGAATTCCCACCCCGGTGGCTATGAAATTTTATATAAATCAGCTTATGGAGGAAAAACAAATGAGTCTTGTCGATGAGGTTAAAGCCAAAGAGGAAGTTTGGGACAGCCGCGACGACATTGATGAACTGATGGACGAAGCAACACACGCCCTGGCAAACCGGACAAGGTCCCTGGCGGTTGCCGCTTTAAAGGACCCTGCGAGAGCCGGGGCAGGCAACAAGGACAGATTTTGGCAAGCGGGGCAATCTTATCTTTTTAATAATCCCGAGTTTGCTGAGATGGCGGCTTGTCAAAGCCTTTTTTCTATTTTTGATGAGTTTGACAAAATGGATAGACTGTTTTTTGGAATGGAATCCGCCTCGCCTCTTGAAGTTTTATTCGGTGAGGAACTTGGCTGGCCGGAACTTGCACCCGCTGGAGTGATTGCAACGCATTTTAATATAAAAGGTAAGCCGGGCGCCCTTGGAGTAATCGGGCCGGCAAGAAGCGATTACGGAACGGTAATTCCTATCTTGAGATATTTCGGAAATTTAATTGAGGAAGTAGCGAACGGATAAATGGTAAAAGGTAAAAGGCAAGCGGTAAAAGACAAAGGTGGAGAGAAGCGAAGCTCTGATAAAGTACATTTGGAGTTGGAAACAATGAAGTCGATGCTTGCAAGGGCCCTGGCCGATTACGATAATTTGAATAAAAGGGTAGAAAGAGAAAGGCAGAACCTTGGAAAAATAGCGTCAATTAGTATAGTAGTCAGGCTTTTACCGATTTTGGACGGACTGGAGTCTGCACAAGCGCATTTGCAGGATGCGGGGTTGGCAATAAGCATCGGGGAATTTAAGAAAGTTTTCAGCGAAGAGGGCTTAACTGAAATTAAACCGAAAACTGGTGATGGATTTGATGAAAATTTGATGGAAGTAATCGAAACAGTGCCCGGGGAGCAAAAAGGAAAAGTTGCTGATTTAATTTTAGTAGGCTGGAAATTTACGGACGGACAAGTTGTTCGCCACGCAAAAGTTAAAGTATATAATTAAATAAATATATGGGTAAGATTATCGGAATTGATTTAGGAACAACAAATAGCTGTGTTGCCGTTATGGAGGCGGGCCGCCCCGTGGTTATTCCGGGGGTTGATACCGGTAAAAACACTACCCCTTCAGTTGTCGAGCCCATCAAAAATTTAGTGGGTGATATTGCCAAGAGGCAGATGATTCTTAATGCCAAAAATACAGTTTATTCGGCAAAACGTCTTATGGGCCGGAGATTTACGGACAAGGAAGTTAAAAGAACAATTGAAATGGTCCCCTTTAAAATTGTTGATGGTAAAAACGGGATGGCCGACATTGAAATTGAAGGCAAGAATTACACTCCACAGGAAATCGGTGCCAGAGTACTAATGAAACTTAAAAAAGATGCGGAAGCCCACATCGGCGAAAAAGTCGATCAGGCGGTTATTACCGTTCCCGCATACTTTGATGATGCCCAAAGACAAGCGACCCGTCAGGCAGGAGAAATTGCGGGGCTTAAAGTCGAGCGTATTATTAATGAACCCACCGCCTCCGCTTTGGCCTACGGAATGGACAAGAAAAAGTCCGAAAAAATTGCGGTCTATGATCTTGGCGGAGGAACTTTTGACATTTCAATTCTTGATATCGGTGATGGCGTAATTGAGGTTAAAGCGACAAACGGCGATACCCATTTGGGAGGCGATGATTTTGATGCAAAAATTGTTGATTATATAGTCTCCGAGTTTAAGAAAGAAAACGGAGTTGATCTTAAAGCGGATACGCAGGCTCTCCAAAGAGTCAGGGATGCAGCCGAAAAAGCCAAGATTGAGCTTTCCGCGGCGGATGAAGTTGAAATTAATCAGCCTTATATCACCCAAAAAGACGGAAATCCGCTTCACCTGACAATGAAGTTAACCCGTGCCAAGATGGAAAGTCTGGTTGACGACCTTATTCAAAAGACGATTAAGCCGGTTGAGAATTGTTTGAAGGATGCAAAACTCGATCCTCACGATCTTGACGAAATAATTATGGTCGGAGGAATGACCAGAATGCCCAAAGTTGTCCAAGTTGTTAAAGATTTCTTCGGCAAGGACCCGAACCAATCGGTCAATCCTGATGAAGTTGTTGCTGTTGGAGCTGCAATTCAGGGCGGAGTTTTGGGGGGCGAGGTTAAAGACATCCTTCTTCTTGATGTAACTCCTTTAACTTTGGCTATCGAAACGATGGGAAATATAGCAACTCCGATGATTCCGAGAAATACCACCGTTCCTACAAGTAAGACCGAAATTTTCTCAACCGCTTCCGATAATCAGACCCAAGTTCAAATTGTTGTAACTCAGGGTGAGAGGCCAATGAGTGCCGACAACAAAACTCTGGGAACGTTTATTCTCGACGGAATTCCCCCGTCTCCCCGCGGAGTTCCTCAGGTCGAAGTTACATTCGACCTTGATGCCAGTGGAATTCTGACGGTTACCGCAAAAGATAAAGCCACAGGAAAAACCCAGAACATCAAAATTACCGGTGCCGTTGGACTTTCCGATGATGAAATTAAGAGGATGCAGGAAGAGGCTGAAAAGCACAAAGAAGAGGATGAAAAGAAAGCCGATGTGGTTAAAACTAAAAATAATGCTGATGCAATGGTTGCCACCGCCGAAAAAGCCCTGAAAGATGCCGGAGAAAAAGCACCGAAGGATGTAAAGGAAAAGGTTGAGGAAAAAATAAAGAAAGTTAAGGAAGTTACGGCAAAAGAAGATTCTTCAAAGGAAGATATTGAGTCGGCCACAAAAGATTTATCCGATACTTTGAGCCAAATAGGACAGGCAATGTATGGTGCGCAAGGTGCGCAACAATCAACCGGTAACAATCAACAGGCAACGGAAGAGAAAAAAGAAGATTCTGATAAAAAGAAAGACGAAAAAGTTGAAGAGGGCGAAGTGGTAGAATAATTCTTCAATATGGCCAAAGAGTTTGACTCTCCTTCTAACAGAAAAACCCGCGAGGAGACAAGAAAGAGAACGGAATATGCGGATAGTAAAATAGAACCGGGATTGGCGAGTTTAATAGACCAAGTTCATATTTTGTTTTCGGATAGAGTTTATAACATTCCGGAAGGTGCACCGCTTGTGGAAGTGGACAGAATTTTTAATGAGTGTATGAAGAAAGTATGGGGTGCGCGGGAGGCATTCGAAATTTGGGACAAACTGTTTGCCGAGTACAAACCGCCTAAAAGAAATGGCAGTAAAAACTGATTACTACGATATTTTGGGAGTTTCAAAATCTGCTTCTGCTGACGAAATAAAAAAAGCCTACAGGAAGCAAGCTTTGGAGTGGCATCCGGACAGGCACAAAGATGATAAAGAAGCTGCGGAAAAAAGATTTAAGGAAATAAACGAGGCCTATCAAATTTTAAGCGATCCTCAGAAGAAATCTGCTTACGACCAGTTTGGCCACGCCGCTTTTACCCCCGGAGGGGGCAACCCTGCCGGAAATCCTTTTGCTGGGTTTGGCGGACAAACCGGACCTTTTACCTATACTTATACAACCGGTGGAGACGGACAGGGGAACCCTTTCGGAAACTTTGATTTTGGCGACCCTTTTGATATTTTTGAACAGTTTTTTGGCGGCGGAAATCCTTTCGGACAGGCCGCACGTCGGCAGCAAATTCCGCGCTACTCAACTCAAATAGATTTTATGGAAGCGGCAAAAGGAGTTTCCAAAGAAGTTAATATTGGCGGAAAAAGGCGAAGAATTAAAATTCCGGCGGGGATTTATGAAGGAGCCAGAATTAACTTCGGTGATTTTACCCTTTCGGTAAACATTAAACCCGATAAACTTTTTGAGAGACAGGATGATGATATTTATGTGAGCGTTGCGATTCCTTTTTCGCTGAGCGTTCTTGGCGGGGAAATTAAAGTTCCAACAATTGACGGGGATATAAAACTTAGAATCCGTTCTGGAACTCCGGGCGGAACAATGATGCGCCTTAGGGAACGCGGTGTTCCCCATCTTCACGGGCGGGGAAAGGGCGACGAGTATGTCCGCATAAATGTTTCAATTCCGGAAAAGCTAAATCACGAACAAAAAAGAATTATTGAAGAGATGAAGGATGAAGGATTATAACCATGAAACTCTTAAAATATATTGAAGATAAGCCACTTCTTGAAAATGAAAAAGTTAAAAAGAGATTTGCCTGCAGAGCGGTTTTATTTGATGACAAGAATTTAGTTCCAATCCTTTATGTCTCAAAATTTAAGTATCATAAACTTCCCGGCGGTGGAATTAAAACCGGAGAGAATAAAGCGGAAGCTTTAAACAGGGAAATTTTAGAAGAAACAGGTTGCACCGCCGAAACAGCCGGTGAAGTTGGTGAAATTTGGGAATACAGATCAAAATGGAATCTTTTGCAATCTTCGTACTGCTACCTTGGCCAAGTTACTACCAAGGGTGTGCAGGATTTTACAAAAAAAGAAAAGGCTCAGGGTTTTGAATTGATTTGGTTTACGTTAGATGGTGCTATTAATACAGTTAGGAATGACAAACCAAACAATGAAGAAGGAAAATTTATTCAACAAAGAGATTTGTGTTTTTTGGAAGAAGCTAAAAAGATTCTTGAAGAGAGGAAGAAAGAAGGATTGTAATTATGAACACTGACAATAAAGACGAAATTTTTGAAATTCCCCATGATTTTGAAAAATATATAACCCCCGCAGGAGCTGAAACATATTTACGTTTTGGTAAACGAATGCCCAACATTAAAGTTACGGAGGGTATAGCTGAAAGTGCATTATCGCTTTTTGGAAACGCTTACGACTATTTATCTGAAGTTACAGGAAGGGAGACTCTCGGGAAAAACTTTGGTATAACTTTCGGGGTCAATTTTTTAGGTAGCGGGGCCGTAATTGAAATGGACACAGATGAATTGGGTAAATTAGCAAATAACCCGGGGCTTTCAAGATACGAAAAGGATTTAGATCAGTCATCGGTTATTCATGAAGTAACACACATGTTTGAAGTAGAAGAAAATTTGTCAATGCTAATTGAAATGATTTACATGATGGAAAAAGGACATTCTTATAGAATCAACGAAATAAAAGAAATGCTTCAAAAGAAAGAACTTTCCCCGCAACATGTTAAGGGTTTAGAAGATGTTTCTGGTTGGATTGGTGCCACATCACCAGGTGAAATGCTCGACGATATCGCGAGCGGCAAACTTGAAGTTTCAATACTAAAGAAAACCTTTAAGGAAAAAGTGGACAATTCAGTTCAAGAAGGACTTTAAATATTTGCCACAAACCGGTTGAAAATTTCACCTTCAAAAATATCGGTAGGAGGATCATCCGGGACAAACCCGCATTTTAAGTAGAAATCTTTTACACCATACCCCGGAAAGCTTTCAACCGTAACTTTTTTAATTCCCTTTTGCCGTGCCGCCTCAATAGCAAATTCCACCAATTTTTTGCCGATTCCTTTTCCTTGTTCATATCCACTTACTGAAAGGCTTTCGATTTCCAATTCGTTTTCATCTGCACTGAAGCAAATTGCACCACCAATTGAGCCATTGTCCCTGAAAACAAAAAAGTTTCCGTTTTGAATTTCCTCCAAAATCCACTCTTTCTGATCCCAAATGAAGTTGGGTAAATCCATATGAAGCTGGCTGTTTATCTTCACGATTGCTTCCAAATCACCAATATTTGCAGGATCAATCCACGTGTCTTTTGCAAATCGTTCGCCTTCTTTAAAATTTAACATGACGGAAGTATATACCAAATGGAGAAGGACTTTAACTGGTTGGATTTCCCCTCAGTTTTAGCTCAATTACGGATGCCGCAGTATTTCCTTTGGTTTTATCGGGTGTGGAAACCAAAACCTTTCTTACATTTTCTTCGAATTGCTTTATAATCGTGTTAACTTCATCACTTTTTCCTCGTGCATCGAGGTTTCTAACTCCTTCTATAAAGCCGCACATAATAGAAAGATAATGAGCGTTGGCTCCATCTTGGAAAGCAGTAACACTTTCATTTGTTCCTGTAATAACGAAATCAAAAAAATCCTTAACAGGTCCTGCTTCAAGAGTCATAGTTGAATTGAAATGGCGCACCTTACTCATTACCATAGTTCTATCCTCAGGGTTTTCGATGCCGCGAACCGTTGTTGCAATAGCTCTTGATATGAACGATTGTGAACCATTTAGTAATATGGTTTTTTCCGCGAGACTAATTGTTTCGGAGAACCGATCGTTCTCAGTGGGCGCAAATTCTTCACCGTTTACCATATGGACAGTATATCATTTGAACACCAATTTCTTGACAACTAAATCCTTTGAGAGTAAAAGAGTGTACCAATGAAAGAAATTGATTTCACTCTCCCTCGGCAGAAAAATTTGATTCCTGAGGGAAACCGTTCAAGGTATATTTACTTGGTACTTGTTGAAGAGGCTCTCAGGCAGTCTTGGGGACCTGACATTTGTGCCGATTGGGAGAAATCCCGGTGGACGGCCGACAATCCGGCTTTCGGACAATGTGTTGCGACTGCCCTAGTAGTTCAAAAACTTTTCGGCGGAAAAATTGTAAAAGACTCGGATAACGACCACTATTGGAATGTTCTTAAGGACGGAACCGAAGTGGATTTGTCCAGGGAAATGTTTAACCTATCGGTAGTATTGGTTGCCAAAGAGGATAGAACCAGGGACTATATGCTTAAAAGCGAGAGGGCAATTAGGGCGAAAACCCGCGAGAGATACAATATTCTTTTTGGCAGAGTGGCTGACCACCTTAAGTTCGCAACCGGCTATTAAGTTGACTTCAACCGGCCTCATGGGTTAAACTTACATCTGGATTAAGAAATTGTGAGTTGACGAGGTGGGAAGAGAAAGCCCGCCTCTTTTGTTAATAATATGCCAACAGCAAGAACAGAATTTTCACAGGCACTAAAAGCTATTGCCCAGGAGCGGGGGCTTGATCCCGACGTGATTTTGGAGACCATCAAGCAGGCAATTATTGCCGCTTATAAAAGAGATGCTCTCGAACAGGGAGTCGAGGTCGACTCTTTTGATTACGATGCCGTAATTGATCCGGTTAACGGTGAAACAAAAGTTTTTGCCTGGCCGATGCCCGCTGAGGACGCCTCCGAGGCCGATATCGAAAAAGCCAAGAAAGAGAAAAAGGATGTAACTCCTCCCGGATTCGGCCGGATTGCGGCCCAAACCGCCAAACAGGTAATTCACCAGAAAATCAGAGAAGCCGAAAAAGGCGCGATTATGGAGGAGTTTCAGGAAAGGGTTGGCTCCTTGGTTTCGGGATTAATTTTAAGGTTTGATGGACCGAATGTCAGGGTGGATCTAGGAAGAACAGAAGCCATAATGCTTGCCGAAGACAGAATCCCCAATGAAAGATTGAACTTAAATCAACGCTTGAGCTTTTTGATTAAAGCCATCAATGAAACCCCGAGAGGAAAGGAAATATTTTTATCCCGTGCGGATCCCCAGTTTGTGGTTAAACTTTTTGCCAGGGAGGTGCCGGAAATCGGTTCGGGTTCGGTTGAAATTAAGGCTATTGCAAGAGAGCCCGGAGTCAGAACTAAAGTTGCGGTGTTTTCGAGTCAAACCGGAGTTGACCCTGTTGGGAGCTGTGTTGGACAAAAAGGTGTCAGGGTTCAGGCGGTTACGAATGAAATCGGAGGCGAGAGGGTTGATGTAATTCCCTGGAATGATGAGGTTTCGGAACTTATTAAATCCTCGCTTTCACCCGCCGAAGGAATTGCGGTGATTCTTGATAAAGAGAAGAAAATTGCAAAAGTTTCCGCTCCCGAGGATCAGCTTTCAATGGCAATCGGCAAAGACGGACAAAATGTCCGCCTGACCGCGAAGCTCACCGGTTGGAGAATTGAGGTTGAAGGAAACGGACAGGCAACTCTAAATCCTGAACCTGCCACCCCTCCTGCGGCGGAAGAGTTGGCTCCCGTTCCGGTTGTTAAGAAAATTACAAAAACTAAAGCCAAGAAATTGGCCAAAAAAGCAAAAGCGGCGAAGGCTTTGGAGCCTGTTGCGGAAGTTCAAAAGGTTGAACCGGTTGTCGAAGAACCGGGAAAGGAAGAAGTGAAGCCTGAAGATAATAAATAAAATGAAAATTTTTGTTTAATTTTAAGCCGTTATCTTCGTAAAGACTTCAGGGCTTCCTAAGTTCGGTAATTTAATATCATGGAAGCAAATACTAAAAAGATTAATCAAATAAGGCCCCCGGTTGTTGTCGTTTTGGGCCATGTTGATCATGGAAAAACCTCGCTTCTTGACGCCATCAGGAAAACAAATGTCACCGCGGGCGAAGCCGGCGGAATTACACAAAAAATCGGGGCATCCGTAGTTGAGGTTAAAGGCGGAGGCAGAATTACTTTTATAGATACTCCGGGCCACGCCGCTTTCGGAAAAATGAGAAGCAGAGGTGCTAAAGTTGCGGACATAGCAATTTTGGTTGTTGCTCAGGACGACGGAGTCCAGCCTCAAACCAAAGAAGCCCTTGGAATTATCAAGGCCGCAAATCTTCCCTTCTTAGTTGTCGGAACAAAAGCCGATATTGTCGGAACAAATCCGGAGGTTTTAAAGGGTCAGCTTGAAAAAGAAGGAGTCTATTTTGAAGGACGCGGTGGGCAGGTTCCTTTTATTTCGGTTTCTTCCAAAACCGGTTTGGGGATAGGAGATTTGATGGAAATGCTGGTTTTGATGTCGGAGGTCGCCGAACTGAAAAGTAATCCTGAGGATACGCTGGAGGCAGTTGTTATTGAATCGGGAAAGGACAAAATGGGACCTGTCGCAACCGTTGTTGTCAGAAACGGGAGCATAAAGGTTGGACAAACGATTTTTGCGGAAGAGCTTGAATGCAAAGTCAGAGCCCTGTTTGATGATAAGGGAAAGGCTATTAAAGAAGTTTTGCCTGGAGAACCGGCAAAAGTTTTCGGATTTGCTCTGATTCCTCCTGTCGGCGCATTAGTTACAAGCGAAGCTCATGTCGCAGTTAAAGAGGCACCAAAGGCAAAAGGAGTTTTTGATCTTAGGCGGCTTAAAAACGACGAAATTCCGCTAATTCTCAAAGCAGGTAATGCAGGAGCGCTTGAGGCGATAATTGCCTCACTTCCACCCAAAATTGTTGTTGTCGATAGCGGGGTCGGAGATGTCACATCTTCTGATGTGATAAACGCAAAAACAGGAAATGCCTATATTTTTGCATTTGAATCGAGAATTTCAAATGATATTACCAAGTTTGCCGAAGAAGAAGGGGTCAGAGTCGAAAGATTTGAAATAATTTACGAGTTACTTCAGCGCTTGGAGGAAATTTTGAAAAAAGGGAGAACCGAAACTATCGGACGCGCCCAGGTTCTGGCCACTTTTCCGTTCAATAACAAAACGGTTGCGGGATGCAAGGTTCTTGACGGAAGAATTTCAAAAGGAGACAGCCTGGTTTTGATCCGTGCAGAGAAAGAAATCGGGAAAGGAAAAGCAATTTCTCTCAAAAAGCAAAAACTGGAAGTAACTTCCGTAGGACAATCCGAAGAGTTCGGTGTTATAACCGATCCACAACTTGATTTTGCTATAGGAGACGTGATAGTATCCGTGCGCAATGGAAAATAGCTTTGCATCTCTTGTTGATTCAGCCTCTTCAATTCTTGTTGTCCTGCCTACAAAACCTTATTTTGATCAAGTTGCAGCTGGACTTTCGCTTTATCTTGCAATTCACGACAGAAAGGAAGTTTCGATTTTTTGTCCGAGCCCGATGACGGTCGGATTTAACCGTTTAATCGGGGTAAATAAAATTTCAACGGAACTCGGCAGCAAGAATTTGACCATAAAATTTGCCGGCTACGATGCCACAAATATAGATAAGGTAAGCTACGATATCGATAACGGAGAATTTAAGCTCACGGTGGTTCCCAAGGCCGGACTTTCCGCTCCTCAAAAAGAAGAAATTGCCATTGGGTATGCCGGGGTTGCGGCGGACCTGGTGATTTTGGTTGGTGGAGCCAACGATTCTCATTTTCCGATTCTAACTTCCGACGAACTAGCCGGAGCGAAAGTTGCCCATATTGGCACACGCGTGCTTGATTCAAGGCGCGAAGTTATGTCCTTTGCAAAGCCGGGCGCAACCGTTTCAGAGTTGGTTGCAAATCTTGTTAAGGAAAGTGGATTTACGATTGATGCCGATTGCGCCACAAACTTGGTAATGGGAATCGAGGAAGGAAGTTCCAACTTTACTTCAAATGAAGTTAATCCGGAAACCTTTGAAACATTTGCATTCCTACTCCGAAGCGGAGGGCAAAGAATGCCGAAGATTAAACTTAGTCCGATGGGTTTTCCCCCGGGAGCAATTCCGTCGCGTCCTTTTTCGTCCCCCGTGAACCGCAGGCCGGTTACGCCGATTACACAAATTGAAACCCAACCCGAAGCGGTAGTTCCGGAATCCGGGCAGGAAAATCCTGACGTAAATCCTCCTTCCGATTGGCTTCAGCCGAAGATATATAAAGGAGCTTCCGGAAATCCGGATACTTTCAGCGAAAATAAGGGCTGATAAGTTTCCCCTTTGTTTTTGCCCGAAAGTGTGATATTATTCCCAAAGATGTAAGCAAAGTCCGGCGGGGAGGTCGCCTCACCTTGCTTCACATGACAATATGGCACTAGCCAAAGACGAAAAAGTAGACGTAATTAAAAAATTTGCTCGAGAAAAAGGCGACACAGGTTCTCCCGAAGTTCAAATCGCACTTCTTTCAGTTCAAATTGATAAACTCGTTGCACATCTAAAGGAACACAAAAAAGACGTTCATAGTCGACGCGGTCTTCTTTCAATGGTAGCCAAAAGAAGAAGGCTTCTTTCCTACTTGCATCGGCGCGATGAGGAACGCTATAAAAAACTCCTTACAGAGTTAAAACTTGAAAAATAAACACTAAATGACGAAAAAGATTGAGAAATCCATAGAATTGGGTGGCAGAACACTTACTCTGACCACAGGAGAGCTCGCGGAACAGGCGTCCGGTGCCGTTATGGCCAGAATGGGCGACACCGTAGTTTTGGCAACCGTTACTGCGGCTCCGATGAAAATGCCTCTTGATTATTTTCCCCTTACCGTTGAATACCAGGAACGTTTGTATGCAGGCGGACGTATTAAAGGAAGCCGCTGGGTGAAGCGCGAAGGTAGACCCACAGATGAGGAAGTTCTTTCCGCACGCCTTATTGATAGATCAATTAGACCCCTTTTCCCCAAATCTTATAAAAAAGATGTTCAGGTGATTGTAATGGTTCTTTCGGTTGACGGAGCCAATGACCCCAAAATTTTGGGGGCTATTGCCGCGAGCGCGGCGGTCCACATCTCGTTCCTTCCCTGGAAGGGTCCTGTTGCACCTCTGACCGTCGGAATTAAAGACGGAAAATATATAGTTAACCCGGTAACCACCGATTTGGAAGCTTCGCCGATTGATTTAACAGTTTCCGCAACAAAAGAGGCTGTTTTAATGGTTGAGGCGGGAGCCCGCGAAGTAACTGAAAAACAAATTATTGACGGGATTGAGTTTGCTCAGAAAGAAAGCAAGGCAGTTCTTAAGCTTATTGAGGATTTGGCAAAAGAAGTTGGAGTTGAGCGCGAAGTTTATAAAGAAGAAAAACCACCTGCAGAACTTGTTAGCGTTGTAACAAAATTGGTAAAAAGTGAAATGCCTTCACTAGTCGAAAAGATGGCCAATCACGAAGGTGGGCAATTTGACGAACTAACCGAAATGGTTAATGCCGTCAGCGATAAAGTTAAGGATGATGAAATTAAATTTGTCCCGGAAATTATTGATCACCTCAAGAAAGATTATATTAGAGAGCAGATTTTGAAAAAGAGTGTCAGACCTGACGGAAGAAAATTAACTGAAATTCGAAAACTTACTGCCGAGGTTGGATTTTTACCCAGAACCCACGGAAGCGCTGTGTTTAAAAGAGGACAGACCCAAGTTCTTTCGGTTACAACTCTTGGAGCCCCTTCTTTGGGACAACTTTTGGAGTCTGCTGAAGGCGAGGAAGAGAAGCATTATATGCATCACTATTCTATGCCCCCTTATGCAACCGGGGAAACGGGAAGAATCGGTTCCCCAAACAGGCGCGAAATCGGACACGGAATGCTTGCCGAGCGGGCACTGGTTCCAGTTATTCCTTCGCAGGAGGAGTTTCCTTATGCAATAAGAGTTGTCTCCGAAGTAATGAGTTCAAACGGTTCAACCTCAATGGCATCCGTAGTCGGCTCGACTCTTTCCCTGATGGATGCCGGAGTTCCTATAAAGTCCCCCGTTGCCGGAATTGCAATGGGACTAATTATTGAGGACGAGAAAAACTTTGCGGTTTTAAGTGACATCATGGGGATTGAGGACTTTAACGGGGATATGGACTTCAAAGTTGCCGGAACCGAAAAAGGAATTACCGCACTCCAGCTTGATGTTAAAACTTTGAATCTTACCTCGGGAATTTTGGAAAAAGCATTGGAGCAAGCTAAAAAAGGAAGAGCGGAAATAATGAAGGTTATAACCGATACACTTGCCGCTCCCAGGAAAGTTGTTTCCCAATATGCACCCAAGATTAAGATGGTTAAAATCCCCGTCGATAAAATTGGAGAGTTTATAGGGCCAAGCGGAAAGAATATTAAGAAACTTATGGCCGATACCGAAACTCAAATTGATGTCAATGATGATGGCTCCGTTAGCGTTTCCGGTGTTGATGAAGAAAAAATGAATAAAGCCGTTTCCTATCTTGAAGGATTTGCCAAGGAAGTGAAAGCCGGAGAAATTTATGACGGAGAAGTTGTCAGACTTATGCCTTTCGGAGCATTTGTAAATATTTTGCCCGGAAAAGACGGAATGGTGCACGTCAGCGATATGGGACAAAAAGAATTTGTCAGGGATGCGGGCGATGTTGTTAAGGTCGGAGAAAAAGTAAAAGTAAGGGTTAAGGAAATTGACGATCAGGGTCGCATTAATCTTTCAATGAATATGGATGCCTCACAGGATAAACCCAGAGAAGAAAGACCGCGCGGAGGGTTTGGCGGAGGACGCGGCGGATACGGAGGACGCGGCGGATTCGGTGGTGGTCGCGGAGGATATAGAGGAGGTGGACGCGGCGGATATCAACGTGGCGGGGTAAGAAACTTTGGTGGTCCAAGAAGGGGTTTTGAAAGGGATGACCGAGGAGGAAACCGTGACAGTTTCGGAGGTCCCCATTTCCCGACTTCAAGGTTGGTTGAGGATTCAAAGAAAGACAGCTTCGGAAGATAACTTCATTCGTTGTATACTAGATTAATGGAATCTGCTGCCCAGGAAATTACAAATTTAATCGCGAAAGTTAAAGCCGCCGATCTTCCGGAAGGTTTACGCGAGATTGTTTTGGTCCGGCTTAACCAGCTTTCAAAATTAACCAATTCCCCATCGTTTTTGCCCGAGTTTGACAGCATGGTCCGCTATATAGACTGGATAATCGTTCTTCCCTGGAATAAAAGAACTCAGGATACATTAGATCTTGTAAATGCCAAGAAGATTTTGGACACAAATCATTTCGGACTTGAAGATATAAAGACCAGAATCCTGGAATATATGAGCGTAATGAAGCTCAAGCAGGAAAAGGGCGAAACCGCCGATATTTATAGGGCGCCGATTCTTTGTTTTGTCGGGCTTGTCGGAACCGGAAAAACAACTATTGCATTTTCCATTGCACAGGCCTTGGGCCGGCCGATTGCCCGTATTCCTTTCGGAGGAATGGGAGATCCTTTGGACCTTCGGGGTCAGAGTCGAATGCACCCCGAAGCCGAACCCGGAAAAATTGTCAAGGCGCTTCGCGATACTCAGAGTAAAAATCCGGTAATACTTCTTGATGAAATAGATAGAGTTACCGATCAGGGAAGAAGTAGCATAATGGGAGTTTTGGTGGAGCTTCTTGACCCCAAGCAAAACCACGCTTTTACCGACCATTATATCGATTATCCGTTTGATCTTTCCGAAGCTTTATTTATTGCAACGGCGAATAATACAACAAATATTTCAACGGCCGTGATGGATAGGCTTGAGCCGATTTCAATGCCTAGCTATTCCGACCTGGAAAAAATTACCATCGGACAAAAATATGTTTTGCCCGCCTCAATGAAAGCTGCGGGACTTCCCGCGGGAAGTTTGACAATTGATGATGATGTTTGGGCAAATATAGTTAGACCCTTAGGGTATGACGCTGGAATCCGTACTTTGGAGCGGAATATTGACGGAGTTGTCAGGAAAGTTGCAAGAATGCTGGTTGAAGGAAAGGCGCAGAATGTTCATGTTACTTCGGCAAGTGTGAAGGAATTCCTGCCCCAGTAGTACAATGGTCGAATGAAGTTATTAATTATCTCTGATTCCCACGGACACGTTGCAAATTTGAAAAACGTGATGGGATTTGCAAAAAAGTATGGAGTTTCAGCAGTTATTCATGCTGGAGATTGGAATACGATTGAATCAGTCGAAACGGTTCTTTCTTCCGGAATTCCTCTTTATACCGTTACCGGAAATGCGGATATCCGGCCCGAGGTGATTAAAATGTTAAGGTTAAAAAGCAAAATGTTTTCGGAAGACTACCTGGAGTTTGAACTCGGGGGAAGAAAGATCGGAGTTACCCATAAGCCGAGCGATTTGAAAAAATATTTTGAGGGCAAAAAGCTTGATATTATTTTCTGCGGACACAGACATTCGAAAGACGAAAGTGTTGTTAACGGAGTAAAAGTAGTACGTTCCGGCGCAATAATAAAAGGAAATAACTTTGCAATTTATGATACGGATAAAAATAAGGTAGAATTTATAATAGATGAGTAAGAAAGAAGAGCTTCAAAAGTTGCAGGAAAAGATGGAGGCAGATGAGACACTTCCTTTAAGAGCCCCCGATATTAATCTGGTTTTTGGAGTTGGAGATCCCAATGCAAAAATACTTATGGTTGGGGAAAGCCCCGGTTACTGGGAGAATTTGAAAAGAGAACCTTTTGTCGGGAACGCCGGAAAATTTTTGGACCAGCTCTTGAGGTCAATTGAAATGCCTAGGGAAAGTGTTTATATAACGAATGTCGTGCACCACCGTCCTCCCGAAAACCGCGACCCGCTCCCTGAAGAAATGTCAGCATACGGAAAATATTTGGATGAAATGATTAAAATAATTGACCCTGAGGTAATTGTTACTCTTGGAAGGTATTCTATGGGGAAATTTTTGCCCACTGCCAAAATTTCCTCTGCCCATGGAAAGCTTTTTAGAGTAAACTGGAATAACAAAGATCTTTTTATAATTCCGATGTATCACCCTGCCGCTTCACTCAGGAACGGAGAAGTCATGCGGCAGGAAAAGGAAGATTTCTTACGGCTCCCCGATGCTTTAAAAAAGATTGTCGAGGAGAAAAAGAAAATTGTTCCGAAATCGGAACAAATGGGACTGTTATGAAACCTACAATGAAATTTATATCTCTGTCGGGTTCGACGGAGGTAAACGAAAACCTGCACGTTTATGAATACGGCAACGACATGATTGTTGTCGATTGCGGAATCGGTTTTCCGGATTCGGAAATGTTCGGAGTGGATTTGGTTCTTCCCGATTTCTCCTACATTATTAAAAATAAAAATAAACTCCGCGGGATTTTAATTTCCCACGGACACGAGGATCATTATGGAGCGCTTCCTTTTTTGGTTAAGGAATTAAACACCACAATTTATTCAACCAAGCTTGTGGCAGCTTTTATTCAGGAAAAACTTGACGATTATGAAGTCCGTGGCCAGAGAATCTCGGTTTTTAACCCTGACCGTGATGTTTTAACACTTGGAGTTTTTAAGGTAACTCCTTTCAGAGTTGGCCATTCCGTTCCCGACGGAGTCGGTTTTTGCATTGATACACCGGAAGGAAAAATGTTCCATGTTCCTGATTACAAGTTTGACTGGACCCCGGTTGATGGACGACCTTTCGATGCGGTGAAGGTTGCAACACTTGCTTCGGGAGGAGCTCTTTCGTTGGCCTCGGATTCCCTTGGAGCCGATGAGCCGGGTTACACCGAAAGCGAACGGGCGATTGAAGGCCATATTGAAAACATTATGAGAGACGTAAAAGGTAAGGTTTATCTAACCACAATTTCAAGTAACATCAGCCGCATGCAGCAAACAATAAATGCTGCGGAAAGATTGGGGCGTAAAGTTGTTTTTTCGGGAAGATCAATTGTTAATAAATCCGAAATTGCCAAAAAACTTGGATATATGTTTTACAAGAACGGTTCGGTTATTCAGGAAAAACAGGCAGCAAGAATGCCGGCGAATAAGTTGGTTTTTATTATTTCAGGCTGTTACGGACAGCCGGGAAGTGCTTTATACCGTTTGGCTATGGGGGAGCACAAATTTTTTAAGATAAACAAAGGTGATGCAGTGATATTTACGGCAGATCCTGCGCCGCCCGGAAGCAAAAGTGGAATTGATTTTCTGGTCGATAAGTTTATTGAGCAAAACATTGATGTCCACTACTATGATACTCAGGAGAATTTGCACACCTCCGGACACGGATCTCAAAAAGATATAGAAATGCTGTTTGCCCTGGTTAAACCTAAATATTACATTCCGATTGGAGGAACCATACGACACTCCCGGGGATATAGCCTGATTGCTCAAAGTATGGGAGCTAGGGAAGATCAGGTTTTGGATCTGGCTCCCGGTCAAGTGGTCGAATTTGTAAATCAAAACGCGAAACTCACCGGTAAAATCCCCGTGGAGGAAATTTTGGTTGACGGACTTGGAATTGGGGATGTCGGGAATGTGGTGCTAAGAGACCGGCATGTTCTTTCGAAAGAAGGGATTGTTGTTGCCTTAATTCAGTTTGACAAAGCGGCCGGAATTTTGGTTGGCAAACCGGACCTAATAAGCCGCGGCTTTGTTTTTGAAGAAAAGTACGGGAGAATTTTGGAAGATGCCGGAAAAGGCTTGGATCAGACTTTGCATAAGCAGAAGTCGATGAATGTAAATATTGCCAGAAATACTGCTATCGATTTCCTTGAAAGATATTTTGCCCAAAAGACGGGCAGGCGCCCAATGATTCTTCCCGTGGTTGTTGAGGTTTAAGTCAACTTCGATATACAATGTGTTGCTATGGCAATTAAGAGGAGAAAAAGATTTACCAAACGTGGCTTCAGGTTAAAGTTAAAACAGGAATCGGTCTTTTCAATTTCCCAAATATTTTTCTTTGCGGTTGCGGGACTT
>Ga0187849_1000671_pt1 | contig 43558 bp, 35 predicted proteins | sample June2016WEW_4_10_2_FD_132412 | JGI IMG/M metagenome (GOLD analysis project Ga0187849, IMG submission 132412) | Peatland microbial communities from SPRUCE experiment site at the Marcell Experimental Forest, Minnesota, USA - June2016WEW_4_100 | ecosystem: Environmental > Terrestrial > Soil >... | reverse complement strand
CGGACCGCATCACCGCGTGGGCGGCGTATTCCCCCTGCTGGATCGCCACGGGCGCGAGGCCGGGGAGCAGCCTGCCCGCGGCGTCCCGGCACGCCGCCAGATCTCCGATGACGAACACCTCCGGGTGGCCCGGGATCGTGAGGTCGGCGTTGACGATCGCGCGCCCGGCGCGGTCCAGCGGCACGCCGAGGGAGCGCGCGAGCGGCGAGGGCTCGACGCCGGCTGCCCAGAGCACGGTGCCCGCCGCGATCCGCTCCTCACCGAGCCAGACGGCGCCGCTCTCCATCCGCGTCACCGCCTCGCCGGTCCGCACCTCGACGCACAGCCGCTCCAGCGACCGCTCGGCCTTCTCCGACAGATCGGCGGGGAAGGCCGGGAGGATCCGCGGTCCGGCCTCGACGAGAATGGTCCGGGCGTCCCGCGTGTCGATGCTCCGGAAGTCGCGCGCCATCACCTTGCAGGCGATCTCGCCGATCGCGCCCGCCAGCTCCACCCCCGTCGGCCCGCCGCCCACGACGACGAAGGTGAGGAGGGCGCGCCGCCGCTCCGGATCGCTCTCGCGCTCCGCGCGCTCGAACGCGACGAGAATGCGCGAGCGGATCTCGAGCGCGTCGTCGAGCGTCTTGAGGCCGGGGGCGAACGGCTCCCACTCGGCGTGGCCGAAGTACGAGTGCCGGGCGCCCGGGGCCAGGATCAGCCAGTCGTACGCCAGCTCGCCATCGGACAGCTTCACCACCCGACGCGCGGGATCCACCGCCACGACATCGGCCAGGAGGACGCGCGTGTTCTTCTGGTGGCGCAGCACGCCGCGAATGGGATAGGCGATCTGGCTCGGCGAAAGGCTGGCGGTGGCGACCTGGTAGAGCAGGGGCTGGAAGACGTGGTGGTTGGTCCGGTCCACGACCGCGACCTCGACCGGCGCCTTCGCCAGCGCCCGCGCGGCGTAGAGCCCCCCGAACCCACCCCCGACGATGACGACGCGTGGCAAGCTCACCGCTCTTCACTCTCCCCTCGTAACCGCTCGCAACTCGGCGTCTCGCAACTTATCTTGCGGCCTCCCTTCTCACACTGAACTCACGGCACATGACTCCGGTTCCGGCCATCCGTACCATTGCCCTGCGCAAAGTCTACCCCGCGCCCAAGCTTCGCCGCGCGGCGTATTCCAGCGCGTTCCCGATGCCGGGCGGCGCGGCCCTGACCGGCGCGATGCCGGGCGCGGGCCCGAACGGCGACATCGTCGCCCTCGAGGGCCTCGATCTCGAAATCCCCGCGGGCGAGTTCTTCGGCCTCCTGGGGCCGAACGGCGCGGGAAAGACCACGACCATCAGCATTCTCACGACGCGCGGTGAGCTGACGAGTGGGCAGGCCGTGGTCGCCGGCGCGGACGTGGTGCGCGAGAGCGCGGCGGTGCGCCAGCGGATCGGCGTCGTGCCGCAGCGGCCCAATCCGGATCGCAGCCTCACGGCCCGCGAAAACCTCATATTCCACGCGGCGTACTTCGGCATCCCGCACGCCGCGGCCGCGTCGCGCGCCGACAGCCTGCTCGCCGCGTTCGGCCTGGCGGACCGCGGCGGCGCGAAGGTGGGCGAGCTGTCCGGCGGCCAGCAGCAGCGGCTGATGATCGCCCGCGCCCTGATGCACGACCCCGAAGTGCTCTTCCTCGACGAGCCGACGGTCGGCCTCGACCCGCAGACCAGGCTGGCGCTGTGGGACGTCCTGCGCGACCTGCACGCGCGCGGTCACACCATCGTGCTCACGACGCATTACATGGAGGAAGCCGACCGCCTCTGCGAGCGCATCGCGATCCTCGATCGCGGGCGCCTGCTCGCGCTCGACACCCCGGCGGGCCTCAAGGCGCGCGCGCCCGGCGGAACGCTGGTGGAGATCACGCTCGACGCCGACGCGAGCGCAGTCACGACGGCGGCCGCCGCCCTCCCCGGCGTCCTCAAGGCGGAGGCGCAGCGCGCGCTGCTCCGGGCGTACGCCGAGCGGCCGGGCGAGGTGCTCGCCGGCCTGGTCCGCGAGTGCGAGCGCGCCGGCCGCGCGGTGCTGAACATCCACCTCGCCCCGCCGAGCCTGGAGACGCTGTTCATCTCCCTCACCGGAAGGAGCCTCGATTGACGGTGCTCCACCTCGAGCCCCTCGAGCGCCCGGCGCGGGTGTCGGCGGCGCTCGTCTTCTGGGCCCTGCTGCGCCGGGACCTCCGGGTCGCGCGCCGCGAGCTGCCCGCCGTCCTGGTCCGGGTCGCGCTCCAACCGATCCTCTTCGTCACGGTCTTCGGCGCGCTGCTGCCGCGGATGGGCTTCGTGCAGCGGAGCTACGGCGCGGCGCTGCTCCCCGGCATCCTCGCGATCTCGCTGGCGATGTCGAGCATCCAGTCGGTGGCGCTGCCGATGGTGGCGGACTTCGGCTGGACGCGCGAGATCGAGGACCGGCTCCTGGCGCCCGTCCCGATCTCTCTCGTCGCCCTGGAGAAGGTGCTCTTCGGGGTGGTGCAGGGGACGATCGCCGCGCTGTTCGTGCTGCCGATCGCCCGCCTGATCATGGGGCCCATCGCGGGCCTCACGATCGCGCACGCAGGCGAGGTCCTGACGGTCACGATCCTCGGCGCCACCAGCTTCTCGCTCCTCGGCCTGCTGATCGGCACGGCGATCAGCCCGCAGCAGATCGGCCTGATGTTCAGCGTCCTCATCGCGCCGATGATCTTCTTCGGCTGCGCCTACTATCCCTGGAAGGGCCTGGCCGTGGCGCCGGTGCTCCAGTACGCCGTGCTGGTGAACCCGCTGGTCTACGTATCGGAAGGCATGCGTGGCGCCCTGACTCCGGCGCTCCCCCACATGGGTTTGCCCGTGGTGACGTTCGCGCTGGCGGTCATCTGCGCGCTCTGCTGGTACTTCGGATTCCGGGCCTTCGTGCGGCGCGCGATGAGCTGACGGCGCCGGCGGCCATGTACATCATGTAGGGGCGGAAGCAGGCCGAAGTCGAGGCGCTGGGCCGCCTTGCGACGCTCCGCCAGGCGGCGGCGCAGCCGTGCCACCGCATTCCCTGGGCGGCCATTCCCCATTCTCCTTCTGGCTTTTCCGGGGAACCGCTGCATAGTGGACACGCACCGGGTTCCCTCCGCCCGGCGAGCAGTCAAGGGAGGCGAAGATGAGGACGCGCAGTGCATCGAGGCGGGCGACTCCGCGCGCACGGCCGCGGATCGTGAGCAGCGAGCTGGTTCGCAGTCGGTCGGATGAGATCGCCGACGCGGTGGCGCGGCGGGCGTACGACATCTACGAGCGGCGAGGCAGGGCGCACGGGCATCACGACGAGGATTGGCGCCAGGCGGAATCGGAGCTGGTCTTCCCGGTGGCGGTGACGGTGGCGGACGCAGGGCCGTGCCTCACGGTCGAGGCGGCGGTGCCGGGCTTCGACGCCTGCGATGTCGAGCTGTGCGTCGAGCCGCGGCGCGTCACGATCGCGGGGCAGCGCAAGAGCGGCGAAGCGCTGGGCGCGGAGTGCAGGATGCGGATGTACCGCGCGGTGGAGCTGCCCGAGGAGGTCGTGGTCGGCGACGTGATCGCCGCCGTCGAAGACGGTGTCGTCGCGGTGACGCTGCGGAAGGTCGGTGCGTCCGAGGCCGAGCTGGCCGACTAGGTCGTGCCGGCGCTAGCTTCGACGGACACCCCCCGCCCGAGGTGTCGCGTGCGTCCGTTGTCCGCTCTCGCGTCCCTGATCGTCTTCGCGGCCGCCTGCCGCGGCCAGCCTCCGTCCTCGAACGCGAACAATCCGCAGGAGCCGTGGACGGCGCCGTCCCCGCCGGCCGACGTTTCTCATGGGGAGGCCGCCGTCGGCTCGACCGGCTCGCCCGCGCCGATCGATCCCAGGGCGCCGGCCCCGGCCGGGGCCCGGCTGCTGAAGGTGCGATTCGAGGTCAAGCAGGCGCACCTCGCCATCGCGCCGGGCGTCGTGTACGACGCGTGGACCTTCGACGGGCAGGTGCCCGGCCCCACGCTGCGGGTGACGCAGGGGGACACGGTGGACTTCACCCTGGTCAACCACGGCATGATGCCGCACAGCATCGACTTCCACGCGGCACAGATCGCGCCGAGCCGCGTCTACACCAACGTGATGCCGGGGGACTCGATCGAGTTCCGCTGGTCGCCGCAGGTGCCGGGCGCATTCCTCTACCACTGCGGCACCGCGCCGGTGGCGATGCACATCGCCAACGGGATGTACGGCGCGCTGATCGTGGACCCCGCGCGGCCGCTCCCGTCGGCGCGCGAGTTCGTCTTCGTGCAGGGCGAGTGGTACACGATGCCGGCGGCCGGCGAGCGCGGCGTGCTGCAGCTCGACTGGAACAAGCTGCTCGGCGGGGCGCCGGACTACGTGTCGTTCAACGGCATCGCCCACCAGTACGCCGACCACCCGATCCTCGTCCATCCCGGCGAGCTGCTGCGATTCTACGTCGTGGACGCGGGGCCGAACCGGATCTCGGCGTTCCACGTGGTGGGGGCGATCTTCTCGAAGGTCTACCCCGACGGCGTCGCCTCCCACGCCTGGGAGGGCGTGCAGACGGGAACGGTGCCGCCCGGGGGCGGGATGATCTTCGAAACGCGGCTGGCGGAGGCGGGGACCTATCCGTTCGTCACCCACGCCTTCGCCGACGCCACCAACGGCGCGGTAGGGATGCTGGAGGCCAAGTGAGAAGTGAGAAGGGAAGGCGTGAGAAGCAGGAGCGTGAGAGGTGCCTCACACCAGCGGGGGCTTGGGCGCGGTGCCGGGGCCCCAGTCGTCGCCCTCGAAGCCGTCCTCGGGCCGCGCCATGGGATCGATGTCCCGGACTTCGTCCTCCGCCTTCTCCAGCTCGTCCCAGTCGATGGAGTCCTTCAGACTCTCGTTCTGGTAACCACTTCCTCCATTGTCGTCTGGCAACCTCCCTGATTCCTCTTCTTCCCGCATTCTGCGCACCAGCGTGATGAACCCCCACGCGCACAGCACCGCGAGCACGGCCCAGAGGGTCCTGGTCACAGCACCTTCGCGATGAGGTTGCCGACCAGGTAGCCGACGCCGGCCACGCCCAGGCCGACGACGAACATGTCCAGCCCGCTGCGGATGATGCCGCGGCCGGTGAAGACGCTGCGCGCCGCGCCGACGCCGAAGTGCGAGATCATCGCGACGGCGAACGCCGTCCAGATCGCCCAGGCGCCGTGGAACAGGAGGAAGGGCGCGACCGGGATGAAGGCGCCGACGGCGGTGGCGGTGCCGGTGATCCACCCCTCGCGGAGCGGCGTGGAGTGCTGCGCGCCGATCTTCAGCTCCTCGCGCACCGCCTCTCCGAGCGCGCGCTGCGGGTCCTTCATCACCTCGGCCGCCATGCGCCGAGCCTCGTCGCGCTTCACCCCCTTCGCCTCGTAGACCAGCGCCAGCTCTTCGGTCTCGACTTCCGGCATCAGGCGGATCTCCTCCGCCTCCATCGCGATCTCGTGCTCGTACACCTCCTGCTCGCTCTTCGCCGCCAGGTAGCCGGACGAGCCCATCGAGAGCGCGTCGGCCACCATGCCCGCCACGCCCGACAGGAGCACGACGTGCGGCGCGACGCTCGCGCCGATGACGCCGGCCACCAGCCCGAAGTTGGCGGTGAGCCCGTCGTTGAAGCCGTAGACGACGCTGCGCAGGAACCCGCCCGACTCCATCTGGTGCCACGGCTCGCCGCTCTTGCCCGCGAGGCCGCCCAACGTCTCCGCGTGCGCGGCCGATTCCCTGGCGAGCGTGAGGGAGATGTCCTTCGCCGCGCCGGGGGCCGTGGCGTGATACAGGTCCATGTAGCCCTTGACCTCGCGGCCTTCCTCCCGGAGCAGCAGGTTCGTCAGGATGCCGGGGCCGAGGCGGCGCGCGGTCCAGGCGAGGAAGCGCGCGCGGCGGGACGGCTGCGCCGTGCCGCACGCGACGCCCGCGTCGGCGAGTAGCTTCTTCCACAGCGCGGCGTGCCGGTCCTCGACCGCGGCGAGCCGGCGGTACACGTCCTGGCGCTCGGGGGCCGGCTCCGCCTCGGCGAGGAGGCGGTAGAGGAACGCCGCGTCCGCCTCGTCCTGCCAATGCTCCAGCCAGACGGCGGTCGTTTCGTGCTGTTGGGGCATGCATTACCATAGCATGCCCGGCAGGAAAGAGCACAGGTTCGAGGATGCGGTGGTCAGAGGAGTTGCGAGACGGCGAGTTGCGAGCGGTTGCGAGCCATGAGGCTGGGAGCGTTCGAGGATGGAACCGACCGCGCGTTTGCGCCTCAAGATCTGTTGCATGCAAGACCTGGGCGAGATCGCCCTGGCCGTGCGGCACGGCGCCGACGCGGTCGGCTTCGTGTCGGCCATGCCGAGCGGGTTCGGACCGATCAGCGATGACTTGATTGCGGCCCTCATCTCCGCGGCGCCGCCCCAGGTCGCCACCTTCCTCCTCACGTCGCGCGGAAGCGCGGACGCGATCGCCGATCAGGTCCGGCGACTCCGGCCCACGACCGTGCAGATCGTCGATCGGCCGGAGGCGGGGTGCCGCGCCGAGCTGCGGCGGCTCCTGCCCGACACGCGGATCGTGCAGGTCGTGCACGTGACCGGACCGGAGGCGGTGGCGGAGGCGGTCGCCGTGGCGCCGGAGGCCGACGCGATCCTGCTCGACTCGGGAAACCCGGCGCTCCGGGTCAAGGAGCTGGGCGGGACGGGCCGCACGCACGACTGGGCGGTCAGCCGGAAGATCCGGGACGCGGTGGGCGTGCCGGTCTGGCTGGCGGGCGGTCTCAATGCCGACAACGTCGCCGGCGCGATCGAGGCGGCGCGGCCGTTCGGCGTGGACGTATGCACCGGCGTGCGCACCGACGGGAGGCTCGACGAAAGGAAGCTGGCCCGATTCGTCGCCACGGTAAGAGATGCGAGTGTGGAGTGATCAGAACAGTTCCGAGACGGGGAGTTGCGAGCGGTTGCGAGACATGAGGTGCGAGCGCGAGGAAGACAAAGGCCCCGCCACGAAACCGGCGGAGCCTCTTCTCCTTCCGATCACTCACTTCTCATGACCGCTCCCAACTCGCCGTCTCGCAACTCAACTGCATTCTCCCACCTCTCCACTCCATCCTGCTACAACGTCTGCGAACACATCCGGATGCGCCAGAGCAATCCCCACGGTCCCCGCTCGACGACCTCCCGCCGGAGTCCGGACAGCCCCAGCCCCGCGCCCAGCTCCCACTGCAGGCCGTCGAGCGTCGCCAGCTCCCGGGCGCGCGGCACGTCGGTCATCACGTCCGCGGCGGCGAGCATCGCCTGCCGGCGCAGCACGCTCGGCCCGGTGAGCAGCTCCCACGGATTCGTGCACAGCCCGGCCCAGCCGTCGTACAGCCAGACGACCCGGAACCCCGGCGGGACGTGGACGTTCTGCACCGCGGCGGTGAACTGGATGATGTCGCGCGGGTCGACCGCGAGCCCGGCGGCGCCCGGGAGGTCCGGCACCGCCTGGTCGATCAGCTGCGCGGCGTCGCGCAGCGCCACCGCGTCGAGCCCGGGCGCGCGCAGCCGCGCCAAGGCCGTGAGCGGCTCGACCACGAGGTTCGAGAGGATGTGGAAGGCCTGCGTATTCATCCGGACGTCTGGTGCCTTCAGCATCTCCTCCGCGAAGGCGGCGTTCTCGCCGAGCCGGGCCGTCGCGGTCCGGAAGTCGCGGCGGCTCACGGCGACGATCGCGCCGGCGGTGTTGGCCAGCGCGGCCTCGTGCAGCGCCGTCGTCGGCGCCTCGGCGGCCGCGGCCCGTGAGCCGGCCATCAGGCCCGCCATCAGCGTGGGGGTCGGCGTCGCGCGGGCGATGCGGCGGAACAGCACTGTGCGCGGGTGGACCGCGAGCTGCGCGAGCGTGTCCAGCAGGGCGCGGCTCAGCGCGCCGGCGGCGGCGTCGTTGAACAGATCGGTGACCGACTTCCCGTGGCCGATCGCGTCCGACGGCTTCGGCGCGTACGGGGGCGGATCGGACCGCGCGTCGCCGGTGCCCGCGAGCGAGGCGACCCAGCCCCGCGCCGTGCTGTCGCCGGCGGTGTCGGTCGCGGGGAGGAGCGCGACCCACGCCACCCGCGCGCTCCGCAGCGGGTCGGAGGTCTCGAACCGGTCCTGGTCGGCGACCAGCTGCGCCGTCTTGGGCCCGAGATGCTGCATCGAGATCACCGCCGTGACGCTGGCGGCCACCGCCTCGCCGATGGTCATGATCAGCAGGAGGGCGAGGCCGGCCCCGACGATCTGGCCCGCCAGCGCCCAGCGGCGGAGTGCGCGCCGGGCCGGCGGCGCCACGCGGCCGCCCCCCGGCACCGTCTCGTACCACGCGGCGGCGTCGGTGTCGGTCTCGCGGATCCGGCGCGAGCGCCCGAGCGGTCCGGTGAGCCGCCGCTCGACGATGCGCGCCGCGGCGACCGCCAGGACGCCCAGGACCGGCGGGCCGAGCACCACGATCCAGACCCGCGGCGTTACGATCTGCGCGATCCCAACCGCCGACAGGAAGCCGGCCAGCAGCAGCGCGCCCCAGATGCCCACCGCCAGGAGCAGCCAGACGACCGCGCCCAGCAGCGCGACCGCGCGCCAGCGCCGTGCTGCGAGGATGGCCCGCCGGTGCGCCGCTTCGAGGGACGCGAACTCCCGCGCGCCGCTCAGGATCAGCCCGCTGCGGCGGTCGTGGTCCGCGGCGATGTCGAGCAACGTCGTCCAGTGCCATCCGGCGCTGCGCAGCAGCACCAGTCGGCGGGCCACTCCCACGCCGAGGGCGAGGAAGAACACCAGGCTGAGCGTGAGCACGCTCACCCCCAGGATCAGCTCCGTCTGCCAGAGGAAGAGCGTCACCGAGACGGGGTCGCGGCTCGACGGGTTCTGGAACTGGAAGAGCCAGTTCGAGTGGGTCCGCAGGATCTGGGGCGTGAAGGCCAGCGCCGTCAGCGTCAGGATCGCGCCGGCGAAGGTCGCGAGCGCCAAGCGGCTCAGGGTCTGCGACCGCCCGTGCAGCCAGTGCAGTCCCGGCGGCGGCCACTCGATCTCGGAGGCGAGCGTCGGCAGCATCCCGCGCGAGACTTCGTCGGCGAGCGGGCGGTCGGCCGGGTCCTTCGCGACGCAGCGGTCCACCATTCGCGCGACCTCGGGGGCGAGGTCGGCGCGCCGGTTGTGCACGGGCGTCGGCGTGTCGCGCAGGTGCGCCGCCGCCCAGCCCATCGCCGTCGTCGCCTTGAACGGCAGCTCGCCGACCAGCAGCTCGTAGGCCATCACGCCGAGGCTGTACACGTCGCTGCGCGGGCTCAGCGGCTCGCCCGCCGCCTGCTCCGGGCTCATGTAGATCGGCGTCCCGACCACGTGGCCCGTGGCGGTCAGGCTCCCGGTCGTGTCCCCGGAAGCGCTCCCCAGCGCCGCGCTCACGCCGAAGTCCGCAACGTAGGCGCGGCCCGATTCCGCCTCCAGCAGCACGTTCCCCGGCTTCACGTCGCGGTGCAGGAGGTTGCGGGCGTGGGCCGCCGCCAGCCCCGCGGCGACCTCGCCGATCACCCGGCGCGCGTCGCGCTCGCTCGCCTTCGGGTGCCGCTGCATCCACTCGGCCAGCGACGGGCCCTCGACGTACTGCATCACGATGTAGGGGAGCTTGAGGCCCGCCGTCTCGCCGACGGCGTAGACGCGGACCACGTTGGGATGGGAGAGCGCCGCGGCGGCGCGCGCTTCGCGCGTGAACCGCGCCCGCGCCGAGGCGTCCGCCGCCAGACTCGGGGCCAGCACCTTCACCGCCACGAGGCGCTTCAGCGCGATCTCGCGCAGCAGGAAGACCGCGCCCATGCCGCCCAGGCCGATCAGCCGCAGGAACTGATACTCCCCTTCGAGGGATTTCCTGAGGTCGGCGGCGACCTGGTCGGTGTCCATCGCCATCGGCGCCCGCGGCTCCGAGCCCTGCGTCGGCGTCGGCACCAGCGACGCCCCGCAGGTCGGGCACACGTCGACCTGGTCGGGGACGTAGGCGGAGCACTCGGGACAGTACGGCACGGCCCCGAATCTATCCGTTGCCCGGGACTATCGCGCTAGCCATCTTACCAATCCGATGCGACTTCTCCCGTTGGTCTTGCTCGCGGTCTGCGCCCGGGCGGCAGTGGCCCAGGCGCCGGTGATCACTCCGGCCGGCGACCCGTCGGTCCGGAACGACACCATCTACCGTCTCGCCGTGAATCCGGCGGACTACCCGGACGATCCCTACGTCTACCTGCTGGACGACGGCGTCGTGCGGATCGAGGCGGACGGCCGCGGCACCCGCACCTTCCGGCAGGTGATCCAGATCCTGACGCAGCAGGCGGCGGAGCAGTTCGGAGAGCAGGTCTTCTCCTATTCCAGCTCCCGCGAGAAGCTCACGGTCAACTGGCTCAGGGTGGTGCGGCCCGACGGCTCCGTCGTGAGCGCGCGGGCGACGCACGAGCAGGAGAGCGACGCGCCCACGGCGCTCGAGTCGCCGGTCTACTCCGATGCCCGGCTGCATCGCGCCACGCTCGGCGGCGTCACGCCGGGCACGCTCGTGGACTGGAGCTACACCGTCGAGACGATCAAGCCGGTGATGCCGGGGGACTATTTCTCCGGCTGGACCGTCACGAACAGCCGGCTCACGCGGCGCTCGCGCCTCGTCCTCGACGTGCCCGCGTCGGTCACGCCGCGCATCAAGGAGCGCAACCTGCCGTCCGCGCGGCAGGTCGCCGAGGCGCACGGCAGGAAGGTGTACACCTGGGCGGCGCAGGATGTGCCCAAGGCGCCGGACGACGAGCCGTTCGAGGCGGACTCCAACGACGTGATCGCCAGCGTCGAGGTCACTCTCCCGATCGCGTGGGGTGACGTGGCGCGCTGGTACGCCGGCCTCTCGCGCGACCGCTACGAGGTGACGCCCGAGCTGGCGACCCGCCTCTCCGAGATCGTCGGTGCCCAGAAGACGCGGGCCGATTCGCTGGGGGCGTTGTACCGCTGGGTGGCGCAGGACTTCCGCTACGTGTCCGTCTCGCTCGGCATGGCCGGCTACCAGCCGCGCCCGCCCGCGGCGACGTTCGAGACCAGGTACGGCGACTGCAAGGACAAGGCGACGTTGTTCGTGGCGCTGGCGCGCCGGATGGGGTTCAACGCGTTCCCCGTGCTCCTCAACAGCGCGGGGCACGTGGACACGTCGCTCCCGACCACCGGGCAGTTCGACCACATGATCGCGGCGGTGGAGCGCCCCGGCGGCTACCTCTACCTCGATCTCACGGCGGACATCGTCCCCGTCGGCCTCCTCCCGCCGAGCGAGTACGGGGAGTTCGCGCTGATCGTCCACCCCGACGGCCGCGGCGAAGAGGTGAAGCTCCCGCAGGATTCCGTCGCCGCCAACCGCGGCCTGGACCTGCTCGAGGGGGAGCTGGCGCCGGACGGCACGTTCAACGGGCGCCTCACGCGCACGCGGGAGGGCATCTCGCAGTTCGACCTGCGCGAGGCGCTGAGCCGCAACCTCACGGCGGAAGAGCGCTCGCAGGTCGCCCGCAATCTCGCCGACGGCGAATTCGACGGCGCGACGGGCGACAGCCTCGAGCTGTTCGACGGCCGCGACCTGACCGCACCGGCCCGCATTTCCGTCGTGATCCGGAACGCGAAGGCCACCACCACCGCCGGGGGCACCGACATCCTGACGCTGCCGCTCGTGCAGGTCGTGACCCCGCGCCTGGTCGCCGACGTGCAGGCGCACGTGCCGCGGAAGTATCCGATCGACGTGCGGCGGATCTTCGGCTCCGGGGAGAGCACCCAGGAGTTCCGCGTCACGCTTCCGGAAGGATGGAGCGCACGGCTCCCCGCGGAGGTCGCGGTCTCCGGTCCCTTCGGCACCTATGCCTCGACCTACGAGCAGAACGGGCGCGAGCTGCACATCGTGCGCCGGATGGTCGGCGCCCGCGGCATCCTCCCGCCGGACCGCGTCCAGGACCTCCTCCAGTTCCTGCGCACCGTGTCGCAGGACGACGCCCGCCTCATCGTCCTCGAGCATTCCTGAGTTTCGTTAGGGTCTTTCGGATGTAGATGCCCTGCGGGCCAAATGGGTTGGCGGGCGCGCCTTTTGCAGCACTGGACGCCGACGGGACACGCGCGCCCTCGGGCGTGCACCGGACCCGAATCGCCCGTCGGGGCGGAAGGACACACCATGAAAGACGCGAGCACCCTCGAATCCAGTGCGGTCCTCCAGGTCGCGAGCCAGATGGCCGCGGCGGCGCGGACGGCGCCCAAGACCCGCGGCAGGGACAACATCCGCTTCTTCGCCGTGGACGACCCCGAGACGCAGGATGCGATCACGAAGAAGATGGTGCAGGTCGGCAAGCGTGATAACCGGCCCAGCATGGTCCGCGACGCGAAGACGATCGCCGCGGCGCCGGTCTGGCTGGTGATCGGCGTGGCGTCCAACCCGGCGGAGCTCGAAGGCTGCGGTTTCTGCGGCAAGGAGACGTGCGACGATCTGGTGAAGTCGGGCGGCGTCTGCGCCTTCAACTCGATCGATCTCGGCATCGCGGCCTGCTCGGCCGCATCCATCGCCAGTCAGAACCGCGTGGACAGCCGGATCATGTTCTCGCTCGGGAAGGCGTGCCTCGAGCTGAAGCTCTTCTCGGCGGACGTGAAGCAGGCCGTCGGCATCCCGCTCAGTGTCACGGGGAAGAGCCCCTTCTTCGACCGCGCGAGCTAGCCGGCCGGACTGCGGCTTTCAGTGGGAGCGGGCGAGGCGGAAGCCGAGCCCCAGGCCGAACCGTCCGGAGCGTTCCCAGGTGGGCGGCGAGCGACCCAGCTCGCCGCTCGCCGTGACGAAGACCCCCCCGACCAGCTGCACCGAGACGTCGCCCTTCACGAAGCTCCGGCCGCTGCCCGAGACCAGCCACGCGGTTTCCTCGATGCCGGCCTCCAGACGTCCCTGCACCCAGTCCGCCGAGAGCCGTGCATACGGCCTTACGCCGTCGCCCACCGCCGCGCCGATCCACGGCCGCCACCTGAGGTGCACCGCGGGGCTCACCCAGGTGCCGAGGCCCGGCAGCCCGCCCAGCGGCGTCAGCTCGGCCGTGGCGTCGAGCGAATGGACGTCGAAGCCTCCGTCGGCCTGGTACTCGCCGCCCACGGCGACGAGGACGGGATCCAGCTCGCGGTAGACGCGGGCCATCGCGCCATAGACCTGCTGGCTCTCGGGCCGCGCTGAGCCGGCGCGCGCCCTGAGGCCCATTTCGATCCAGCTGCGCGCAGCGAGGGACCCGCGAACCAGCGCGCCGACGTCGAGGACGCTGTAGAGCGGCGAGCCCTGCACTTTCTCGAGCGTGAGGGTCGCGGGCTGCATCAGCGCGCGCGCCGAGGAGTATGAGTGGCCGACGAGCAGCTCCCAGCTGCCCAGTGAATCGGGTTGCTGCGCGGGCGCCCCTCCGGCGGCGAGCATAAGCAGGAGGCAGGTGCCCGCGGCGGCTTTCACGCCGGGACCTCCATCGCATTCCAGACGCAGGCGACGAGGTCGCCGACCGTCCTGAGGTCGAGCACGGCGCGGTCCTCCAGCTCTTCGTGCAGGGTGGCGCGGATCGGCTTGACGACGCGAAGCGCGTAGTACTCGTCCCAGCCGAGGTCCTGGTGGAGGCGCGTCTTCTTCGTGATCCGCTTCCGCGCGAAGCCGGGGGAGAGGCGGCGGACGATCCTGATCACCGCGCGCTCCACCCCGCCGTCGGTCCAGGAGTGACCGCGGCCGTCCTTGCGCCTCATGGGGCCTGCCCTCCCGTCGTCACGGTCGCCGCGTCGGCAGGGACCGCAGGAAGTAGAAGTCCACCCTCTGCTGCTCCTCGACCGTTTCCACGTGGCGCAGTCCGTCCACGACGGATTGCACGCTCGTGATGTGGTCCGGGAGCACCAGCGAGGGGACGATTTCCCGGAATGTGACCGTGGCCTCGAGGCCCTCGAGGCCTGCCATCGCCAGCTCCGGCCTGGTCAGCTGCACCCGTACGAAGCGGATCAGATACGTGTCCGGATCGAGGTACGCGGAGCCGTCGGCGTCCGGGTCCCGGATCGCTTCGGCGGCGCGAAAGTCGAGACGAACGTACCTCGCCCCATCGACCGATTCGATCCCCCCCACGCGGAAGCAGTGGTTCGCCAGGAAGATCGAGTCCGCGAAATCGGGCAGGGTCGGCAGGTTGACCTGTGGCTCCGTGCCGCCGCCGGGACTCGGAACGTCGGCCACCAGGCGGCCGGGCGCATAGCCCCAGCGTGCGTCCGTTCTGAGGTCCACCGTATCGGTGCGGTTCACCACGACGCCGCGCTGAGCGTAGTTCGGGCGCCCGAACCGCCGCTCCATCCGGTAGACGGCCGGATACGCATCCGCGAGCAGCCAGTAGCGCTCCGCGTTCTGCCGCAGCTGCTCGAAGAGCGCAGCCACATCCGGCGCGCTGGCCGAGTCCGGCGGTCCCGGCTCCGTGCACCTCCCCCACCTGCTCGCGCGCGCGACCACGCGGATCTCCTCCAGCTCCACTACCAGGTGCTCGAGGGAAGCCACGACCATCACGACGCTCCCTGGCGCGACCGTCAGCGTGGTGTCGAACGGCTTGTATCCCACCTGCCGGGCACGCAGGTGGTACGTGCCGGGCGCAAGTCCGGGGAAAGCGAATGCCCCGCTGTCGTCGGTGAAGCGTCGCGGGGAACCGGGCTCCAGGGCTACGACGGCGTAGGGGATCGCTTCGCCGAGCGTCGAGCGCACGACGCCGCGCACCACGCCGGTCTGCTGGCCGTGCGCGGCCGCCGGCCACCAGGTTGCCGCCAGCAGCGCGACGCACATCGCGACCGAGGGTCGAAGCGACATGTGCAGCGTGCGCATCACCGGCCGCTCAGTACCCCGCCGCGATTATTTCGAGCGTGGAGGCGCTGAGCGCCACGGCGTCTCCACAGCCTGGGGGGCTGCCTGGAACGAGCTGACCGGCGATGTACGCCGGGAACTGCTGCAATGTGGGCGCCAGCGGCGGCGGCTGCGCGAGAGCCAACCGCGGGCTCGGCCACCCTGACAGCGGCTGCGCGCGCCAGCAACCCAGGCTGTCCTGTGACAGGGTCGCGATCCCCGCGAAACGCGTGGTGGTGTCGGGCAGGGTCCACACGTCGACGTATCCCACGAGCCGCACCGTCGGGTCCCACGAGATGGGGTCGGCCATCGGGGCGAAAACCTGATAGCCGCTCCGACTGGGAGGCAGCACAAGCACGGTGTCGTAGCCTGCCCCCGTGCCATTGTCGAGGCATGCGCTGTAGCGTTCGTAGGCTCGGCCGCTCACCAGCACGTCCGTACCGCTCACGGTTGCGTCCCAGACGGCCGAGTAGGGGCACGGGACACCGCCGGACACGCGGAGGCTCTCCACCTGTGTCGCGGTAACGCCTGCGGTCCATTCGATCCAGTAGACAGCGGGCTGATAAGCCAGACGGCCGGGGCCAGTGCTTTCCCTGCACGCTGCCACGGCGACGAAGCAAGGGAGCGCGATCCGACACAGACGAGGAAGCTGCATGCTCACCTCCTGGCTCGTATTCCACCGCCCACCGGAGGATAGTGTGCCGGCGTCATGCGGGCGTTAATCCGCAGGCCCAGCGTATGACGCGACCCGGCTGAACGCAAACGCGGCGCTCGGAGCGCCGACGAAAGTGGTCCGTTTTCGGACCGGTGACCTGCGCCACCGCGCCGGCGTGGCGGGCCGCACTAGCTTCAGCGCCTCGGGACAGGTCATGCGGCCGTCCATCTATTTCTCAGCGGTTCTTCTCGCACTCCTCGTGGCTGGGTGCGCCGAGCGCACGCTTGGCCCCGGCGACGTCAGCGGGTCGTACGGTCTCCTCCGCTACGACAACGACACTCTGCCGCGGACGTACACGGCCGGAGGAGGTTGCTGGGCCCAGATCGTGGCCGGCGCGCTCGACCTCCAGCCCGACGGCACCTTCACCCTCGAGATCGACCGCGACCAGGTGTGCCCGAACGGGCCGCTTTCCTGGGTGAACCTGGATGCCAGTGGCACCTACGGAAGTGTTTCCGGAGCCTGGCTGGCCCTCGACGACCCGGCAGCTGGGACCACGTATCTCGCCTGGCTCAAGGGCACGCACGTCGTGGTGCGGGTGCCGCAGGTGCCCTTGATCGGCGGTAGCGCGGTCGACGTCGAGTTCAGTGCCCAGGCGGCGAATAACCCGAACGTAGCGGTCCCTGAGGGCGGTTGCTGCGTGCTGCCCCCACCTCCCCCCGACACAGCCGTTCTCCGGCCGTAGGACCTTGCGAGTCGGTCTGCCGTTCGTTTAGCTCCCGGCGATGCCATCTACCAGCGCATGCTGGGCCGAGCGGGCGGCGCGGCGCGTCGAGGCGCGGTTCGCCGTGCAGCCGCGCTGGTGGTCGCCGCTGAACCGCGGGATTTTCCTCACCGCGCGCACCGACTACAGCGAGCGCCCGCTTTCCGCCGCCTTCCGCATCGAGGTGATGCACGCCCTCGGCACGCCGCGCCGCGTCGCGCTGGCCCAGGGGAGCGGCCGTCCGCTGGTGATTCTCCCGGGGCTCTACGCCTCCCTCAACGAGGGCCTGTTCGCTGCTCTCGCCGAGCTGGCCGCGCAGCGCGGCCGCCCCGTGGCGCTCGTCGAGGACCGCCTGGCTGCCGGAACGCTCAGGCTGAACGGCGGCGAGATCCCGTCGTTCGCCCGCATCGGCGCGGAGGCTGCCGCCCTCGCGAACCAGCTGGGCCCGCAGCCCGACGCCCTCGCGCTCTCGGCGGGCGCTCCGGCCGCACTCGCCGCGCCGCCCGGCACCTTCGCGCGCATCGCCACCTGGTCGGGCGCGCTGGACATCTGGGCGGCCGCGGAGACGCTGGCCCGGCACACGCTGCCGCGCTGGTACTATGCGCACGTGCACCGCCGCGAATTCCTCAGGGCGGGACTGCCCGTTCCGCCGATCGTGACCGTGCCCGCGCGGCTGGCCGCCGGCGCGCCGTGCGGCGTGCCGCCCGACCCGCTGGTAGTCGTTCACGCCGAGGACGATCCTGTCGTCCCCGCCGCGTCGGTGCGCGCCTTCCCGGTCGAAGACGGGCAGTGCGTGACGATTCTGCCCGTGGGTGGCCACCTCGGCTTCGGGACGCTGGCCGGCGACGACGTCTATCTCGCGCCCTTCGAGGAGGAAGCCGACTGATGGCCCGGAAGCCGCTGGACATCCTGCACCCCAAGGTGGAGCGCTACCTCGCGTCGCTCATCCCGCCGCGCGACCGCGTGATGGCGGAGATGGAAGCGCGCGCCGAGCGTGAGGACATCCCGATCGTCGGCCCGCTGGTGGGCCGGCTCTTCTTTCAGCTCGCGCTGATGACCGGCGCGAAGCGCGTGATGGAGCTGGGCTCGGCGATCGGCTATTCGACGATGTGGTGGGCCAGGGGCGTCGGGTCCGACGGGGAGGTGTGGTACACGGACGCGAGCCGCGAGAACGCCGCGGACGCGATCCGCTACCTCGAGCGCGGCGGCGTCGCCGAGCGCGTGCACTTCATGGTCGGCGACGCGGTGAAGTGCATGGCCGCGGTGAAGGGGAAGTTCGACATCGTCTTCTGCGACATCGACAAACCGGGCTACCCCGCGGCGCTCCGGGCCGCGATGCCGCGCCTCAAGCGCGGGGGCCTGCTGGTGGTGGACAACACCCTCTGGAAGGGGTGGGTGACGTCGCGGTGGGGCGGGGGACCGTCCACCAGGGCCGTGAAGCGCCTCAACCAGCTCACCTACGCCTCCGACGATTGGGCGTTCACGGTCGTCCTCCCGCTCCGCGACGGCGTCTCGGTGGTGGTGAAGCGGTGAGGTGGAGAGGCGCGGGGCTCCTGCTGCTTTGTGCCTGCGCACCGCGCCCGGCACAGATCGCCCCCCAGCCGCCGCCGCCGCGGCCCGGCTACCGCCTGGTCTGGCACGACGAGTTCGGCGGCACCGCGCTCGACACGACGAAGTGGACGGCGCGCGCCGGAGCGCGCCGCGCCGCGCAGAACACCCCCGATGCGGTGGCGGTCGCGAACGGCTTGCTCACGATCACGACGACCAGCGACGGCGGCGTCCATTCCACGGGCTTCATCGACACCGCGAAGCGCTTCCTCACCGCCTACGGGTGGTTCGAGGCGCGGATCCGCTTCGAGTCGTCGCCGGGCGAGTGGGGCGCGTTCTGGTTGCAGTCGCCGACGATGGGCAACCCCCTCGGCGACGTCGGCGCGGCGGGCGCGGAGATAGACGTAGTCGAGCACCGGGCCACGGACACCACGGGCTCGGACATCTCCAACGCCTACGGGATCAACCTGCACTGGGACGGCTACGGTGCGGCGCACAAGCACGCCGGCGGCACGGGCGCACCGCCCGCAGGCGCGCTGCCGCTGCAGGGCGGCTGGCATACCTACGCGATCCTGTGGACGCCGGAGCGCTACACCTTCTATCTCGACGGCGTGGAGCAGTGGGCGACGAGCGTTGGCGTCTCGCACCGCCCGGAGTTCCTCATGCTGACGTGCGAAGTGCAGGATGCGTCGTGGGCCGGGCGCGTGCCGGTCGGGGGCTACGGCCCGCGCGGCCGGAGCAGGACCCGGATGCAGGTGGACTGGGTGCGGGTCTGGCAGCCGGGGGCCTAGCGCTCCTCAGCTACGCGAGCGACAGGATGCGCGGACCGCGCTGGCGCCGTCCCGGACCGGCGGCGCCTCCGCCAGCGGCCGCATCTCCTCGCGCGTGGCGTGAAGGTCGCCGACGGAGTCGGCCAGGTGGTCCACGACGCGCAGCGCCTGCGTACACTGGCCGTGCGCGGCCAGCCACCGTGCCCGGTCGAGCTGCAGCTCGAGATAGACGCCCCGCACGTCCTCACCGCCTTCCGCGCGTGAGAAGTACCGCCCCGCCAGCTGCCGCTCCGCTTCGTCGAACCGCCCGACTTCCGCGAGCGTCCGCGCCGTCGTGAAGGCGAGCGCGGGCGAGATTGCTCCTGTGCCGGGGTAGGTGAGCAGCGCGCGGGCCCGCTCGTCCGCGGGCCGTGCCGCCTGCCGCATCGCCGCCTCGAGGTCGAGGTACAGCTCCTCGTTGAGCCGATCGGCCTTGGTGCCGGCGAGGAAGAGCGCAATCGCACTGTCCACCGGGCCGCCGGTCTTGAGCACCGTGAGGGCCATGTTCCGATGCAAGGTCGGGATACGCGGGTTGAGCCGCGCCGCCGTGCTCCACTCCACCATCGCCTGGTCGGCGAGCCCCGACGACATGAACAGGGAGCCGAGGAGGAAGTGGGCCGTGGCGTCGCCCGAGTCGGCGGCCAGTACCCGGCGCAGGACTTCGAACGTCTCGGGCCGGCTCGGGAAGACGTAGGTCGTCGGCATCCGCGACGCCGCGGCGAAGTCGGCGCGGCCGTCCTGCCCGAGCGCGAAGCGGACCCAGCCGCGGTAGTACGCGATCAGCGGGTACGCCTCGGGCCTCGGCATCCCGGGCTCGGTCACGACGTCCGGCCCCGAGGGCCAGTCGCGGGAGAGCAGCTCGAGCGCGTCGGCGTACAGACCGAAGCGGATGTACTCGGTCGCGAGGTCGAGGACGCGCTCGGGATCCGCGGCCAGGTGCGCCCAGAGCGCCGGGTCGTCGGTTCCCAGGCGAGTGCCCTCGTAGCGCAGGAACGAGTTGGCGGGATCATCCGCCAGCCAGAGTGCGAGGCAACCCTTCGCCGCCTCGGTCCGGCCGAGCGAGCGGAGCAGGGCGACTTGCAGAGCGCCGGGCCGGACGGGCCGTCGCGGCTCGGGCGCCACGCGCTTCAGGAGTGCGAGCGCCTCGTCACGGCGCCCCGCGCGGGCGGCGATGGCTGCGAGCTCGATCGTCGCCGGCACGCGGAACGTGCCGTAGGACTGCGCCTGCTCGAGGTCGCGACGGGCGGCCGCGTCCAGGCCGCGCGCCAGCGCCGCGAGCCCGGCGTAGTACCACGCCTCGCGGTCCGTGGAGACCCGCGCCAGCGCGTACGCGAGGTGATCACTCGCGGAGGCCGTCTGCATCATCCCGACCTCGAGCCGGCCGGCGTCCCGGTTGAGGAGGAGGCTCTGTGGAAACCGGCGCAACCCCTCACGGTACGTCGCGAGCGCGTCCAGCAGCTGGCCCTGCGACTCCTGTTCCTCGCCCACGGCAGCCGCCTCGCCGTCGCTCCGCTGCGCCGGCGGCGGGACCTGGTAGGCCGTGACACGCCCGGTCCGGATCTCGCTGTCGGGCGCGAAGTCGTACCGGCCTTCGGCGTGCTGGAGGACGACGGCGCCGGCGGCGTCACGCAGCGTGAAGACGGCTGTGTCGCCCGGCGCGAGGCCGGTCAGGTGCCGAGTGAAGGTCTCGGCGGGCGTCAGCGACACCCGCTCGGTCGCGATGTTGCGGGTCCCCTGCGTCACCGTGATGGTCGCGCCCGGCAGCGCCCGCGTCACGTTGAGCGCGAGGTCCATGGCCGCGCCGTCGGCAGTGCGCGTGAGGTTGAGCGCCGCATCGGTGTTGGCGCGCGCCAGGCCGCCCAGGTCGCGGATCGGAAGCCAGTACTCCGTGAAGCTCACCGCCTCCTCGGGGTCGAGGAAGCCGTACGTCTCCTGATCGCGGAACAGGCCGGCCTGGATCTCGACGTAGGCGCTGCTGTCGTCCGAGAGCACGTAGCGCCAGCCGATGCCGTCCGGCGTCACGCCCCACGACCAGATCTTCTTCCCGGGCAGATCCGTCGGCGAGGAGTAGTGCACCACGCCGGCGTGAGTGCGCGAGTGGTAGACCGCCATGTACGGCTCGCGGCTGCCGTAGGCGAACCGCGACACCGCGCCGGCGGTGTGGTTCCGGAGAACGCTGAGGTCCAGCCCGGCGCCGTTCACGGGCCACGTGTCGATGTCGCTGAACCCGTGCCCGGCCGTGTACTTCATTGGATAGATGATCCGGCTGTCGTCCCAGACCTGGACGCCCGCGGTCGTCCACCAGTAGAAGCGGTGTCGCACCTCGCTCGGATTCGAGAGCGTCGTCCGCTGCTCGAGCACCGCGCGGCCCGGCCGGAGGGTCAGCATCACCTGCCATCGCATCCCCGTCACCCGGTCGGTATTCGCCACCTGCGCCCACCCGCTCCCGTCCTCGCTCGTCCCCGTGGCGTAGTCCACCGGCGACGTGGTCATCCAGTTGTGCGAGACGGGGAAGTTGAACTCGACGCCGAGGGCGACCCATGCGCCGCGGTAGGCGATGCGCGCGTACTTGATCGAGGGATTCGCGTAGAACATCTCCCGGCCGTTGACCTTGTCGGTGCACCGGTAGAGGTGCCCGCCCAGGTCCGGGAGGACGATGCAGCGGAGGTACTCGTTCTCGAGGTTGAGCGTCCGCCAGACGTGCGGGACGCGGCGGTCGGTGAGGTTGGTGAGCAGCGTGTACGGGTAGTTGATCTGCCCGTGGGCGAAGAGGTCGAACGGCGGATTGGGGTCCGGCGGGGCTTCCTGGTAGGTCGGGATCGTCATCGTGTCCTGCCAGACCCGCACCGGCTGGGGCTGGCCGGCCGCCTGCGCCTGCGCTGGCGCCGGGGTCATCGCAGCGGCGGCGGCGCACGCCACGGCGGTCCCGAGGGCGAATCGAATGGGCGTCGTCATGGCGCCAAGTTATTACCAATTCGTGGCTTGCGCGATGTTGCCGGGCGGGGGCGGCGGAGGCATGGCGCCGCCCGAACCGGCCCCTTGAAACTTTCTACTACATTTGTAGTATAGTGGGACATGACCCCACCCCTCGAGCTGAGCGAGCTGCAGCTGGCCGTCATGCGCGTGCTGTGGCAGCAGAAGAAAGCGGCCGTGGTGGAGGTGCAGGAAGCGCTCAAGTCGGAGCGCGACCTCGCCCTGACCACGGTGGCCACGGTGCTGACGCGCCTGGAGAAGGCCGGTCTGGTAGCCCACCGGGCCTCCGGCCGACACTACTTGTACCGCCCGCTCGTATCGGAGGAGGAGGTGCGCCGCTCGATGGTGTCGGTGCTGGCGGAGCGGCTGTTCGAAGGGGACGTGGCAGCCCTGGTCAGTCATCTGGTGAATGCACGCGATATCAAACCCGGCGACCTCGCCCGGGTGCGGCAGCTCATCGAGGCCAAGGAACGGGAAGGGAAGCGGTGACATGGCGCTGATACTGCTCGTCCTCGCGTGGCTGCTGACCTATCTGGTGCACAGCTCGATCCTGCTCGCCGGCGCGTGGCTGCTGTGCGCGGCGCGCATCGTCCGCTCTCCCGTCGCACGCGAGGTGGTCTGGAAGGTGTGCCTGGTCGGAGGGATCCTCACCGCCACGGTCTATTCGCTTTCCCCGTACCAGCCGTACGCGGCGCACCTGCTGCTGCCGGGCGCGACGCGGTCCGCGCCGGCGACGAGTGCCGCGCGCATTGACATGCCGACGCCGGTCGCGATCAGCGAGCCGTTCCCGGCTTCGCACACGCTTCGCTCGCCAAGCGCACCGGCTGTCCGCCGAGCGGCGTCTTCACCCGCGGCGCTGGCCACTGCAGGCTCCCCGATCCCCGATCCCCAATCCCCAATCCCGGTCTGGCCCCGTCTCCTCCTCGGTCTCTGGGGGCTGGGTGCCGGCCTTCTGGTCGTGCGCCTGTTCGTCCTGCGGCGCCGGCTTTCCCGCAGCCTGCGCGGCCGACGCGAGATCGCCGACGGGCCGCTGGCGCTGATGCTCGAGTCGCTGCGCGCGGCGGCCGGCGTGCGCCGCCCGATCCGGCTCACCGCCTCTGCGGAGCTGGCGGGCCCGGTGGCGATGGGTGCCTCCGAGATCTGTCTCCCCGAGCGGGCGCTGACGGCGCTCGACCCCGCCCAGCAGCGCGCGGTGCTGGCCCACGAGCTGGGGCACCTGGTGCGCCAGGACCCCCTCTGGCTCGGCGTGGCGGCGGCGTGCGAGAGCCTCTTCTTCTTTCAGCCGCTCAACCGTCTGGCGCGGCGCCGGATCCAGGAGGCTGCCGAGTATCTGTGCGACGACTGGGCCGTGCACCAGACGGGCGGGAGTCTCACCCTGGCCAAGTGCCTCGCCGAGGTCGCGACCTGGATGGATGCGGGCGCGCGCGCCGTGCCGGTCGCGGGGATGGCGGAGAATCGGTCGCAGCTCGTGGAGCGGGTGCACCGGCTCGTGGAAGGCGTCGAGTCGCCGCGCGGCCTCCGGATGGCCGTGCCCGTCGCGGCGCTCGCGCTCTCTTCCATGGCGTTCGCGGCGCCCGGCGTTTCGCCGCCCTGCGACCAGGCCGATCAGGCGCCGGCTGCCCGCGCATCGGACGGGGCCTCCGCGCGCGCGGCGTGGCAGGGCGACTCGCAGAACTGGGTGACGATCCGCGACGGCCGCGTGCTCGTGTTCCACGACGGGTTCGCGCCGCGGCTGACGGGACAGGGCCACCTCGGGATTCGCCGCGGGGGCCGCATCATCGAGCTGACCGACGGTCAGCGGCTCCAAGTCAACGGACGGGAGCCGAGCGACGACGCGATCGTGCAGGTCTGCTCGTCGGACAGCCTGCGGATCGTAGACGAGGACGGGCGCACGCTGTGGCGGATCGAACCGGTGCGCGTGGCCCGGGAGGATTCGATGGCGTCCGCGACGTCGGCTGAGCGCGGCGATTGGGACGCGGCCGCCGCGCGGGCCGAGCGCGCGATGGCGAGGGCAGGTGACCGGATGGACTCGCTCGACGATGCGCTCGATTCCGCCGGAGACGTGCTGGATACGGTCGACGTCGAGGACATCGCGCGGAACGCCGCTGACATCGCGCGCACCGCCACCGAGATCAGCGGCGAAGTGACGAGCCAGGTCCAGGCGAGCCTGCTTCCGCAGGTGGCCCAGCTTCAGGAGCTGGGAGTTCGGCTCGGCAGCGACCTGGCGCCGCGGATGGCGAAGTTGGGCGCGCGGATCGCCGGGCAGGTCGTCCCGGCGATCCTGCAGGGCCTGTGCGACGGCGGCCTCTGCGACGACAGCGCGCCGGTCAAGCGCCACAAGGTGCTGATCAAGAGCCGCCGACCGTAGCGCTGCGCCGGCGGCATGCTCGTCGCGGCCGGGCGGAGGTAACGCTAACGAGCGGTCAGGAGGGCGTGCAGGTGCGCCTGCTGCGCCTCGCTCGCGTCCGGTCGCACCGCCAGGCTCCACCGCGCCGGGCCGGAAGCGGTGGGATCCGCGAACCGCAATCCGAACCAGTCCAGCGCCTCGCCGTAGTCCAGCTCCTCAGTCGAGTTGACCGCGCGCCGGAACCACACGGAGAGGTCTGTTCCCGCCACCTCGCTCGCCACGGCCCGGAACTGGTCCGGCGTGAATCCGCGGGCTCCGCCGTAGCGCCGATAGGCGACCCGCATCACGTCGTCCAGTGAGCGCCTTCCGCCGCTCGCGTGCCGCACCCTCGCGTCCAGCAGAAATCCCAGGACGGTGCCTTTGACGTAGTAGCTCACGGTGGACGAGTCGGCGTTGATGCCGGAGAGGCTGTTGGTCCACACATTGAGCGACGATTGCGCCACCGTCTGGACCAGCCGTCCCGGCTCGCTCTGCAGGTCGGCGATCTGTTCCGAGAGTCCCAAGAGGAATTGCTCCGGCGCGCTGAGCCCCGCCCGGGCCAGCGCGAGGTCGGCGAGATAGGTCGTGACGCCCTCGGCCTCCCACAGGGCGGGCGTGTGCGGCTCGCGCTCGTAGTCGAACGGTCCCAGCTCGACCGGGCGCAGGCGCTTGACGTTGAACGCGTGCACGTACTCGTGCGCCACGAACTCCAGCCAGCGGCGGTAGCCCTCGGGCGTCGCGGCGCGGTCGCTGGCGGTGAGCAGCGTCGAGCTCTTGTGCTCCAGCCCGCCGCCTCCGCGACGGAACACGTTGAGGAACACGTAGCGCTGGAAGGGCAGGTCGCGCCACACCAGATCGGCGGCGCGCACGATGCGCGAGAGATCCGCCGCCGCACGCGCGCCGTCCCAGGAGGCGGGTTGGCCCACATCCACCAGCTCGAAGGAGTGGCCTCGCACGTCGAACGCATGGATGCTGAGATCCCCGGCCACGATCGGCTCGTCCACCAGGTCGTCGTAGTCCGGCGCGCTCCACTGGTCGGGCCAGCCGCCGGGCGCAGGCGCCAGCCCCGTCGCGGCGCGCGGCCACTCGGCCGGCGGCACGAGCGTCACCGCGTACGGCCGCCGGACCGCGTCGGCCACCGTGATGAACGTGGCCGGGCCGGTCACTACGCCCAGCTCGGGCCCCACCCAATCGGTCGTGACCGAGTGCCCGTCCGCCAGCAGGCGGTACGTGACGGTGACGAATGGCGCCCCACTCGTGGTGACGGTCCAGCGATTGCCCGGCGCAGGCCAGCGCCGGACCTCGAGCGTCTTGCCGTCGGGCCCCGTAGCCGAGATCGCCTGGATCTTCCCGGCGTAGTCCTCCACGCGGTAGAAGCCGGGCGACCAGGTGGGCATCATGAGGATCACCGAATCCTGCCCGCCGGTGGGGATGCGCGCCGCCACGACGAGCGTATGGGTCTCGGGCGCCGGCACGCGGAGCGTGTACGCGATCCGTTCACTGGATTGAGCATCGGCTGGGCGGGCGGAGATCAGGGCGCACCCGACCGAGGCCGCCAGGGCGACCGCGCGGGTCCGGACCACGGATGACCCCAGGTGCGAAAGGCGATGATGTGTCATGGGGTCCGGAAGTCCGCCACGCCCACCTTGAGGATCGTGGGCGAGCGCGGGGGGCCGGGGCGTGCCCGCGCGCCCGGCCGCGGCGTCACGGTGTAGCCCGCCGGCGCCGCCTCGGCCCAGGTGCCGTACACGCGCCCGCCGTACGCCACCAGCCACTCGTAGTCGCCGAGGAAGGCGTTGTCACCCTCGAACGTATCGTCCGACCAGCGGTAGTTGGCGAACGTCCTGCCGCCATCCGTGGATCGCGCCAGCGTGACCGACGTCAAGCGGTCCTGCGGGTCGCCGCGCCGGTCGTAGAACTGCACGTACACTGAGCCATCCACCGGGTCCACGGCCATCCACTGGAGGAACTGGTCGGCGCCGTTGTGGATCGGATCGTCGTTGACCCGCAGCGGCGGGGTCCAAGTGCGGCCCTCGTCGATCGAGCGCCGGATGAAGACGTCCACGTCGCCATTCGTGAAGTCGCTCCACGTGACGTACAGCGTGCCTGTCCGGCCATCCACGCCGACCTGGGGGAATCCCATCGCGCGCGAGACGCCGGTGATGCCCACGGCACCGCCGAAGTACGGCGGCCCCACGTCGAAGACCGGCCGCGAGGGCTCGAACGTCTTGCCCCCGTCCCGCGAGATGGCCAGCGTGACGTTGAGCCCCTGGTTCCACACGACGTACTGCACCCCGGTGGGCGCCACCGTGCCGATGATGCCCACGACGGCGCCATTGTCGTCGCGCGGATAGCCGGGGATCGTGCTGATGCGCATGGGCGCCGACCAGGTCTTGCCCGCGTCGGTCGAGCGGCTGAACAACACGATGGACTGCTTCAGCTGCCACTCGATCCAGGCCATGTACAGGTTGCCGCGGTAGGGGCTGTTGGGCTGCGCGTCCGCCCAGATGCGCGGCATGTCCTCCAGACATATGCCGGTCTCGCCGCCGTTCCACGCCTTCACCGCGACCGTGGTTGAATCCCATGTCCTGCCGCCGTCGTGCGAGGACCGCACGAAAATCCCGTTGGCGCCGGGGTCGTGGCCCCAGTAGCCCGGCGTGCCGAGCCGGTCGATCCACAGGATGCCGAGGAACGCGTCGCCCTTGTCGTCGAACACGTAGGAGGGATCGCCGCCCCTGCGCCCGCCCGCGGCGCCGGGCTGAACGGGCGTGAACGTGCGGCCGGAGTCCGTGGAATAGGCGGCCCACGCCCCGTCACCCGCCACGACCTGGGCGGGGTCCAGTGGATTGATGGCGATCGACGGCTCGGCGCCGGTTTGCCCGGGTGGCGTGATGGTGATGACGTGGGCGCCGGGCGCGCGCGGCAGGGGCGCCTGCGCGGCGGCGGTGCTCGCGAGTACGACGGTCAGGGCGAGGGTGGGGATGGGCCCCCCGTACCGGATGGTGTTCATCTTGCGCTCCAAGCAGGTTGTTCCTCTGTTGTTTCCGCCACTTCCAGCACCACCTTGCCGGTGTTCTTCCGTGCGTGGAGGTAATGGTGCGCCTCCACCGCGCCGCCCTGCGTGAGCGGGAAGGTCCGGTCGATCACCGGCTTCAGCTCGCCCGCCGCAACCAGCCGGTAGATCTCCACCAGCGCTGAACGCAGGATCTCCTCCCGGCCGAGCAGGTGCAGCAGGTGGATGCCGAAGATCCCCGTGTTCCGCTCGATCAGGGACAGCGGCCGGACGCTCGGTGTCCGCAGCCACGCCAGGCCGGCCCGGATCCAGTTCCGTCCCGCGCCCGGCATGGCGTCGCTGAGTCCGTAGAAGACGTGCCTGCCCAGGGGCGCGAGCAGCCGCTGGCACGCGGCGCTGGCACGACCGCCCACCGCGTCCAAGGCCACGTCAATGCTCCTCGCCCCGGCGAAGCGCCGCACCTCCGGTTCCCAGTCGCTTCGCGAGTCGAAGCAGGCCGCGGCGCCCAGCTCCCGCACGACGAACTCGCGCTTGCGCGGATGCCCCGCCGTTCCAATGACGCGGAGTCCGTGCCGCACCGCGAGCTGGGTCGCCGCGGTCCCGACGCCGCCCGCCGCGCCGAGGATCAGTGCCGTCTCTCCGGCGCGCACGCGGGCCGCCTCGAACAGGGCGACCCAGGCGGTGAGGTAGACGACCGGGATCGCGGCGGCCTGGACGGGCGAGAGTGCGTCCGGGTACCGGAAGAGCTGCGTCGCGGGGACGATGACGTCGCGCGCCTGACCGCCGTACCGGAGGAGGGCGGCGGCGCGGTCGCCCGCGCGCCAGCTGCTGACGCCGGCGCCCACCTGCACGACCTCGCCCGCGACCTCGAACCCTGCGCTGAAGGGGCGCGGCGGCACCGTGCTGTAGAGCCCGGTTCGCATCAGGAGGTCGGCGAAGTTCACGCCGGCCGCGCGCACCCGGAGCTGTACGTCGTCCGGCCCGGGATCAGGAAGTGGAATGTCCCGCTCGACCAGCACCTCAGGCGGCCCGAGCCTCTCGATGCGGATCGCGCGGGTCGTGCGGTGCGGGGCCGTGGCGTTCATCCGAGCAAGCAAGGGGGCCCGGCGCGATCGTGCAAGGGATGCCGCCGGGCGGTGTTCCCCGATTATGTTATTGGCCTCACAACCGTGCAACAGGAGAGTCGCACCATGTTCCGTCGTCCGACCGGCTTCACCGCGCCGGCCCTGGCGCTGCTGTGCGTCGCAGCCCTGGCCGTCCGCCCGGCAGTCGCCGCGCAGCGGCACCCGAGGTCGCGTCCCGCAGGCAAGATCACCGTCACCTGGCTCGGCCACGCCGCCTTCCTCGTGACCTCGCCGGGCGGGACCCAGCTCCTGATCGACCCGTTCCTGCGGGGGAATCCGTCCACGCCGGACTCGCTCAAGGACACCTCGCGCTACCACCCGGCCGCGATCCTCGTGACGCATTCGCACAGCGACCATTCGGCCGACGCCAAGGCGATCGCGCAGGCGAGCGGCGCGCCCATCGTCGCCTCGTACGACTGGGCCCAGACGCTGGGCCTTCCCGCTCCCGAGGAGATGGGGGTGAACGTCGGCGGCACGGTCAAGATCGGCGATGTGGTGATCCACGCGGTGCCCGCGATGCACGGGAGCGTGCCCGACGGGCGGCCGCTGGGCTTCGTGCTCGAGTTCGCCGACGGCCGGCGGCTCTACGATACCGGCGACACCTGGATCTTCGGCGACATGTCGCTGATCCAGGAGGCGTATCATCCGAACATCATCCTGCTGTGCGTGGGCGGCGGGCCCTACACCGAGGACCCGCCGACCGCCGCGCGCGCGGTGCGGAAGTACTTCCGGCCCTCGGTGATCATCCCGATGCACTATGGGACCTTTCCGGGGCTGGCCACCGCGGCCGACGTGCGCGCGGCGTTCCGGGGCGACCGGCGGCTCAAGCTCATGAAGCCCGGCGAGACGCTGCAGTTCTGAAGTCGCAGTAGCTCGCTCGGGTTTGTTCGTGGCGTGACGGGGAGCGGTGGCGCAGATTGTGAGCCGCCGCTCTTCGCCTTTCTACTACAAGGACGCCACATGCACCGCAAGATCCTGTATGCCGCCGCCGCCCTGGCCGTCGTGGGGTCCGCGGCCTGCAGCCGCGGGGGCGACAAGTTCCCCGCGCTCGCCAACGACTTCGTCTTCACCACCCTGAGCTTCTCGCCCTCGGGGGCGACGCAGGTCGGCCTCCACGTCCTCGTGGACCCGAAGACCGGGGACACCCTGCGGCTCGACGGGATGCTGGACGACTACACGCCGGCCTCCATCGCGCACCAGCGCGCCTACTACCGGAGCGTGGACTCGCAGCTCACGGCGATCGGCCGCGACCGGCTCGACCCGCAGACGCAGGCCGACTACGACCTGCTGTACAACGGGATGAAGTTCGCGGCGTTCAGCCTCGACAGCGAGCGGTTCTACCAGCGGAAGCCACAGCTCTATCCCGAGGTGCTGGGGAGCGCGCTGTTCGCCAACATCAGCCTCGAGTACGCGGACACTGCGACGCGCTCGCGCGACCTCACCGCGCGGCTCGAGAAGGTGCCGTGGTTCGTCGGCGTCGCGCTGCTCAACCTCAACGCGTCGAACGACGTCTACCGGAAGGTCGCGCTCGACGAGATGAGCGGGGTGGCGGACCTGATCAATGGCCCGGGCGCCACGTTCGTGAAGGGCACGCCCTCCGAGGCGCGCTACAAGGCAGCGCAGGGCCCGGCGCTCGCGGCCCTGGCGCACTACGCGGCGTTCGTCCGCGACACGCTCCCCAAGAAGGGGACGTTCGACTGGCGGATGGGCCGGTCCATGTTCGACCAGAAGTGGAAGTACTACCTCCAGGCCTCGGTGACCCCCGACGAGATGCTCAAGTCGGCCGAGGACAGCATGCGGACGATCCGGCACGAGATGCTGCTGCTGGCCGGGCCGCTGCACGCGTCGTGGTTCCCGGGCCACAAGCACACCGGAGACAGCGCCGCGGTCCTCAATGCGATCGTGGGCGAGGTGCTGGCGCGGATCGGCCAGGACCACACCAACCGCGACTCGCTGGTAGAGACGGGCCAGCGCACCGTCGCCGACCTCGAGAAGTTCGTGGTGGACCACCGCGTGCTCTCGCAGACCGACTTCTCGAACATCAAGGTGATCCCGACACCGGAGTTCGAGCGCGGGATCTACGGCGTGGGCGGTGCCAACTTCGCGCCGGCGCTGCAGCCCAAGCTCAGCTCCTTCTACTGGGTGACCCCGATCCCGAAGGAGTGGCCCGCGGCGCAGGCCGAGGCGAAGCTGCGCGAGTACAACCGGTACAAGTTCCTCACCCTCACGATCCACGAAGCGATGCCGGGCCACCTGGTCCAGGGGGACTACGCCAACCGGGTGACGCCCGAGTGGCGGCGCCTGCTCCGCGTGGTGTTCGGGCCCAACAGCTACATCGAGGGGTGGGCGGTCTACGCCGAGCAGATGATGGAGGTGCTGGGGGAGAACGGCGGCGACGCGGTGAAGGCGCACCTCGTGGCGCTGAAGGCCGATCTCCGGCTCTACTCCAACGTCATCATCGACGTCCGGCTCCAGACGATGGGCATGGACGGCGACAGCGCGGTGGCGCTGATGGTGCGCGACGCCTTCCAGGAGCGGCCCGAGGCGGTGGCGAAGCTGCAGCGCGCCCAGCTCGACTACGTGCAGCTCAACACCTATCCCGTCGGCCTCAGGGAGTGGTGGGACTTCCGACATGCGGTCGAGGCGCAGGAGGGCAGCGCGTTCAACCTCTGCCGCTTCCACGATCAGGTGCTTTCCTACGGCCCGATTCCGGTGCCGGCGGTGCGGCGGCTCTATTTCGCGAGGGTCGCGCCGACGGCGACGATGCCGCCTTCGCGCTGCGAGGTGGCCGGCAAGTAGTCCTGAGCCTTCCCCGAGATGCCAGCGGCCGCCCGACCCGGGCGGCCGTTGCGCGTTCCGGCGCTGCGCCGCTCCGAGTCTTTCCCTCCCGCCCGCCGCGCACTAAGCTAGGATCGTGGCGACGATCGTGGAGGTCATCGTGGCTCTCATCCTGACGACGGGCGCGTTCGCGGCGGGCGGCCCCATCCCCTCGCAATACACGTGTGACGGCGCCGACGTCTCGCCCGCGCTGGCGTGGAGCGGCGCGCCCCCGGGCACGGCCGCGTTCGCGCTGATCGCGGACGATCCCGACGCGCCGGCCGGGACCTGGGTGCACTGGGTGCTCTTCAATCTCCCGGGCGGGGTGACGGCGCTGCCGGAGGGCGTGCCGAAGACCGAAGCGCCCGCCGCCCTGGGGCACGCACTCCAGGGCCGGAACGACTTCAAGCGGATCGGCTATGGCGGCCCTTGTCCGCCGCCGGGCAAGGCGCACCGCTACTTCTTCAAGCTCTACGCGCTCGGCGCGGCGCTGCCGCTCAAGGCCGGCGCTACGAAGCAGGACGTGGAGCGCGCGATGCGCGGACACGTGCTGGCCGAGACGTCGCTGATGGGCACGTACGCTCGTCACGGCCGTTAGCCGCGGCTCGTCGGGTCGCCAGCGCGGGAGGGGCGGATGATCTACCGCGCTCTCGCCGATCTCGTACTCCTTCTCCATCTCGCCTTCGTGCTCTTCGTGATCCTCGGCGGGCTGCTGGTCCTGCGCCGTCCGGTCATCGCGTGGCTCCATCTTCCGTGCGCGGCGTGGGGCGTGCTGATCGAGTTCGCGGGGTGGATCTGTCCGCTGACGCCGCTCGAGGTATCGCTGCGCATGCGGGGCGGCGAGGCGGGCTACGCGGGCGGCTTCATCGCGCACTACGTCACGGCGGCGCTCTATCCCGCCGGCCTCACGCGCGGCGTGCAGGTCGTCCTCGGTGCTTTCGCGCTCCTGCTCAACCTGACGATCTACTCCTGGATCGTTGCGAGGCGGCGCCGTACTGTTGATCGACCTTCACGGGGGGAAACCCGGTGAGTTCGTTGCGATGCCACCCGTCGCTGGTCTGCGCGCTTCTCGCCGGCGCGTTTGTCCCGCTCGCCGGCCGCGCGCAGGACACGACATCGGCTCCAGCCACGTGGCGCTACGCGCAGGTCGCGCCCCCCGTCGTCGCGCAGCACGGCATGGTCGCCGCCGACCACCCCATCTCCAGCCAGGTCGGCGCCGACATTCTGCGGCGCGGCGGCAACGCCATCGACGCGATCGTGGCCGTCGCATTCGCCCACGCGGTCGTCGAGCCCGCCGCGGGCAACATCGGCGGCGGCGGCTTCCTGGTGTACCGGCAGCGCGGCGGAAGGGCATTCGCCCTCGACTTCCGGGAAACCGCGCCGGCCGCCGCGACGCGCGACATGTACGTGGATTCCACCGGCAGGGTCACCGACGACTCCTGGCTCGGGCCGCGGTCCATCGGCGTGCCGGGATCCGTGGCCGGCCTGTGGGAGATGCACCGGCGCTTCGGCCGCCTGCCGTGGCGCGACGTGGTCGCCCCGGCGATCGCCCTGGCGCGAGATGGCCACGTGGTCGACCAGCCGCGCGCCGACATGCTGCGCGGCAGCGAGGACCTGTTCAAGCGCTACGAGCCGGCGGCGCGCTTCTGGTTGCCGGGCGGCCGGCCGTTCGTCGCGGGCGACACCCTGCGCCAAGCCGACCTGGCCGCCACACTGGAGCTGATCGCCGACTCGGGAGCGGCCGGCTTCTACCGCGGACGGACCGCGGACCTCATCGTCGCGGAGATGCGCCGCTCCGGCGGGCTCGTCACGACCGCCGACTTGGAGAACTACCGTCCCATCTGGCGCACGCCGCTCAGAGGCCGCTACCGCGGGTTTGAGATCATCACGATGCCGCCTGTCTCCAGCGGGGGGGTGACGCTGCTCGAGGCGCTCAACATCCTCGCCGGCTACCGGCCGGCGCGCTTCGGCAGCGCCGCCGACCGCCATCTGTTCATCGAGGTCGAACGGCGTGCGTTCCTCGACCGCAACGCCCTGCTGGGCGACCCCGCATTCGTGAAGATGCCGCTCGCGCGTCTCACGAGCACGGCGTACGCGGCCCGCCAGCGCCGCACGATCCGGCTCGACCGGGCGACGCCCACGGCAGGGCTGGCGCTGCACGAAGGGCCCCACACGACGAACTACTCGGTCGTGGACGGCCAGGGGAACGCGGCCGCCCTGACGACCACGATCAACCACGGGTTCGGCTCGAAGATCTTCGTGTCCGGGGCGGGGTTCTTCCTGAACAACGAGATGGACGACTTCACCGCGAAGCCCGGCTCGGTCAATACGATGGGCATCCAGCAGATGGGCGAGGCCAATGCGATCGCCCCGGGCAAGCGGATGCTCTCGTCCATGACACCGACCATCGTGCTCGACCCGAGGGGGCGTCTCGACCTGGTCCTCGGCTCCGAGGGCGGCGCGATGATCATCACGGCGGTGCTCCAGGTCATCGTCAACGTGATCGACCACCACATGCCCCTCGCCGAGGCGGTGTACGCGCCGCGGATCCACCACAACGCCCTGCCGGACTCGGTGGCGATGGAGCCGGCGGCCCTCGCTCCGGAGGTGAAGGCGCGCCTCGAGGCCATGGGCCACCACTTCAACCGCAACCCGTTCTACTTCGCGACGGTCACGGCGATCCGGGTGACGAAGGCCGGGCTCGAGGGCGTCACGGACCCCCGAGTGCCGAGCAGCGCGGCCGGGTACTGAACGCAGCAGGGGCGCCGGGATGATCTCCGGCGCCCCCGCGGCACAGCTGCGGACTCGCTGCGACGTCCGCTCCGGACCCTCTAGAACACCACGCTTGTCAGGCTGCGCGAGCGCAGGAACTGCCGGAATTGCGCGACCGGTCCCGTCATCACGCCTTCGATCCGGGCGCGCTCGTCGCGCACCTGCCCGTCCAGGAGCTGTGCCACGTCGCGCTGTGAGGCGGTGGGCGCGAAATCCGAGCTGGTGGTCGTCCGGGCCAGGTACATCAGCTGCTCGACCAGGTGCTCCGGCCAGCGCAGGACGTCCTGGCCGCGTCCCGTCACCTTCATCTGCAACAGCGGGTCCTCGGCCGCGAGCAGCGTGCGGTCGAGGGAGTCCGCCGCGGCCCGCACGTCGGCCGCGGCCGAATCCCCGGCCAGCGAGGCGCGCAGGGCGGCCAGCTGGCCGCGCAGGACCTCGAGCCGGTTGATCAGCGCGACGGTGCTGTCGATGTCGGCCGCGAGCGGCGCTTCGAAGGCGATCTGCGCCCGCAGGTCATCCGCGCTCGCCCCGGTCGTCGGATCCTGCAGGACGTCGAGCGGCTGCTCGAGCGTCTGGCCGTCCGCGGTGAGCCGCACCGTGTAGCGGCCCGGCGCAACGAGCATGGAGAAGCGGCCGACGCCCGGCGCCAGCGTGCCTTCCGGCTTCACGGTGAACCACGCCGCGTCGGGCGGGCTCGTGCGGAGCTTCGCCTGCGCGGTGGGCTCGCCGCGCAGGTCCCACCAGACGCGGTTCATCCCGGCCTTGGGCGCCTGCTTCAGTGTCCGGACGAGCCTCCCGCCGGCGTCGAGGATCTGGATGGCCTGCGAGTCGCGACGTGTGCTGTCGGGGGCGGCGCGCCGCCACCAGGTCAGCGAGGCGCCATACGGCGGATTGGTGCCCGCGACGGGATCGTCGGCCGCCTCGAACGGTCCGGCGACGTCGCGGAAGCGATAGGCGGCGCGCGGCGGGAAGAGCCACGCGTCGCGTGCGGCGACGTCGGCGCTGAGCGCGCGGAGCGGCGTGACGTCGTCGAGGATCCAGAAGCCGCGCCCGTACGTGGCGATGACCAGGTCGTTGAACCGCTCCTGCACCGTGATCCCGTACACGGGGGCGTGCGGCAGGTTGTTCTGCAGGGGCTGCCAGTGCGCCCCGTCGTCGAGCGACACGTAAAGGCCGTTCTCCGTGCCCGCGTAGAGCAGGCCGCGGCGCACCGGGTCCTCCGTCACCGCGTGCACGAAGCTGAGCGGCGAGTGCGTGATGCCGGCGGTGATCAGCGTCCACGTCGCCCCGTAGTCCGTGGTCCGATAGATCCACGGGTCGAAGTTGCCGACCTGGTGGCCATCCACCGTGAGGTAGGCGGTCCCGGTATCGTAGCGGGACGGCTCGATGCTGGAGATCGTGCCCCAGTCGAGCAGCCCGTGGATGTTGCCCGTCAGGTTCATCCAGGTCGCGCCGCCGTCCCGGGTCAGCTGCACCAGGCCGTCGTTGGTGCCGGCCCAGATCATCCCTCGCTTCAGGCGCGACTCGGCGATCGAGAAGACGACGCCGGCGTACTCCACGCCGATGTTGTCGGGCGTGAGTCCGCCCGAGGGCCGCTCGCGCGTGGTGTCGTTGCGGGTGAGGTCGGGGCTGATCTCCTTCCACGTCACGCCGCCGTCGGTGGTGGCGTGCACGTGCTGGCTGCCCACGTACAGCATGGTGTGGTCGAACGGCGAGAAGGTGAGCGGGAAGTTCCAGACGAAGCGGTACCGCACGGCGCTCGCGGGCGAGCCGATCGTCGAGACCGGCCAGACCTCCACGTGCCGCACCGCACCGGTCCTGAGGTCGTAGCGGGTGACGATGCCGCCGACCGCGCCGGAGCCCGACGCCGACGACCAGACGACGTTGGAGTCGCCGGGGTCGGGCGTGGCGAAGCCGCTCTCGCCGCCGCCCACGGTGATCCACTGGCCGCGGGAAATGTCGCCGGTGCGGCTGTTGCTCGGCCCGCGCGCCGACGGACCGTCCTGGCGGTTGCCATAGACGTAGTAGGGAATGCGGTCGTCCACCGTCACGTGGTACATCTGCGCGATCGGGAGCTGCACCCGCAGCCAGGTGCGGCCGCGGTTCTGTGTGATCGAGATGCCGACGTCGTGGCCCACGGCCATCCGGTTGCCGTTGGTGGGGTCGATCCAGATGTCGTGGTGGTCCCCGCCGGGCACCATGGAATCGGGCGGGTCGATGATCGTGCGCCCGCCGTCCAGCGTCTTCGACCAGGACGCCGCGAGGAAGTACGCCTCGTTCTCGTTATCCGGCTCCACGCCCATCCTGCTGTAGTAGTGCGTGCGGCCCGCGACCTGCCGGTCGTAGCTGACGAGATGCCAGCTCGAACCGCCGTCGTCAGAGCGGAACAGCCGGCCACTGTCGGGCTGCGCGATGTTCACCGCCGGGACGCCGTCGCCGGTCTCGATCAGCGCGTAGATCCGGTCGGAGTTCGCGCGCGACATCGCGAGGCCGACCTTGCCGACCTGCCGCGTCGGGAGGCCGGCGCCCTTGAGGCGCGTCCAGGTGGTCCCGCCGTCGGTGGACTTCCAGATGCCGCTGCCCGCGCCGCCGCTGGTGCGGCCCCAGGTGCGGACCTGGACCTGCCAGAATCCGGCGAAGAGGATGCGCGGGTTGTTCGGGTCCATCACGAGGTCCGAGGCCCCCGTGCTGTCGTTCACGAACAGCACGTGCTCCCAGGTCGCGCCCCCGTCCGTCGTGCGGTAGATGCCTATCTGCGGCTGCGGGGCGTACAGGTGCCCCTCGGCCGCGACGTAGACGATCCGGGGGTCGGTCGGGTGCACGATGATGCGCGAGATCCGGCCGGTGCTGTCGAGCCCCATCTTCTTCCAGGTCTTGCCCGCGTCCGTCGAGCGGTAGACGCCCCAGCCCATCGAGATGTGGGAGCGGATCCACGGCTCGCCGGTCCCGACCCACACGACGTTCGGGTCCGACGGCGCGACGGCCAGGGCGCCGATGGACGAGACGGGCTGATCGTCGAAGATCGGCATCCAGTGGATGCCGCCGTCCACGGTCTTCCAGAGCCCCCCGGACGCCGCGCCGGCGTAGTAGGTCAGCGGGTCGCCGGCGACGCCGGCCACCGAGGAGACGCGATTGCCCTCGGGGCCGATGTGGCGCCAGCGCAGCGCGGCCCACGCCGTGGAGTCGAAGGCCGGCGCGGTGACCGCGGTGGGGGCCGCCGCGCGCGCCGGGTGGCGCTGGGCTTGGACGGGCTGGGCGGCGGCGAGAGCCGCGAGCACCACCACGAGCGATGAGGCGCTGCTACGGACGGGACGGACCACGGATCGGCTCCTGGCAACGAGGGTCGGGCCAACTATGCGGGTCCGAGCGCGCGAGCGCCAGGACGGATGCCGGTGGATTCCCGCCAGAGGTCTCAGCGTACCCCGCGCATTCCCGACCCAGGTACTCGAATCCGAGTCGGGCACGCTCGGGAGCCGTCTGGCCGCATCTGCGGGCGTGCCGTACTGTTGGGCTACGCTGCACCTCGGTTCCCGGAGGGACGTATGAAGCAGGTCAATCACTCGGCCATGAAGCTCGGCAAGCAGGCGGCCCGGCACGATCCGCGGACCCTCCAGTTCGCGAAGTACCTGGTGGAGGAGGCGCTTCCGCCTCCGCCCGCGTCGGAGGATTGGGCAGCGAAGGTCGCGAAGTGGCCGATGATGGCGAACGACAAGATCGGCGACTGCACCTGTGCCGCGGCCGGCCACATGATCGAGCAGTGGACCACGTACTCCGGCGCGCCGGTCATGCTCAGCACCAAACAGATCATCGCCGCGTACTCCGCCATCACGGGATACGACCCGAGGGACCCGGCGAGCGACCGGGGCGCCGTGGAGATCGACGTGCTGAACTACTGGCGGAAGACGGGCTTCAGCACGCACACGATCGAGGGCTACGTCGCCCTGGAACCCGGGAGCCACGTCCACGTCGAAGACGCGGTGATGATCTTCGGCAACTGCTACATAGGGCTGGCGCTGCCGGTGAGCGCGCAGCGGCAGAAGGTGTGGGCGGTGCCGCCGGGCGGGCCCGTGGGTCCCGGGGCGCCAGCCTCCTGGGGCGGGCACGCGGTGCCGGTGGTCGCCTACGACCCGCGCGGCCTGACCGTGATCACGTGGGGTATGGTGCAGCGGATGACGTGGGGCTTCTGGGATGCGTACTGCGACGAGGCCTACGCGGTCCTCTCGAAGGACTGGATCAGCAAGGTGAACAAGAAGGCGCCGAACCAGTTCGACTTCCAGACCCTGCGGGCGGACCTCGCGGCGCTCAAGAAGACCTAGGGAAGGGAGCGTTCACGTGTCGATCTTCTTCGCGGCGACACCGGCGGGCGGGAAGAACGAAGTGATGGTGAGTGTGCCCAGGCAGACCCGGCTCGTGTGGGGCAGGGTGGTCGCAGCGGGGGTCGTCCTGCTCGTGATCCTCGGCGCCGGGCTGTACGCGGGCACCGTTCCGGCGCTGGATGCCTGGAACAAGGCGCTGCTTCACGCCTTCGAGGTGCTCCTCGGCCTGTTCGTGGGGGTGGTCGGCGGCGAGGCGGCATCCGGGAGCTGACGGGTCGGCTTCACGGCGAATGCCGACCGAACGCCTCGGCATTGTCTGCGCGAGTTAGCTTGACAATTCCGCATTTTGTGGCAGGGTGGCAGCTTGGACTAACGCCCGAGTGACGCTTCCGAGGCAGCTTCATGCCGTCGGGCGTTGGTGCTCGACCAGCTCTCAATAAGGCGGGCGCGGTGTGACCGACGTCCAGGCGTCCTTCCAGGGCGCGCTCGGGCCCCGTTATGAGGTCCAGGGTGAAGTTGGACGTGGGGGCATGGCGACCGTGTATCGCGCCCTCGATCACAGGCTCGACCGTACCGTCGCGCTGAAGGTTCTCCGTCCCGAGCTCACGCAACTACTCGGCGCCGACCGCTTCCACCGCGAAATCAAGATCGCTGCAGCGCTGCAGCACTCCAACATCGTCGGTCTCTACGAGGCCGGGGAGGAGCAAGGCCTCCTCTACTACACGATGCCGCTGGTCGAGGGGGAGACTCTCCGCAATCGCCTGGAGCGTGAGGGCCAGCTCCCAGTGGATGACGCGGTGAGGATCAGCGAGCAGATCGCGGCTGCGCTCGGCTGCGCGCACGACCATGGCATCATCCACCGGGACATCAAGCCGGAGAACATCTTGCTCGCGGGCGACCGCGTGATGGTCGCCGATTTCGGCATCGCGCGCGCGATCAGCGAGGCGGGCGCGGACCGCTTGACCTCGGCTGGCATCGCGATCGGAACGCCGGCGTACATGAGCCCCGAGCAGGGATCGGCCACGGCCAAGTTGGACGGCCGGGCTGACATCTACGCGCTCGGCTGCGTGCTGTACGAGATGCTGAGCGGCGAGCCGCCGTTCACGGGTCCCACGGCGCAGGCGGTAGTCGCGCGGCAGATGCACGAGGCGCCGCGGTCGCTGCGGGTCGTGCGGCCCGCCGTGTCGCCTGCGCTTCAGGATGTGGTAGAAAAGGCGCTGGCGAAGGTGCCGGCCGACCGGTACGCGACCGCCGGTGACATGGGCGCGGCGTTGGAGTTGGCCAAGCAGCGGCCCGGGCGGATTGCATCGCTCGTCGGCCGGTGGTTGCGCCGACGGGCCGTGGCCCCGGTGGCCGCCGTATCGGTACTCGCCCTCGCGGCGGTCGTCGCACTCGTGGTCCGCAGCGGGCGCTCGCGCTTGGACCCGACCATCGTCGTGGTGGCCCCGTTTGAGTCGCATATCGCCGACACGGCACTTGCCCAGCTTGGGATGATCGCTGCCGATTGGGTGGTGCAGGTGCTGCAGGCAACGGGTGAGATCAAGGTGGTGCCCATGGCCCAAGTTGCAGCGACGAAGTGGCTACCGGGTGCCAGGGTGCAGGACCTGGCCGTGGCGACGGGGGCGGGGACGGTGATCGCTGGCCGGGCCTCGATTCAAGGCGACAGCGTCTATCTCCGGGCCGACGTCGTGGACGGTCGATCCGGGGCGCTGTTGCACTCGGTGCCGCCCGCGGCTGCGGGACGCGGACAGCCGCTTGAGGCGGTGAAGGAGTTGGCGCGGCGGGTCGGCGGGGCGGCGGCGTTGGTGGTGAATCCCCAGATCAGAGACACGTCCATGCAGCTCAGCCCCCCCTCGTCCTACGAGGTGTATCGCGAGTGGATGGAAGGCGCTCGGCTCGGGGCCGCCGGGGACTGGCAGCGGGCTTACAGCCATTTCCTACGGGCGTACACGCTGGATACGAACTTCGTGCCGCCGTTGATCGGGGCAGCCAATGCGCGAAACTGGCTCGGCGAGCCCGGAGTGGCTGACTCCCTCTTGGAGATCGTTGAGCGGAAGCGCGATCGGCTGACCCGGCTCGAACAGATGAACCTGGAAGGCTTCCGCGCGGAGTTGGCCGGCGACTATCAGCGTGCTGCGGCCGCGGACCGGGAGGAAGCCAGGCTGTCGCGAACGCCCGGGAACTACTTCTACCATGCGCTGCTGGCTAACCATCCCGCCGAGGCGCTGCAGGCCTTGGAGAGGGTCAATGCCGATTGGAGTCCAGTCTACTGCTGGGTCCGCGGATCGATCTACCACGTGCTCGGGCGGCACCAGGACGAGCTGAAGGCCGTGCAACTGGCACGGCACCACTCGCCAGGATCCTTGATTGTGGTCAACGCCGAGCTGCGCGCCCTCGCGGCCTTGGGCCGAGAGAAAGAGGTATTCCGCCTGCTGGATGAGTCGCGCGGGATGGAGCGCGAAGCGTCCCTTGCGTCCGTCGATCTCTGGGGCGGTGGGGGGGCATGGGTGTTCTACGAAACGGCGCTCGAGCTTCGGGCGCACGGGCACCGTGGGGCCTACCGGCGAGTGATCGAGCAGGCGCTCAACCAGCTACGCGCTCCGGGCGCCAGGGACCCGAGCGCCACTACCGCACGGTGGCAGCGCGCGATGGTGCTCTACGGAGCGGAGCGGTGGGAGGAGGCGCGCGCGTCATACGCGGCGCTGCTAGCGGCGGACCCCAAGAACGTCGAGTTCCTTGGTGGACTGGGCGTAAGCCAGGCCCGACTTGGACACTCGACGGCAGCGGCGGCGCTTGCCGGGCGGCTCGCCGCCATCAACCCGCCCTACTCGTTCGGGCGAAGTCCCTTTTGGCGGGCACGGATCGCCGCGCTCCTCGGTGACCGAGACGGCGCCGTTGCCCTGCTGCAGCAGGCGCTGGCCAGGGGAATTGCCTGTACGTACCATCTCGGGCCGCCGACCGAGGACTGTCACCGTGAGATGGACTTCGAGTCGCTACGGGGTTATGGCCCCTTCGACGAGTTGCTGCGGCCGAAGGGGTGACACGCCGGGAGAACGAGACATGTCACGCAGCACGTACGCACCGTACGACAGACCAGGAGGTTCCAGATGATCGTCAGTCGAGCCTATCAGCGCATCGTAGCCATGGCATGGCGCGACGACGCGTTCCGTCGTCGCCTGATCAGGAATCCGCGGGCCGTGCTCAAGGAACTGGGGCTCCGCGTTCCGAAGGGGGTCAAGATCAAGGTACTCCAGAATACCGCACGGATGATGTACGTGGTGCTGCCCGCCAAGCCCAAGGGGAAGCGGCACCACGTGGCGCCTGTCGGGCCCGAAGACGACATCTGACGTTTGAAGCACCGCGTCCATCCTGTCCGGGCGGCACACGTGCGGCTCGCCCGGCCAGACGTCCTGTTGGTGTGCATGCCGTGGGCGTCCCCCACGCGACCGAGCCTCGGCATCGGATTGCTCGTGGCGGCGGCCAGGCGCAGCGGTTTCCGCTGCCGCGCCGTCTACCCCAACGTGGAGTTCTCGTCGCTCTTCGGACCCGAGGCGTACGAAGAGGTATGCAGCAAGCGGGACCTCCTTGCGCTTGGAGAGCACCTGTTCGCGGTGGACGTATTCGGACGCAAGGCCTTGCGCTCGAGCGCGTTCCTTGAGCGGTTTCTTCGATTGCAGTCGGAAGATGGCGCCGATCGCTCTCCACAGTTCGATCCGACGACGCTGTACGACCTGCGAGATGTCGTCGTGCCCGACGCCTTGGACCGCTGCGCCGAACGCATCCTAAGGACCCCGCCCGACGTCGTCGGGTTCAGCTGCGTCTTCAGTCAGGTGATGCCCAGTCTGGCGCTCGCACGGCGCCTCAAGGCCGCGCGGCCGGGAATGCGGATCCTGCTGGGCGGAGCCTGCGTGCACGGATGCGTCGGCGAGGCCTACGCAGGGGCCTTCCGCGACACGGTGGACCACGTCTTCACCGGAGAAGCTGACGTTGTCTTTCCCGCGTTCCTCGAGTCCCTCGCCGCGGGCAGGGACGGCGAGGACCTTCCGGGCGTCACCCACGACGGCGTGCAGTCGGCGCCGGCGGAGCCCGTAACGGATCTCGACGCTCTGCCCGAGCCGGACTACGACGATTACTTCGCCGCACGGGCTGAGTGCGTGGCGGCAGTCCGGCGCCTGCTCGCGTGCCGCGAACTGCCGTTCGAGTCCTCGCGCGGGTGCTGGTGGGGCCACAAGAACCACTGCAGCTTCTGCGGCATCAACGGCGTCGGCATGGCATATCGCGTGAAGTCGGTGGACCGGGTCGTCGGAGAACTGGAGCACCTTGCCATGCGGTATCACAGCTCGGACCTGGAGGCCGCCGACAGCATCCTGCCCCATGCCGCATACCGAGGGTTGCTGCCGCGAGTGGCCGCGCTCGGTCTCGACCTGCGTCTGACGTACGAGATCAAGGCGAACGTCACTCGCGATGACGTCGCGGCGCTACGGGCCGCAGGCGTGGTGCTGGTCCAGCCCGGGGTCGAGAGCTTCTCCGATCACGTGTTGCAGCTGATGCGCAAGGGCGTGACCGGGCTGCAGAATGTCCAGCTCTTGAAGTGGCTCCAGGAATTCGGCATTGGCGTCTATTACCACGTGCTCGTCGGATTCCCCGGCGAGACCGACGCCGACTACGAGGCCATGCACGGTCTCCTGCCGGCCCTGTTCCACTTGCCGCCGCCGGTGCTAGGCCACTCCGCGACGGTGAAGGTCCATCGGTTCGCTCCGTTCTTCGACGAGCCAAGGCGCTGGGGCATCCGCGGAGTGCGCCCGGCCTGGCACTACCGTCATCTGATCCCGCCGAGCGCGGCGCCGGCGGCGGACTACGCCTTCTTCTTCGACCGGGACATTGCTGCGGACGCACCGCTGTTCCGACACCGGGCGCGACTCGACGCCGCCATTAGACGGTGGGTGGCGAACCGCCGGAAGCTCACGGCCAAGCTGGGCCCGGGCTTCATAACGATCCTCCAAACGGTCCAGCCTGCGAAGGAGCGCGAACTCGCCGTTCTGGATCGCGACGCCGCGTGCGTCTTCCTGCTGTGCGATGCTCGGACGTCGATTCCGAACATCACCCGTACAATGGAGTCGATGCGGCCAGGCGCGGTCGTAGACGTGCCCAGCATCATTGCCGATCTGGTTCGTCGCCGTCTCGTGGTTGCCAGCGGGCAGCACTTTGTAGGTGTCGTGCCCTTCGAACGGCCCCACCCTACTGCGGTGCTCCAAGGCTGGCTCCGCCGCTGGGGTGCGGGCCCCGGGTTTCTGGGCCCTACGGCGCCAAATCCGACCGGCACATGACGCGCGCGCCGCCGCCGGCGGGACGCCACAGCAGGCCCTGATCCTCGACCCACTGCGGGATCTTCGCGACGCCCGCGGCCGTGCCGATCCAGAGCAAGGCGGAGGACGGCTGCGGCACGCCGCACCAGCCCGCCATCCGCTTCGCCAGGGCCAGATCGTGCGCGTGCCGCGCGACCAGCTCCCGCCGCGT